>CEUI01034857.1_pt1 | contig 50755 bp, 45 predicted proteins | sample 531411 | NCBI WGS metagenome assembly CEUI01 (sample SAMEA2622841, study PRJEB7988) | marine metagenome | isolation source: saline water (ENVO:00002010), including
CATGGTTGATATAAATTCTCATCTTTGGAGCCATCGCAGTCATCATCGATGTTGTTGCAGATTTCGTTCTCTGGCATAATCGCATCGAAGCACTTGACATCTCCCTCGACACAATACTTGGTGCCATAAGCACAGATACCCACATCATTATAGCCGCACATCCTCTGGATGGCTGTCGATAATTCAACGGGGTCTTCATCAATGGTGCCATCGCAATCATTATCTAAGCCATCACAGTGCTCTAGTTCGTCAAGGGTTTGGTTCTGGCAGTTGGTCCATGTGCCATTGGTACACTCCATCGTGCCAGTCTCGCAAGGGGTTGTTCCGTCAAGGATAGCATCTACGCTGCCTGTCCAGCACTCCACGGGGCTGATGTCATCTACCACGCTGTCGCAGTTGTTGTCGAGCCCATCACAGATCTCATTATGTCCTGGATTGATGTACGCATTGTCGTCATCACAATCAGAAGGATTGAGACAGGATGTGAGAGAATTAAAACCATCGCCATCTTTGTCCCAAGAAATACCATTGTCGATGAGGCCATCACAGTCGTCGTCTTTGGAGTTGCACTCTTCCAGTGCGGGAGTGACATAGCCGACGCAAACGAGGTTGGTGTCCTCATCACATTCGGTGCGGCCGATGTTGCACTCGCCAACGTCAGTGTGCATCTTGACGATGGAGGTGAGGGTCTCTACGTTCCCGTCTTCGTCAACGATGCAATCAACAGGTGGTGGACAAACGCGCACCAACTCCTCATCACACCCCTGACAGGAAATTGTGGCAGGAAGAAGTAATAAAATAAATAAAAATTTAATTCTTGCCATATATATAACTATATCACAAATTCAAAAGTTTGTACAGCGATTTGTTTAAATGTCGCCGTCTTGGTCCGGAATCATCATTTTTCCCTTCACTTGAGAGATTATTTTCTGACTAATATCTGTTATTTTCTTTTTTGAAAGTTCAACGCTCTCAATTGTGCACCCACTGTCCAGAAGTTTTTGGTACATGATATTTTCTGCGATGTTGAGTCCAAGGAAGAGGCTCACCATCTTAAAAGGGTCATCGATGTATCCATCCCTTATTGCGGAAGATAAGATCTGGGAATAAACCTTGTAGGCTTCATCCATTAGCGCATCTTTTTCATATTTATCATCAAACATCGTCGTCTGGCTCCTCTTTAAAAAAACTCTCTATTTCATAATCTGGTATTATGGCCTTAGATATTCTCATAATGGTTTTATCAGAAGCCTGAATATATGTTTCTCCCAAAGTATCACAATACACACAGGAAAGAGGCTTCTGCCCTCGACAGATGGAGCACTTCACCTTGATGTATAGCTTGTTTTCCATTTAACATAAGTAAGTAGTGGATTATTTTATATAAAGGAGGATGTTTATTGCTGGAGGTATTCGCTCAAGCAAGACTCCATCAGAGCTTGCCACGCCTCATGGTGGATATCTATCTGTAGTACAGCTGCCACATCATGCCCCCGATCCCAGGCCAAGACCTCGGCAACCAACAGGCCGATGCGCGTATTGCTATAAAATTCCGTTTCCAGAAAATAGTGGCCCACCTCGTGGAGTATGGTATAGAGGACGTTCTCAGATGATTGTGCGCTGGAAACTACAATTTCTCCCTCGGCGTGATCGAGGTAGTTCTCCTCGCCCGAAGACATTGTGAGCTTAATTCCGTTATCGCGGAGGAATGTTTTTATTTTCTCAAGCCCTTCTTTTGCGGCGGCTTCTCTTCTGGACTCCATAGCTAATTCCCTTTCCCCAGAAGTTCTCATTATTGGGGTCGTCAGTAATTAGCATAATCTCTACAAAACGATCCTCTCCGCTAGTACGAAAGGTGTAGTCATAGAGTTCCAGAGTCCCGTAGAGGGGTGTTTTTCTCCTCTTCTCATATCTTTTTCTCTTGGGCGGCTGATTCAAAAACTCTACGCATCCCTGCATAAATTCTTGTTCTGACATTTTCCTAAGATATGGCTCATAGTCAATGTCTAAATAACACCCCACAATCCATTTACTCTCCCCATAGCCACTTACCTTGAATACCGAGGATAGATATCTTCCCTGCTTGAGAGGGGCGCCGCTCTTTCCAAAAGATGTTTTTGGGATACTTCGAAAATTACACTCTATTTGCATAAGATTACTTTCTAACAAGCGTCGTCACTTGCTTGTATGGAGTCACGGGCGGTGAATCGCCCGAACCACTAGGCTGGGGCTCTTCCTCTGGCTCCTCTGTCAACTGAAGAAATCCGTTTGAAATCTCAAGACAGTCTTCTACGCGCACTATCATTTTCTCTAAAACGCTAATCAACTTCGTCATTCTTTGGTTGCACGTGTGTGGATCCTCTTCGGCCATATTGCCGGTCTCCCTAATAGACTTGGAAAGTCCACCGCAAGCCTGGGCCAGCTCCACAAGCATAATTTTTACCCTTGTGGGGACCTCCGCCAGATCTACACTATAGCGAATTGATACTCTCTGTGTCTCTTCGGCCACTCTATCTTCTCCTACGATACGATATACTCAATAGCCGTTTTTATAAAATAAACAACCATCGATAAAGTTGCGGTACCCACCATTGCCATCATCTTGGATTGGTTTTTCTTCCACTGCTCCAGATCTCGGACGCGAGCATATAATCCCTGATCCGGTTCATAGAGGGACTTCTCTACTCGATTGACAATGGCCGCGACCTCTTCTTGTTTTTCTTTTAGATCATCCATCTTTACAGAAAGGACATCAAGAGAAGCTTTAACTTCGGTAGCCAAAAGTTGATATTGGTTTTCATCCATAATATATTTCCTCACCCATAACAGTAAGTAGTATTTTGTATGCCTAACTTTCGATAATAGCGAAGTCGGCTGTCAGCAAAACTGAGGAGGCTGAAGCTGCGTTCCGAAGGGCGGTTTTTGTGACCTTGGCTGGATCTAGAACACCAGTAGATACCAGATCTTCGTACCTGGAGGTGGCGACGTTGTAACCCTTGTGGGGAGATTTGAAAGACTTCACCTTTTCGAGTACTACATCTGCAGACTTGCCTGAGTTCTTGACCATTTGTCGCAATGGCTCCTCTAAAGCTTTGCGGACTATCTCAATTCCAAGTCCCTGATCCTCGTTGCGAGATGACAAGCGGTCAAGAGATCTGGAGGCATTTACTAAAGCAGTTCCGCCGCCGGCAACGATGCCTTCAACCTGCGCTGAGTCTACTGCGGATAGGGCATCCTCGATACGATGCCTCTTCTCGATCATCTCTACTTCTGTGGCGCCACCGACGTTGATTATGGCGATGCCGCTGGAGAGTCTCGTGATTCTTTCTTGTATTTTTTCACACTCTCGCAAATCCTCAACTTCAGTCATGGATGATTTTAGGGTTCCGATGCGGTGATCAATATCTTCTTGGTTTCCGTTCCCACCGACAATCGTAGTGTTATACTTACTTGCCTCTACGGTCTTGGCTCTCCCCAAATGTTCAAGGTTTGCATCCTGCAGTCTCATGCCGCTTTCCCGGCATACAAAGGTGGCACCGACGGACAGGGCCAAGTCGCTCAATATGTTTCTGCGCTCTTCGCCATAACGTGGGGCTTTTATTGCACACACCTTCATGGTGCCACGGACGGCGTTCATGATAAGTGCGGCAAGGGCCTGCCCCTCTACGTTCTCTGCAACAATCACGAGTGGCCGACTCTCTCTGGCCGCGACCTCAAGAAGTGGGAAAATTTGTTCTACAGTTTCAATCGAAGAGTCGGTAACAAGAACCAGTGCATCCTCATGCTTAGATATCCCTCGACGCTCGTCGGTGATAAGAGCATTGGCACAGATCCCGCTGTCGAATCTAAAGCCCTCGACCACATCCAGCGTGGTCTCATGAGAGCGAGCCTCTTGTATAGTGATGGCCCCATCTTTCCCAACCAAGTCTACTGCCTTGGCTACCAAGTCTCCAATGGAAGTATCTCCATTGGCAGAAATGGTCGCAATGTTTGCAATGTCTTCCTCGCTGGAGATGGGCCTTGACTGCTCAGACACAGAGTCAACTACGGACTCAACCGCTTGGTCTATGCCTCGCTTAAGGTCAACGGGGTTAGAACCGGCCTTTAAGTATTTTTGTGCGTTAGTGAGAATGGCACGTGCCAGAACAGTGGCGGTGGTGGTGCCATCGCCGGCGAGTGAATTCGTTTTTTCGGATGCTTGCTTAATAATTTGCGCGGCCGCGTTCTCAAAGGGATCTTCAAACTCCACGAACTTGGCGACCGTTACACCGTCTTTGGTGATAATGGGGTTGCCACCCTTTTGGTGCAAAATAACATTACGACCTCCGGGGCCCATTGTTGATGCCACGTTGTCCGCAAGCTTGTTCACGCCAGAAAGAATTCTTTCGGCTAAGTCGTTGCCATTATTGTATTTCTTCATTGAAACTCCCGCTAAAAATTGTTACCTATATATATTATAACCAATTATCGGAATTTGTAAAGTGTTTTATTTGTTTTTTTGCTTCATGAGGTCGCCGGTATCTTTGGCAATTCCCCTTGAGGCGGAGATAGCGTCTGTGCCTTCTTTGCTTCGAAGCCCCTTCAAGAAGAAGTTTTGCAAGCTCTTGGAGAGCTCACTCATCTTGTTGAAAGCTGCAAACATTTTCTCGTTGATATCGTTTACAGATTGCTTGAGGGCGCGTTCAACTGCTTCTCGGCCAACGGTTAGCTTCCCGATTGGTACGCCGGAGCCGGCCCTGCCAGTCATCACGTCATTCTGCGTTAGCTGGAACTGTGGCTCTCCCTTTCCTCCGTAGCCCATAGAATACTTCTTGATATGGTCATAGTATTCTGCATCGCCTTTTTTGCCTTTGGGGAATTTACTTAGTTCAGCGACAGAATCGTCAAAAGACATAATCATCTCTTCTTTGGCTTTCTTTAGTTCTCCCTTCTTGGCATCGGTTGAATCTTTGCGAGTTGGAAGATCTGCTGTTTGCTTGTCCCACAGACTTGTAAGGGCGCCCTTTATTGCCTTGCCCGTTTTGTCGAGCTTTTTGCCTCGCGACCAGTCGCCAGAGCTTGGATCTGGCTTGTTTGTTTTTGGATCCTCCCTCTTTTGTGCCGAAAGCCCTTTCCAATCTTCGAAATCTCTCTTGGCCTTCACGGTGGTATATGCCTTCTCGTAGATATATTTAGAGACCGCTGTGATAAAGTCATCGTCCTCTGCCAACTCTTTGCGGATTTGGCCTAGTGCTGTCTCTCTTACACCAGTGTTGCTGCTTTTGGCGTTACTGTAGAGGCTTTTGCCTTCTGGTGGAGTGCGCGTGATGTCATCCGAAAGTTCGAGGCCAAGGGCTCCTAGATGAGCGACGATGGTATCAATGGGGGCGTTTAGAAGGCGGCTCATTGCGGCAGCTACAATTGTCTCATCGGGAGCATCGCCCTCATCCTGTACAACTGCCCTTTCTAGCCAATCTTCAAACTCCATCTTGTAATCTTCTTCGCTCCAGCGGTCGCGGTATTCAGGCTTGATCAGGGAAAAAGCTGCTCGTGATTTTGGAGTAAGCTCCATCAAGTCAGCAAGATTGTCGCGACTAAATGTAAACTCATAAACAGTTATAACGCCACCGAGCTTATCTCCCTCTCCTTGCAAGTCCTTGAGGGCAATAATATATTTCATCTTACCGCCTGCAGGAACACTGCTCCCAGAGAGGTCGTCAATAAGTTGTGTAAACGAACCATCAATTGTGGAGGCGCTGTCCGTTCCTTCGGAACCTCTGACTCCTAGTAACTTAAGGGAGACGAACTCACCTTCTCCGTCAATGTAGTCGGCGATGGTGTTGCCGCCAGCAGGAATCTGCTTTCCTCCGAGCAAGACGCCAAGAAAGGATTCAAAAGTAAATCCGGCGCTCGCACTGTTAAAGGAAGTAATAATGTAGGTGAGCGTCTTCAGGAACACCAAGTAAGATAGCACCGTCGACATGGCCGTTTTTTTAGTGAACCCCTTTTCTATGACGTCCTGTATCTTTCCTAGCTTTTCGCCAAGATTCTTTCCGGGGGCAACCTTGTTAAGAAATGCCTCCAGTTCGGCTCGCTCAGCACTTGTGGGATCTGCCCACTGCAATTCTGTTACGCTTGGTTGCGGGAGGGTTTCCCAGGTAACTTTTAAATCTTTCTTTACCTCGGCCAAGAATCGCTCCATCCCCTCTTCGTCGGGATCGATGCCTTTAAATTTCTGGGAATCAGGAGTGTAGGGTCCATTTGCGGATGCAGATGCGCCGATGGGGTGTCCTACCGAGCCGGCTGGACTGTATCCCTCTATGATTTCATTCATCACTTCTTCTACCAATTCATCAATCTGTTTCATCTTTAATCTCCTCGATAACCTTTGCCAAGTCCAGACACGCAGGATCGCTCTTGTTCTCCGTTACATGATAGTGGCAGATGATGCCTTTGAACGAAGATGCCTTAATGACACCCTTAATTAGTTCGCCATTTTGGTTTGGACACTCTAAAGGCACATTATAGAACCCACAAAGGGTTTTTAATAGCGCCTTGAGTGCGTCGACCTGAACATCATAGAAGCCGAGATGCTCTGGAAATGGTTTTCCGTGCAGAGTGCTGGCGGGTGTAACGGGCCGTGGTGGATCATATTTTTCGGCATATTTCATGAAGACTGCATTAGAGATCTCGATTCCAATACTCTTCGAATTGACACCTCTGGCATGCCAGCCGACGTGGTTTGTGTCCATCAGCTGGTGGATCGTGCCGTCGTTGTCGATGCAGAAATGCGCCGAGAGCCCTCTCTGTCCAAGCACCTTGGCACATTGTGCGGAGTTGAGGCAACCATCCCAGTGAACCACAATCTTGTCAATGGACTGTCCACGATTTCCGGAGATGGTTTTGTATTGGTTAGACTTGCACATCAGCGCACCAGGCTCCGTCCAAAGTAGCGTATCTTCCCAATCGATAGAGACTTCGTGATTATTGCAGATTATATTCTTCTCTGGCTGAAAGTCTATCTGAAACTGATGTCTTGCGTGTTCCAGATCCTCCTCGCTTAAATCGGCAGTTGTGCCCATCTCGTGTCCGTTGATGTCAACACCAAGCTTCTGGTAGTCCAGATTAGTCGTCAATACTTTTTTCTTAGTTACGCCCCTGAAAAGAGAAAAGATGGCCTCAACAATTTCAAGCAGAATTTTCATCACGGGATGCCTCCTCTGGGAATTCTTTATACGCGGTGAGCTGCTTCATTGCGTCTTCCCATGTCCTTACCGACAACATGTCCTTGTAGACATTGGGGTACGAGTCGACGAACTTCTCCATTACCTCTTTTTTCCACTCTCGCAAATCGTGCTCGTCTTCGTTTCTGATTCTTTTTATTGCTTCCTCCGAAACGCCGGAAGTTCGCATTGTGATGTAACCAGTTTCGAGGGACATGATTAGGCGACTGTAGACAGTCAAGGCAAACTCGATGATTTCGTTTTCCACCACATGCAAAAGCTGGCTCTTTAAGCCAAAGATAATTGCCAAGGCGCTGCATACTTTGTAAAAAAGCATTCCAGCAATAAAGGCTCCGATAACATATAGTATTGTCATTTTCTACTCCATACAAAAAAGCACTGCTTTGTTACATTATATAACATTACAGTGCTTTTGTAAAGTATTAAAACAAGATTACTTGTTTAAGCGGCTGATTACTTTGGAAGTAATTTCAGCAACTAAAGCGTCAACTGCTGTAGTTTGGGATTCATTGTAGGCTTTTTCACCCTTCTTGTCTCCCCATGTTCCGTCGTCATCATCGTGCTTAAGATCACTACCCTTTTTGGTGGTGTAGTCTTTTTCGCCAGGATGAGTTTTAGAGTCGTCGCCTGCAGAGGCGCCGGTGTCTTTAGCACCAGTCTCTTGCATCAAGTCTTCTTCGGCGTCTTCCATGTCGTCAGCAGCGTCCATCATATCGTCGGATGCGTCTGCCATGTCGTCTGCAGCTGCTTCTTCTTCGTCAGAAGTAACAGTTGTTTCGATGCCAGCTTGAGTCAGCAAGTCAGCTAAATCAGCTAAAATTGCCTGTGCTTTTGAGGCCAAGTCATCTCCGGCTTCAGCTTCAAGCTCATCTTCTTCAGCGCCTAAGTCGACAGCTGCGTCCATAGCGACCTCATCGTCCATTGCGGCTTCTTCTTCGTCTTCAAGCTCGTCTTCTTGGATGTTTACCAAGCCTTCGGCTTTAACTTCTTCTTCGACAGCTTCGTCTTCGTGGATGCGATCAGCAGTCATGCGACCTTTGCCCACGTCGTGGCCCTCGTTTCCGGTTCGAGCGGCTGCGCCACCTTCTTCAATTGCTTCTTCAACTACTTCTTCGTTTTCGGCAATCTCTTCTTCCTCGTTCACTTGGTTATCCAGGAAGGATTCCGAAAGTGGAGCGAGGTTAGCTAATCCCATGAAACGACGAACTGTTGATTCGTTTAAAAGTTTCTTACTCATAGTACTATCTCCTCTTGATGTAGTTTAAATCGATTTTTTCAAGATATACTCTGCGAAATGCAGAATAACTCCTATAATTAGTGTGGTTATTTGTAAAAACCCCTTTTATTTGCCTAAAACGGTATTTTGGATTTTCTTTTTCAACTTCTCCAAAACACCCTTTTCAATCTGACAAACCCGGACAAAGCTGACTCCGAGGCGCTCTCCTATCTCCCGCAAAGTTAGGCCGCCCTCATTTTTATCAACTGTTACGAAAGTGCAATTCAGGTCATCGGCATAATCTATCCAATACCTGCACTCCTTGTTGGGGCAAGAAACTTGTGCCGACTCACAAGCAGCCACGCACTCTCTCTTGTGAGGATCGCCATCGATGTGGGCCGTAGCAGCATCCTGTTCGGTATATATGCTGAGAGGGTCTTTAAACATCGGCGTCACCATCGCCAATGAGATCGAAAATGTTCTCAATGTCCTCCGGAGATAGCGCAAACTTTCTATTTATTTCTTCAGCCTCTTGCCTTTCTTTTGCCATCAGGCGGCGCCCTCTTTTACTATCCACCAACTTCTTCTCCTTATATTCTTTAATAAAATTATTAATGTTTTCATCATCGCCCACAAACCCGTCGACAATGGCACGGAAAAACTCCGTCTTAGTTAGCTTTTCATATTCAAGCTTCATGATCAGATTCACGTACACCGTATCGGTACTGTCATAGTAGAGACTAGGATAGACCCTCCTGTTCAACCAACCATACTCTTCTATCTTACTGTCCGACATCTCGATCCCTCAGCCTCTTTTCAAAGTCCCTCACCACCTCCTGTGCCTTTGTCCAGCACACGGGGCAATAAAGGCGAACCAAGTCTGGCTCCCTCTTAACAACCACATTCCAAGACATGACCTGCTCTCGGTCGCTTCGATCAAATGGCTCCTGACATGCCAGACACTCAGTTGGCAACTGATCAAAGAGGCCCATTTTCTGCTTCAAGTCCTTTTGAATGTCCTTGTGCTTCTTTTTGTTCTTAACTTTTCTCACCATTACATCACCGTCAAGCTGGGTGGGTTCTCAATTGCGTTCCCGGTCTCATCTCTAAAGATAACAACGGCTGATGGGAATGGGGCAGAATTGTTGCCTCCGCCAAATTTGAGGCGCCCCTTAATCAAGCGAACTTCTGATGCCCTCATCACATAATCATGCCAATACTTAGTATCGGTACGGCTTGGGATAAGCATCACGACAGTAGTGTTTTCCTTGCACCCCTCTTCGTATGCCTTTTTGATCCACTTGCCAATGGACCGACCATAAGGAGGGTTGACGAAAACTGTCTTCCCCTCCCAACTCTGAAGGAGGCCATCTTCTTCTGGTGTAAAAAATGCAGAACACACTGCGTTGTGGCTTTGTGCACAAGGGTCTAGATCGAATCCGAATTCCTTGTCTAGTTTACGAAAAAAGTCTCTAGGGGTTGCCCACTCCATGCTTTTGCTGCTGAAGAGCGTATTCATATCATGCTTTTTCATTTTTTCCTCCGTCAGTGGAGCCCAAGGCACCATCGCCTCGACCACTCATTGTGATGGGATACCAGCCATAAAGATCGCCGCTGTGTGTTTCCAGTGCTCGGAAATGCACCACCGGAACCATCACGGCTTGGGCGATTTTATCTTGAGGGCTTAATGTTTGAGGCTCTCGTCCAATGTTGTGGAGATTCACAAAAACCTCACCATCGTAACCGGAGTCGACCACACAGGCGCCTACGATAAGACTTCTCTTAGCAGCAACCGAGCTTCGATTCTTTATCTCAAGCATATATCCGTGAGGGACGCCAAAGCGACAACCCGTTGCCAAAACCGCGCTGGTTCCCGGTTCAATTGTGACATCCTTTGCGTCCTCTGGGTTAAAGTATAAATCCAATCCGGCATCGGATGGGTTTGCTCTTTCTGGTGGGTGAGCACCCTTTCTAACTCTAGCATATTCTAACATCATATTGTTCTCCTTAGTTAAGTTCTGTTTTTTCTAGTCCCCTAAGAAGCATCCACCCTAATACATCGAATGGGCCACCATAGGTAACAAAAACATCGTATTCGCTATCTTCGTACTTCTTGCACAGCTCCTCACGAGCTGCCTCCGTCTCCTCTCTGCCTCGCAGAGTTCTCCTCTCCGTAATCTTCAATTTGTTCTTGTGGATCACCACAAGAGAATTGAATCTTTTTGTCATCCAAGAATCCTAAAGTTGTGGTAAATGCTGCGCGATGAAAATCCCCACTGATCGCTGTGATCAAGCTTGGCCATGTATGGCCTGTTGAGTTGTAAAGTATCCCTTGGCTTCACGCCCCAACACTTTATCTTTGTCAAAACACTATTATCATCAATCACCTCAACTACCCAGTACGTCTTGCCATTTTTGGTTTTTCGAGGGATGACCTTTCGAGGGATGAACCAAACAAGGCCAAGATCCGGATCATACTCAGAGATGGGCGGAACGCAGTGGTCGCCTAATCTCTCTTTGATCACGTCGTCCATCACCAAGTGCATTGGAAACACGCCTGTCAGGTCCGTTAGATACTCTATCTTTTCCTCGATGGAGAAGTCTCCCTCCGGCGTATAAACAGCAATGTTGTCCTCCAGGTCCTTCTCCTTGCGAGGTCTGTTAACGGCAACACACGACCAATAGTGCTTCAAGCCTGAGAACCTGCTATCCATAAGGGAGTTGAGAGCCTGACTCCTAACCAATACATCCAGCGCCTTTTTGTTCAGCTTGCTGTATGTAATTTCCTCATTGAAAAGGAAATCCTCAATCTTGTTAAAAGGTCTGCCATTGAAGATTTGGTCAATTGCTGCATCACCCAAACCCTTCACCGAAGTGAGTGGCTGAATTAGGGCTTGGCCATCTTCTGAGATTTCCCAAACCTTTCCCGAAGTGTTGACGTTCAGTGCCTCGATTCTAAATCCTAGACTCTTGGCCATATTGATGGCCGCCTCTTTGCGGCCTTCGGGTTCCTTGTCCAAGAAGGCTGCAACCCACTCCACTGGGTAGTAGTGGAGAAGCCACGCGCACTGATAAGATAGGGTCGCATAGGAAACCGCATGAGAGGCGTTAAAGCCATACCCAGAGAAGTACTCCATCTTTTCCCATATTTCCATTGCCTGTTGTTCGGTTATTCCCTTGTCCACACAACCATCGACAAACTTAAGGCGAATCACCTCAAGAGTCTCGGCTCCTTTGCCGGTACCCTTCTTGGTTAGAAGCTTACGAAGCATGTTGCCCTCATCAAGAGAGACGTCGCGACCGAGCTTGTGTGCCAGAAGAGCCAGTTGCTCCTGAAAAACAATAAACCCGCAAGTCTCCTCAAGGCACTCCTTGATAACGGGGTGGCCGTACTCAATATTTTCTGGACTTCGCTTTGCTGCCGTATAGTCCTTTGCGACGCCTGCAGATAAGGGCCCCGGACGGTAGATTGCAGTAATGGCTGCGAGGTCGACCAAGTTCGTTGGCTTGACTTCCGTACAGAATTTCTGTGCGCCTTGCTGCGTGAACTGAAATACGCCGGCCCATTTGCCCTTGTGGAATATTCCCTCCCAGATCGACTGATCATCAAAATCAATCACACTTGGGTCAAGGTGTTTATTGTAATATTCCTTTACATCGTCAAAGCTTGGCTCTTCCACCTTATACTTGCGCTTTAAGATGTGGCGTATGGCGCCTTCGATCATTCGCAAAGAAGCGAGACCAAGGATATCAAACTTAATAAAACCCATTGGCTCTAAGTGCCGCACGTTCTGGCCCTCGCTCCACGGTGTTTGACGCACACCACCGGAAGCGATGAGGGGCATATATTTGTCCAAGTCCTCGCCGACCAAGACTCCGCCTGCGTGTCGAGAGCACGACCGAACACTGCCAAAGATACGCATAACATGCGTCTTGACGTGCGGGTATTTGATTAGAAAATTCTTTAGACTATCTGAATACTCCATCACCTCCTCGAAGGTGGGGGTGTAGACACCAGCTGCGATGCCATTGGCCTCCTTCGCCCTTGGCGTTGCCTCGCTGAGCATGCGGCCTGTGACCGTGTTCACCTCTGAGAAGTCGATGTTGTAGAACTTGGAAATGTCCTTGATGAGTGAGCGAAGCTGTAGTGTGTTCCAGTTCGAAATTGGGACCACCACGTTGTCTCCCCACTCATCGATAAGCATATCCTTGAGCTCCATCGGATCAGCGACATCATAATCGATATCGGGATAATCCACGGCGTCTTTGCGGAGGAATCTCTCGAACTGAAGATTATACTTGATGGGATCAATCTGAGTGATGTTAAGGCAATAGGCGATGAGAGACCCTGCAGCAGAGCCACGTCCGGCACCGACGAGCTGGACCTCTTGAGCCTTGTCAGAGATGGCCTTCATGGTCAGAAAGTATTTACTAAAGCCGCGAGAAGAAATGACATCGAACTCTTTCTCCATCCTCTCTTCGTATTGTTTGTTCCCCACAAGGCCACGGGCCTTCATGCCATTCTTGGCATATATATAGAGGGCATCATCCTCGTTCATGTTTTCTGGCACAACAAATTCTGGTAGTCGTACAGTGTTGTCTGGGAAAAAGGAATCTATCTTCTCATGTGCGATCTCGTATGTGCGCTCAACACTCTCTATCATGAGCTGCTCGTCATACTCGACGTCGCTAGGAAATACAGGCGTATCTCGTTCGCGGTAAATCCAATTGTCTGGATTGGAGTATTTGCGAATTGCCTCCACCATCTCATCGCCATTCTTGGGGTAGAGTTCGCATCGGGTCTCATCGATGGTTTCGGGAAGCGTGGCCTCTTCGAGTCCTGTGCGGAGCCAGCCAAGTTTTCTATAGAGTTCTCTGTCTTTCCACACTTCCTTATTAGGGTAGTGGCTGTCAGAAGTGGAGACAAGCTCGATTCCCAACTCGCCACAGACCTTAATCACAAATTTGTTAATGGCATGTTGATCGGGGATTGCGTTCCACTGAATCTCTCCGTAGAAGTTGCCTCCGAAGATTTCTTTGAATCGGGTTGCGGTTTTCCGCATGGCTTCCAAAACTGCCTCTTCACCTTCTTCTCGGTTCTTCCAATAGTCACTGGCGAAAACGCCGCCCATACATGCACTTGATACAATAATACCCTCGCTATGCTCTGCTAGTGTATCGAAATCAATGCGAGGGTATCTATAAAAATTTTCGGGCGTATAAGACTTCGAAATCATCTCGAATAAGTTATTTAGGCCCGTCTGATTAGCGGCAACAAGAACAAGATGACTACGCCGAGAAAGAATGTCTTTAACAGCACTCTTACTAGCTTCTTCGTCTTCGACGGTTGTCCCTGTTGCTTCGGCATCTTTTTTGGCCCTTTTCTTATCTAGTACCGCCGCTTCCTTTTCTTCATGCCATTCCTTCAAACTAGGTACAAAATATGCCTCACAACCATAGATCGGCTTAAAATCCTTCCCTTGGGAGTGCATCTTTTTTGCGTGGAGGACCTGATAGGCGAGACCATTCATGTTGCCGTGGTCTGTCAGCGCGAGCGCGTCCATGCCATTATTATAGGCAGACTCCATGTGCTCGTTGGGGTAGCCCAATGCATCGAAGGGTGAGCCTGCCACGCTGTGTGCGTGGAGTCCCACGTATTTTACTTTCGGTGTTTCTCGCTTAACTTCTGTCATTTTTTCTCCTGGGGTTTTTTGTAGCATCTTCTTATTATAATCGAAAACCATCTAGTTGTCAACCTATTTTCTTCAGCCGGTAGGCTACCACCCAAACTTTTACGCCGGAACAGAGACCAACCCTTAGTGCTTGATTGGGCTCTGATTCGATCACCTGCACAACAATCCCTATCTCAACGTCTGGTAGGGAGTACTCGACTGGAGTTCTTAACTCCACAAGATCGCCAACGCTAAATCTCTGCGGCATTGCTTATCTTCTCCACCTGCTGCCAGTGAACATAGTAGCTCTGGTTATCGTAAAAGACGTGGACAAAACATGCTATGCCGTCGCTGTCTTTGAGAACGATGCCGGGATAAGTAGTGAACGTGGTGTCGGGATCTTCGAAATCAACTGGGATGTTGACCTTCACTAAATCTCCCACCTTCAGCTCATAATTGGCGAGCTCAATTTTCTGCTCCAACGAGTCTATAAGATCTTTGGCCTTCTTTTTTCTGGAAGGTGACGATGCCATTTGCGCTCTCCACGTGCTTTTGCACCTCATTGTCGGAGGCTAAATACCCCCTGTAGTTATCCCATGTATCGACTTGGTGATACCAGGGAACTTCAATCTGCTTTGGCTCATCCATTATAACAGATTTAAAAATTTCGTCAAGGCCGGTTTTGTACTTCCTTACTTCCCGACGGGCGTAGACAAATACATCCCTATCAAAAGTGAACGCAGTGTGCAAGCCGTCTGCAACGCTCTGCCCATGATGGGTGATAACATAAGAGCTGCTAGAGCGCAGCACATTCCTCTTCTTACGGAGAATATTTGCATCATAAACGCCATAAGGAAAGGACACAAAATACTTGTCCGGGACAAGCCACTTGCTGATCCTGAAGGACATGCGGAAAGAGGTGATAGCTCCGACAAGAGTACTCCAGCCAAGGCTTTCGCGGCGTTCGAAATCAATGGGCTTTATCTTGACATAGTAAATGGGTATTCGTCGAATATTGTCGCGCTGAATAGATCTTGGGTTCTTTGCGATCCGGTCAATCTCTACTGGATCGTGAATCCAGTCTCCTAGCCGGTGTCGAATTAGGGGCGTCGTCCCCTCTTTGCATACTACCCATATGGTACTAACACCTGCACAGGCACACTCATAGACAGCATGCTCCACCGCCAAGTAATCCTTGGCCAAGGGTAAGAGAGAATCGTGCCACGGCAAATTGAAATCTAGCTTCTCGCCAGTTACAGGCACAATGCCGGCAAGGTGAAAGTCGCCAACTGCGTACTTTCCCTTCTTTGACTTTCTTTTTTCACGAAGGATTCTCACTCCTTCTAGTTCTTTTTCCATTCCTATAGTCCCGAAAATCTGCTTAGGTATTCATTGCGCGAAAGAGTATCAAACTCAACACAAGCTGTGTCTTCATATGTGCTCTTGTGTATTTTAAAGGTCTGTCGATGTGAAACCTCTATCTTCAAAGACAGATAGGCCGGCTTGCCGTTGTATGCTTGTGTTCCATTTTTGCTCCCCACGATGCCAGCGTTGGTCATCATGTCTCGCGCCTTTAAGAAAGAATATGACTCTGAATAGTCTTTGTTCTTTAGTTGTTTCTCCGTCAGGATCGAGACTGCACACGCATCCTTGACGGTTGTTCGGCGCCCCATAATCCTCTCGCTAGGGTAAAAGACAATCTTCTTAACAAAATCGCTATCTTCATCTTCAATATAGTTATAGGGGTGGCTCCCTCCTCGTCGGACGTTTATCCAGTCCAACACAAGATATTCTGTAGCCACGGAAGATGTGGCGACGGGGAGACCTGAAACTTCAAGATCGTCCACAACAATGAGGGAGGAGAAGGCTACCTTAACTATTTTGGAGTTGCGAGTGAAGCAAAGGAGCTCCCTCTTCTCCTCGTCGATCCGGATGCCCACCAAATTGTTATAAAACGGCAGCTGCCCAGAAAGAGAGAGGGAAAATGATAGCTCACGATATCTCTCAAGTTCTTCAGGGAATATAAAGGGGGGCTCCTCTGGGATCCCGATCAGGGGGAGCCCAGAACTAAAGGCCCTCTCTAAAGCAGCAAGAGTGCCGCCAATAATGATTCCTTCATATCTGATGTCTAGATCCCTTTCTATGCCCTGTGAAGTAAAAAAACAATACAGGTTGCGGCGGATTCAAAAAGAGTGGTTCCGGTCGAAACAATTATGTGAAAGCTCTCATATATAAAGTTGCTAACGGATTCCGATGAGATGCAAACCAGCATCAAAAACGCCGGGAGTACAGCTAACCAGAAAAGTGGAAGCACATATTCCCTGAACACCTGTTTCACGAATTGACTTATGGTTGGGTTTGCCTGACTCATTACAACAGCTCCCAAAAGACATTTGGGAATTGCTGACGACCCTTATTACATCGTCATAAAGCTCTGCTGCCATTGGCATAACCTCCACAGTTTCAGAGCTTTACTTCGCAAAGTATATAATTTGCTTGAATTAAATAGTGAGTGTTCCCCTCAATGGAAACTTCCCTCACCATATTCGGCTCTGCAACAACGAGAGACCCTTCGGAGATCTCGCTTTTAACTGATTCATGGACCTTTAGAACCCTCGCCACAACGTACTTACCCTTCTTTTGGTAGTCGACGGGCAGTAAGACTGCAGGAGGATCTTCTGGTTTTGTATCCAGTGGTGCCACCAGTATGTTTTTATTCTTTGGGAGAACCTCCATTAGACGCTCCTTCCAACAGTTTCATAAAAATCCATAAGCTGGTCTAAGTCAACATCGTCCTTAATCATCTTGTACGCTTTCATGGCCATCTTAATCTCTTCTTTATCAAGCCAGTTGTTTTCAACATAGTTGGTCTTCAAGGCTTTCTTTTGCTCCTTAAATGGCTCAAGGGCCTCGTCAATAGCAGCGACCGACTTAATGTAATCGACGATGCGCTCTTCTTTGGTTACTTTTGGTTCATTATTATCTGTAGTCATGTTTTCTCCTTTAACCACACTTGGCATAACCGCAATGAGTGCAAGTTACACACCCATCTTGGTAAATTAACCCTTCTGATTCACAGCTTGGGCACCTCTTATCTGACGCTCTTTCACCGTCAGAAATGTATTTCTTTAACACCCTCGACAAAACCTTGTTGAAGGAGGTGAAGTCGGTGTCCTGATCCTTTTGCATCTGCTCAACCACAAACTTCACATTTGCACCGTGGCGCAACGAAAGAGAGATCATGCGAGTCATAATCGCATTGTTTGGGTTATCGAAGATGTTAATAATATCATTAATAACCAACTGATCGTCGCCCTCGCCAAGAACCAAATCATAAATTGATCTGGTTGTTTTGCGGGGGTGCTTTACTATTATACCATGAGTATACTTGTTTGGCAAGGTTATTTTTGAAGAAAGGCCAGCGAACAACTCATAAGGTTTTCCTTCAACAAGGCCAATCAGGGCAACCCACTTCTCGCCCTTGATGGTGGGGCGATGGATCTCGCACTCCACAAGCTCCGGGCGCTGGGCGGCATCTCTCTGAACAAAAGCATCTTCTTCGGGAGCATCCGAGACCAAGACGCCGGTTCGAGAGCCATCCACGTAAACGGTAATTCCTTTGAGGCCACGTTTCCAACCCTCTTTATAAAGTTCGCCAACCACTTCAGGCTTGGTGCCAGCTGGAAGGTTAATCGTGGAAGAAATTGCGTGATCAATGTGTTTCTGGATTGTCTCTTGAATTTCTACTCGTCGCATCCAGTCTATTTGATCTGATTCCACAAAAAAGTCTGGAATATCGTCGGACATTTCTCCTGTGTGGAAGTCATTCTCTTCGCGCCAGTCTTGAACATTGTGGTGGAACACTTTATATTCCTGCCACTTGTCGCCTACGTCGTCCACAAAGTCAACCTTGGTGTGGGTGTCATTGTGACTAATTTTGCGGCGACGGGTGTAGAAGTTTCTAAAAACTGGTTCGAGTCCTGAGCTTGTCTGGCTCATGATTGAGACCGAGCCAGTGGGAGCGTTGGTGAGGATGGAAATGTTTCTTCTTCCATGTTTTTTTATCATCTCCCTGATTTCTTCTGGGAGGGATTTAATGAAGGCGTTGTCCTTCTCCAGCTGCCAAGAGAAGTGCGGGAAAGCTCCTCGCTCTTTTGCAAGATTGCAAGACTCGCGGTATGCTTCCACCTTGAGGGTATTGTAAATCATATCAATGACACCCAGTGCTTCGTCGCTGTCATATCGCAGGCGCAGACATGCAAGAGTGTCGGCCAGTCCGTGAGTGCCAAGGCCAGTGCGTCTGCCATTCTTTGCAGCATCTCGCAGCTTGCGCCATAGTTCCTTCTCGTCTTTGGTATCGCACGAACCAATGATGGACTCAATCTTTTCAATCTCTAGCTCCACCAAGTCGTCAGACATACGCATGGCCTCGCGGACAGTGGCACTAAAATCGTCAAAATCAAAAGATGCAGAACCAGTAAAAGGGTCTGTCACAAAGTTCTTGAGATTAATTGAGATCAGTCGGCAACTATCATAAGCTGAGAGTGGGATTTCGGCGCATGGGTTGGTGCAAATAGTCTTGTATGCCGGATATTCATGGGCTGGCAGGCTCTTGGTGATGTTGTCCCACATCAAAATACCAGGCTCGGCAGTCGTTGTTGCTGACTCAACAATCCGACTCCAAACCTCCGTCGCACGAACTGTCTTGGAGATCTTAGGTCGTGCACGGCCGATGGGGTAGGTCAACGTGAATTCCTCATCATTCTCCACCGCCTGCATGAAATCATCACTAATCTTCACTGAGACATTGGCTCCCGTCACTTTGGTCAAGTCGTGCTTCATTGTGATAAATTTTTCAATATCGGGGTGTCGCACATCCATCGTGATCATGAGCGCACCGCGTCTTCCATTCTGGCCGACCATTCGACACACATAGGAGTAGAAGTCAGAGAAAGACCACGCTCCGGTGGTGGTGCCTGCGCTATTGCTTACAGGAGCCCCTTCGGGGCGTAAGCCTGAGATGTCTAGGCCGACCCCGCATCTGCGCTTAAAGAGGTTTGCGAGGTCTTTTCCGGAGTCCATAATGGAGGAGATATTATCTTTGGGGGAGTCAACCACAACGCAGTTCGAGAGAGAAACATTGACAAAGTTATTTCCGATACCATACATGGGCGAACCCTGCGGCACCACTTTCTTGAATCCCTTTATACTATCGAAGATGGTCTCCTTCGACATCTTTTTGCCGCCAAACTTATCTTCAACCCTAGCGAACTCAGTAGCAAGCCTTATGTGCATATCGTTTGGATTTGTTTCACGGAAATTTCCCTCCTTGTCACGTAGAGCGTACTTGGTGATAAACACATTGGTAGCTAAATCGTCTCCATTGAAATATTCTCTAGTCTCTCTCGTTGCTGTTTCGACCTTAGACATATTGTTCTCCTCTTTAGTTATGTCAGTTGCTTCTACGTTCATCATATCTCACTTTTAAAATTTAATTAAGACCTTTTTTGACTTCCCATCAACTCTTTGTATTGAGACTGAAGGTGTTCGTGTTGTTCTTTTGCGTTGATGGCCCTGATTCCTTCTGGGGTGTCGCCCTGGTATGGGAGCACTTCTAGCCGGACGCGAGAGGTATCCATAAGCATTGGAAAAATGCGACCGTCTTGGCCGCCGCGATTCTTGCAAACATTCATGGTCGCCTGATTGTTGTTCTTTTGGGTGGTGGTGCGAGACAGGCCGCAAATGAAGTCTGCCACGTGGCACTTGCTAAAAGCCTCTGCAATTGTTTCGGTTCCAACGAGATCTGCCTCTACTCCCGACCTGTTGGTCTGAGATGCCGTCCATACCGGACACTTATGCTCCATCCCAAGGGCCCTGATCTCTTCGTATATTGATTCTAACTCATGCCTCTTTTCACGCTGGGTAGATTTTGCTCTCAGAAGGTCTCCGTAGTCTACAATAATCATATCAATCGGAACTTCTCTGCGTCGGAGCTTATCAAGGTGGGCCTTCAAGGTCAGGGAAGAGGCCGACTTAGTGGGATATTCTTTGACAACCAAACTTCCAGGAACCTTATCTACCTCCTCTAGAATATCATCCTTCAGTCCATGCAGAGAGCGCAGCGGTGTCTGGGTTATACACGCATCATAGCGGAGGCCAATATCTTCGGCTGGCATTTCTAGTGTATAGTGAATCACACTAAGTCCCTGCTGAACTGCTTGTGCTCCAAGGTGAACGAGGGCCATTGACTTACCAACGCCAGTTGGGGCAATTATGACACCCAATTCTCCCCTCCCAAGTCCGCCGCGAAGGAGAGAGTCGATTTCTGACCAGCCAGTTGAAACTGGGTTTCTTGACCGAACAACATATCTATCTTCCTTGTCCCTCTTGTAGTCGTGGCCGTGATCATTGTCCACCCCAAGTTTAAGGGCATCCGTAAGGGTCTTTTCAACTTCCTCAAAACTGCACTTATCTACAAGACTAACGCTCTTCAACATTGCTTCTTTGACTTTCTGCCTCTTGCAGAAGTCCAAAGAGTGGTCCTTAATGAACTGTGAATTTTCCACCTCATCGTGAGTGGCAGTCGCTCTTGCAAAAAAGCTCTTGACCTGTTCTACCACCACTTCGGGCTCATCCTTCAGGTCTATATTGAGGACAGAGGCAATTGTGGATCGGGTAGGATGGGAATCATACTTTTCTTTATACTGCAGGATTTGGCGCGTGAACACTCTCAGATACTGGTGTTCGAAAAATTCCACATCCAGCACATCACTGATCTGATCCGAAAAAACTCTTTCATCCATGATGAGCCGAGCCAGACCTTCCTGAAAGGTCTTTCCAAAGTGGGCGAAAGTTGGTGTCTCTCTCTTCATCGTCTCTCCTAGAATAAAGAATTAGCCGTAAGTCGTTTCATGATCTGAAATAGGACGTCCCAATTTCCGCTTCCAAAGCCATCCTTGATCATCATGGTAGTGATGGCCGTCTTATTAAATAGCGGCTCGTCTTCCAATTGTGATCTTATTTGTCGAGTGGCTTGCGGGGATAGGTTCGGCATAGAGAGTTGCATAATCTGGTAATTTTTTAAAATCAATTCTTTATTCTCTATTATGTTATCGTACATCTTTAATTTGCCAGCGTTCTTCTCGCAATCTGCCAAAATGTCCTGAACCATATATTCCTCGCTGTTAGCCAGCCAAGGGAACCTCTTCGCGAGTGTCTTTAGGCCAACTCCGGGGACGCCCTTGAGGTTGTCTGATTTATCTCCCTCGATGGCTCTCGCTATAGCAAAGTTTAGGGGGTGGATCCCAAAGGAGTCAAGTATTGTCTTTTCCCCAATAAGCTCAAAGGCACCTTTTTCTTTGGGCCTATAAATAACAGTCTTCCCATGTCCGCACGAAAAAGTACATTGGTAGAAGTCCTTGTCTGTCGAGACAATTATTCTATCCCAGTCCTCAAACTGAGGGAGGTTGTTTACATAAGAGATAATGTCATCAGCCTCGAACCCATCGATCCTTATCTGGTGCACCGATAAAAAGTCCAAATAATGAACAACATTGTCGAACTGCCACGCTCTGTTGGCTATCTCCTGCTCCTCAGTGAGAAGACCTCGCACCATTCGATTAAGGCGAACTGGTTTGCGGCCGTCTTTGTAGGCTGGATTCATCTTTCTCTTGCGGACACTTCCATCCACGCCATCCCAAACCACTACGATTTTCCCAATCGCACTTATATCCTCGTCGATCTCCCGACAGATCTTTTGCAAGGACATCAGGAATCCTTTGCATCCGCCAATTGGATCACCATTTGTCGAGATGCTGGGGTTTGCGTTATAGTTCCGCATGTAGATGTTCATGCCATCTACTATTAATAATCTTTTTTTCTTTTCCAAGGGAATCTCCGCTACTGCTTGTCCGATTCGGCTTCAATGTCATAAAAATCAGAAGCCGCGCCTTCTCTGTTCGCGAACTTTAGGACAATCTCGTTTTCAAAAACCTCCATTGCCGAAGCACGAAACTTCTCTTCTTGCATCTTGTCCAGCCACATTTTTGACTGGAACTTCTCTTCGGAGCCATCTGAGTGGATGAGGGTATACCATGCTCCAGCGTTTTTTAACCTCTCGGAGCCCTTGATGGCCTCAAAGATGCTCTCATCATTTTGGATGCGGACTTCATCACCCCACAGAATCTTAAAAATACACTCTCGGCCCTCGGATGCGAAGCGAGATTTCTTAATGCGAGCCTTAACCTCTGAGCCGATTCGGAATCCCTTTTCATCGGTTATGTAAGAGGCTTTAGATTTCCTGCCCGTTAAATAAATTCTCAGTGATGACGCATATTGCATACTCTTGCCGCCGGGAGTTACATAAGGGTCGATCATCGCAGAGATGTGATCTCCGGGCTTTGGGATGTGTACTTTTAACTGGTTTAAGACCAAAAATGTACTGTTTGACTCATTCAGTGGAACGGTTAACTTTTGCATCGCCTTGGAGATGATCCTAGCCTTTAAAGCCATTGTTTCTTGAGGATTAAACGTACCTGCATTGTCAGATTTAGTTGGCGTATTGGCCAGACTATCCCAAATAAATAAAGTGTTCTCTGCGCCCTGAGAAAGAATAAGATCTATTGTCTCGAACATATCTTCAACCGATTGTGGTGTGACCCTCAAGAATAGGGACTCAATTACGCCGGCATCTTTTAAGAAGTCAAAGTCCAATGCAGCTTCCGAATCAAAATAGACAACCTCGAAGCCCTTTTGCGTAGCTCCTGCTGCAATTTGTGCGGCCATATACGATTTTCCAGAACCCTCAAGACCAGCTATTTCTGTTACGCGGCCGACGGGGATGCCGGCAATTTTTCCTCGACAAATGATGCCGTCGAGCCATGTACACCCAGTAGGTATCCAATCAGTGACGGCCGATGGGTTATCGTCCCCCATTGTATGTGCAACGGTCATGCCGCTCTTTTTATTCAAAGCTGCAGCGATGCCCTTGATGCCAAGCTTGCTCTTATTACTTTTCAAATTTGTGGCCAAAGGACACCTCCTGTAAATAGAAAATAAAGACGACGGGCAAATGCCCGTCGCCTATTGGGGTTATGTTTTTATTAGGCACTGCCCAACAAGTCAGTGAAAGACTTGTCAACAGACTCGGCACCGGCTGGTGGCGCAAACTTAGTCGCCTCCCTAGAGGCTTCTTCGGCCGAAGATCCACTCTCCATGAACTCCGCAAGATATCCAGCAACTTCCTTGGATGATTTCTTCTCAAAAAGAGAATCAATATCAGGGACCGAATCCAAGATTTCTTGGCATGCTTCTGGAGTAGCCTCTACACAGACCGGTGATGTAGAACGCTTTGGCGTCAACTTGGTCTGAGGGAAGGATTGGCCTGGAGCCTTACCGTAGTGTAAGTCTAAGTCTGTTCCCGACTCCACATCTGTAATATCTCCATACTCTGGGTTTAAAACAAGGTTCAACAAGGTTTCGTAAGCCATTTTTCCATAGCCCCAAATCTTGACTCCCAAATTCTCCTCACCGCGAACTATTACGGGTGAAAAGAAACGCTGACGAGCAGTCAATTCCTTAGCGGACTTCACACTGTCATCATCGCCGGCCTTATACAATTTGCGAGAGAAATCGCAGACTGCACACTCTTCGCCAAAGTTCTTCTTCGGACAGAGAAAGCCAGAGTTATTGCCCACATTATAGTGGAAATAAAAATCCTTGAAAGGATCTCCGTCTTTCGGTGTCACAATTCGAATAGTTTGACTACCATCGCTTGGGCGCCAAAAAGCGGAAGATCCGCCACCGTTGCCCTTAGCTTGCAGGGTATTTAGTCTATCCCGCATTTTGCTCATATCAATTGCCATATTATTATCTCCTGTTAAAGTCACCAGGGCAAATCTCCCCTAGTGCTGGTTCGTTGTTATTATTATACCACGGGATCACTTTGGTGTCAAGCACCTTTTGATCTCTTCTGTATCATCGCCGATGATTGAACACAGAAAACGTGTGGCTCTTCATAGGTTGTAGAGTACACCCTATATGAAGTTCTTTGATCCCCTTCACGCTGGGAATCTATAAAGCTCTTTAATTTGGAAAGCAGCTTATTGTCGTTTCTAAGCTGATCTTCGTTAATTCCGCAAAAATACATTTTCTCTCGAATGTTGTCCAGGTTGAAGAAAAGGTGCTCCTTCTTTTCCTCCAGAGAGATCATACTTATGGTCATGATTCTCGACCAATCAACGCCTTCAGAATCGACACTCAAAACAGGCTCCGAATGTTCAAAATAATTTATTAAATTAAGAGAAGATGCGATATATTGATTAAAGACTTCTTCGTAGCCGATAATTGGAACGTCTCCCATCGCCTCTTCAACATTTTTGGTGTCTACAAGAATCATTTTTGAAATGGCGCCGGAACGAGCATATTCTTGCAAAACATTGAAGATGACTTTCTCGGAAGCCTGCAGGGTCTCATTGAGAGAGGACTCATCTGGCTGGATGTAGACAACAGAGGTTGACCACGGGCGGCAATGCTCCAGAACCCTCAGCGTAGCAGCTGCAATGGGTTCTCCACCGTTCACCAACAAGATACTTCGGCCCGTCAGCTCCTTGAAAAAATGCCTCATTGTTGGACACTTCTCTTCATAGGCTTCAGGCGTCTTTTGTTTTTTCATACCCCTGGACCTTTTATTCTTTGGTAAGTCAATGCCAATACGATAGATGTCATATTGACCATGTTTGGAAAATTCGTCAGCTAAACTACAGCCTGTTTTGCCAAGTCCAATAATGTTAATCATACATTCTCCTGAAGATCTATTATAGCACAGATCACCTAAATGTTAAAATCCTTTAAGGAGCCGAAATTGGTTCCCGCACTAATCGAGGGCTTGAATGCCCCCAGCTTGGTGTCTGCAAAAATATTAAAAACCTCTTTAATTACATCCCTCTCCTCGTGGGCCAAATCGATCACCACTGAATCGTGGAGACAGAATTTGATGAAGCTTTTTTTGTCCTTTAATAGATCCCGGATCTCCAACATTCGGTCAAACACCAGATCTGCAGTGGTGCTCTGAACCAGATAATTCAGTGCGTGGTGATCGTCTGCTGAGATCTTTCTCCCGAAAGGGGTTGTGACGATCCCTTTTTCGGGATCATAAAATTTATTTAGAACTTCCTCTTTTGCGTACATCTGCGAAAGCTTTTCGCCAATATCGGATGTCTTCGAGCCATACAGCCAAGATATGACGGACTTTTTCGCTTCGTCTCTTGATACGCTCAGAATGTCTGAATTCCATTTATGAATATCCTCTGTGGGCTGCTCCTTTCCTGCGAGAGCCAGAAGTGTTCTCAGTTCAGCTGCATTATAATCCAGCTCCATTATCCAGTCGTTCGTTGGTTCCACGGCGCAGCGGAATTCCTTGTCTAAGTTAAGTATCGGGAAGGATCCCTTTTTAACCGAAAGTCTACCAGTCCTCGTCTTAAAGGGATCGTACCTGACAAAAGAGTCCTTTTTCCCAGAGCGAATGTCGGCGCAAAAGTCTCTGGCCCTTTTGGTTAAAATATTCCGTTCTATGGAGTCGAGATTGAGCTTAATTTTCCTTTGAGATATCTCGGCCAACAGGTGCACCAACCCTTTCATGAAATCATAATTTTCCGGCTTATCTGCCGTTTTAAAAACGTGCTTAGTGATCTCCGTTTTCAGGTGGCAAAACTTGGTCAAGTAGCTCAGCGGAATAAGATCAAAGATGCAGTTCTCTCCCAAATCAACCTTTGCCTCTATAAAGGAATTTTGATAAGCCTTCATGCGCTTCATTATCGCTGACCACTCTTTTTGAAGGTGCGGTGGGCAGACATCAGTCAGCGTTGCACCGTTGGCGTATATGATGGCCAGCTCGGCATCATTAACGTCAGCAGATAGCAGAGAGCGGCTGTACTCCCAAGTGTGAGTTAACCCAGCGGGAATATGCGAAAAAGAAAGTTCACCGTTGCTGAATACGCCTACGCATTCTTCTTTGTCGTCCAGTGTAACGAAACACTTCATGTATCACCTAAAAAGTAAAAGTTGGTTTCCTGTTAAAATCAGAATTCATCAGTGGATTAAATTTATCATTAATATAACTCAAAGATGCCTCCGTGTCAACATGTTTTTGTATAGCTATAGATTCTTTTACTATATCATCAAACTCTTTCTGTGTCAAGTTCTTATTTATCTCCCGCGCTTTGATAAAAGCGTATGCTCGGAGCCAGAACGCATATCCCATGTAATCCACCATTTCTTCTAGAGATTTAAATTGGGAAGGATCAAACATTTCCCTCGGCTTGAGGGAATAAGAAGTCTTGCCCTCTCGGTAACACACATCGGCCACAGTTGAATTGGGCTTAAACACCTCGCTGTAAGAGAAGTTTATCATTTTCACGAGTTCATAGAACTCTGGCGAGAGGGGGTTAAAGGTTAGTTCAGAGAACACGTCCTGCATATTGGCATATCCAGACTTTTTCATATAACTAATCATCGGCTGCGATGTTAGGTTGGCCACAAGGCGCCAAGGAGCATAGCGGTCAAGAAGAAAGCCGTGGTTTTGGGCCTCTTGGTAGAAAATGTCAAAATTTACATCTCCAAAATATTTTGAAAAAGAAACATAATCATCGCCGTACTCTTCTGAATTCAAGTCCACTGTAATACCTGTGGCGAAAGTAGAGCTGTGAGATGATAGGTAAAATTTCGAGAAAGTAAGCGGGTAGCGGGGATTAGCTATTGTAGAGAACTCAAGAAAATTAAAAACATACTGCTTGAAATCTGCCACACTATCTTTAAGGCCAGGTGTTGAGCGAATTCTATCCTGATATGATTCCTTGATATCCTTCAAATAGTTGGCGTACTCATCTTGCCACGTCTTCGGGCGCGGGGTTGCACTGAGGGTGGAGTATGGGCCGCGTTTTTTGATCGTTCCCCGATCTGACCTCTTTTTTAATTTGGAGGAGAGGTCGTCAAGGGCATCTCGGACAAAGGGAAACACATTTGCGACGCCCTGAAAGGAGGACAGGTTCTCCAGTCTTGGAACCACCACCTTGTTCTTGAGATCTATTTTCCCATACAGACTTTTCTTTCTGAGGTCGATAAGCGTAAGCCCTTCCTTGGCCTCCAGTAGTTTATCTACCTCTCCCTCGTACATCTCTCTCTGTATGTATGAATATTTTGAACTTAAACTGTTGTTGCCTCTTGTTGGTTTCATATTTTACCCCGCATGCTTAAAGTCACATATCAATGTGGTTTCGAAATTGCCAGACGAAAAGTTTGTGGACACTGTTCGAATAGAATAATACCCGCACAAGCCGTGGGCCTTCAAGTTCTCGCGGCTGCCGAAAGCAGCTGCGTTAAGATATACTGTTTGGCCCGGTCGAAAGAACGTAACCCCAAAAAGTGTTACTGTGGCTTCATAGATCCTCTTTGTTGGGCGCACACCATTTTTGGCTGCCCTCTGAATCTGCATCTCCTCGTAATAGGGAACAGTGACAGCGGAAAGCTTAACATCTTTCACCATGCCAACATCCCTTCCGACGCTCAAGTGATAGATACCGTCTTTCAGATCCCTTTTATACTGCGTGGGCGTTCCTTCGAACGCCCTATTATATCGAGGGGCCTCTGCGTATACCATAAGGTAGTCACTCATGTATGGAGCCGTTGAGAGGGTGTGAGCTATGTTGAATTCATCTCTAAGGCGAGAGATCTGAAGCCCCTCTTTTGCTACCAAATTTCGTTGTTGAGTGGGGAGCTCGATCTTCAATTCTTGGCCATCTTTGTGTGTAAAGCCAAAAACGTCCGGTGTGGACAGGTCTGTGGCAGAATCCCAAGTAACAGTTCTTACAATCCTCTGTTGCTTCGGAAGCAAGATTCGAGAACTATCCGCCTCTAAAGATGCAACAATCAAGCCCTGTGTCGCGTCGACCAAAAACTGCTTAAAGGAGTACCCAAAAGCTCCCTTGTTGGAGATGTTGTCTGCAAACCACCTCAAAAATAGATTGAGGGAGATCGGCACATCTGCTAGGGATGCAAGCAGAGTCTGCTCTTCAATGCCTGCAGAGGGTGCCTTTTTTCCATTATTGAGTCCCTCCTCAACCTGCTCTACTGCTGCTTTGCGCCTTCTTGTGGCCTTGGGATCGAAAGTCCCATATTTATCGGTAACGACGATGGCGCCGTTATGTTGAAAACTTACACCCTCTCCTGAGAATTGGTATGAGTCAAACAAATTTCTCCTGATCTCGATTGGGCCCAAAACCGTTCTTATATCAAGTGCCGCATCTTCACGGCCTTCATACATGTGATCAAGAACCACGTCCATGAGATCGCCAAAATAAAAGAATCTTATGTAATAAGCATTGGATGTGAACATGGGAACAATGCCCTTCTTCATGCGGTCTGATAGGATTTTAAATTGTTCGTCAATTTGCTCTTTTGTATTCAGCGTCTCGATATTGGCTATTTCTTTGCCGGCTTTTCCACCATCTTCAGATGCGGAAAGTGCCTGCTCCTCAGTTGATTGAGTTGTCAGGGCAATGTTGGAGGGATCAATCTCCACGATATTGACTGCTTCTTTGCGAATGAGACCATTAAGGATGGAGCGGTAAAGTCTCAACTTAGACAAGTTGTCACCGTTCTTTTCAAGAAATTTTCTTTCGCCATCTTTTTGGCCAAGGTTGTATGTTTCGGTGTTCGTAGCGATAGTTTCGTCTGCAATAGCGTTTGTCTCCTCTTTCGTCTGCCGCGTTTGGCCATCGCGCACTCTATCATCTTCTGTCACGTTGTCTATTTCGGCCTCGTCCTTCGTTTCTCTTGCCAGATCCACCGCCTCTTGTGCCGCATTCCTCTCCGTGAGAAGTTCTAAGCGCATTTTATCACTCAAGTTCGTGTCCATGAGGATGTTGCCACTATTTGGATCCTTGGCAAGTGCATCGAGGCGTCCGACGAAGTTGATAGTGACCACCATAGACCCATCATCTTTTAGATCTATTGAGTGACTTGTGACACTAAGGTTGATTTCGAGTTTCGATTCATAAAATGCATCTGCAATTTGTTTTCCCTCTCGGCTGGTGAAAACGGCACTTTCGGTGTCGATGCCATACTCCACCACCATTCGGCTCTCAAAGTGCTTTGCCTTATATTCAATATAATTGAGGTTATTGGGGCGCTTGTTGGCATTGTCTTGCTGGATCATTTCGGGTATAAAAAGATCCGAAAACCTGTATGGCCGCTTTGTTGCTGAACTTACGCGCAGGCGTTCAAGCTCATCAATGCTTCTTGCCCGTATCTTCAATTCAGCACTTATGAGCCTCTCAGCAGAAAATTTATTTGTTCCGTTGAAATCAAAGTTAAATGACTCGATACCAACACCAGTGTTTGTGCTGAGAGTCTCCTTCAACAAATCCCTGTTTGAGAATTCTTCGAACTCATATTCCACTGGTATCTTTGGTGTGTTCGCAGGCTTCTTGGTATTCTTCATTCTCTTCGCGGATGGGTCATACATCTTAAATAACCTAACTCTGGGGATGACAGCACTAAGGTGGATTGGTCTCACCAGATCAAAAAGAGGTGCGCGGTTTGGCGGTGATGTGACCGAGTTGACTAGGTTAGCGATTTCGTCGGCAGTCTTACACTCCAGACATGCAAAGCGATCATAATCTTTAGAATTCCTCTTTTTCCTATTTCGGGGCATCAATTCGCCGAGACGATACAATAAAATGGCCTGCTCATTCAGTGGAAGAGAGTTTTTGCGCTGTTCGTCAGTGAGGCCGCCTTCCAATACATCCTCTTCGGGGTCGAAATTGTCAATGCTGGGGTCTAGAGTCTGGTTTGGCCCTACAAATATCCTTGGAATGTTGGCGCCGATGATTGCGGCCCTTTTAACAGTTATCTCATCTGGCATGAACTCATCAGCATAGGGGCTCTCTACTACCTCATCTGTCTCTCCTTGGTGATAGTAGACGTGGGAATTCTTATTAACGTCGCTCAGTGGTACGTTGATCCCAAGTGTATCAATCTGCTTAAGTTCATATCCTATCATCTCTGCGCCGATATCAAGGTCATCTTTCAACTTGGGGGTAGTGGGCGACTCTATATACGGACTCATCTGAACCGTAATGTTTTTTGGTATAAAAAACTCTACAAATGCATCTGGTGTATCTGCGCCCTGAAGAGTGTTCACGAGCTGAGCTTGTGGTGCTGTGAGCCACTGTTCAAGGAAGTTTTTAGTATAAAGAAACTCGATGGCATCGGTTCCGGCGGTGTCGGTCACATACGCATCTGACGTCATGACCTGTATGATCTCGCTTGCGCCGTCTATGTTGGCACCAGTGTCGTCGACGGAGCCGTAGGTTGTTATTATGTGGCTAACTTCAACCGCCCAAGAGTTCGGGTCTTGATCAACTTCCTTGAAAGCAAACAGATAATAGGAAGAACTGCTGTCTCTGGCTGTTACAAAGCGCATCGTTACATCCTCAAGAAGCTATAAATATGCTCAAGAGGGAGCGGTATTTGAATGATCTCTCCGATGGCCAGATGCCCCTCTGTGGGCTTGTTGTTGTACCAGGCGATAATCCACCAGAGCTTAGGATCCCCATAGTGCTGAGATGCAAGTTTATATAGTCTGTCTCCAGTTGACCATACGTGGCCAACAGAATTGACGGTGGAGACGTCCTCTACGGTGAGTTTGGGAAGTTTTGTTAAGTTGTATTGAGTGATTCCGCCTGGGATCCCTCTTTCCTTCCGCAGTTTCTTATATAGTTCCCAATTGTTCACTTTGATGGTTGTGTTTTTATATCTCGACATTTACTAGCTGCCTCCCTTTTTTGGATACGGGAATACCGTACCTGATCGGAGGGCGCCTTTGTTTTCGCTACTCCAACCAAGTGGGTGATCGTGTGCAACATAGAACCCAAAAGAAAGTTTTATAGTCTGGGGGTATAGGACTCCCTTTTCGTCCTTTGGGTCGAAAAACCCTTGCTCCACATCTGGTGCATAAGTTAGCCCATCGATGCTACCAATCAAGCCATCGTTAATGGCGAGCGTCGGGGTGGGATTTTTTGTGTCTTGAATGAGATTGGCAAACTTTATCCTGAAAAGTGGTGCTGATTTGATAGTTGCTGCGTTACCACCGGTGGTGGTTGGGCCCTGCTGTGGCTCAGTGGTGGCGGCTTCATTGGCCTCTTGGGTCGGGGTACCGGGTTCCGGCGCTGTGGCGTCGGCTACATTTGGAGCGCCGCCTTCATAAGATGGATAAAGCATAGAGAGTAGAGTGGAACATTCTGCCAGATTATGACGAGCCTCTTCTAGACTGCCGGCTACAACGTCCCAACCAAGAGTTATTATCCTCTGTGTTCCCCTGAAGGTGCGAACAGGATCCATTCTCCCAAAAACATGCTCCAGCGCCCAATCAGAAGTATATTGATCTTCGAACTGAGTAACCATCGCCTTAAAGTAAACGCTTTTTTCGCTGGGCAGGTGTTGCAGCTGTATATGAAACTTGTTATAGAGTGCGGCCTCTGCTGATGATATGTCTGGAATAGTTTTAGGTTTTACCATTTTTCAATCTCCTATCCACCGCTCACCACCTCTGCAGTGGAGAGCTTAAAGCCCTTCTTGTATGCGTATTCATCAACCTCAAGTTTGACCTTCATGTCTTGCGACTTTTTGGCAAGGGCTGCGATGTTATCAGTAAGTGTATCGAGCCTCACGTCGGTGGGCGTCTTTTTAGTTGGCATTGACGAATCTACTTTCTTTTTCTCGTCCTTGAATGTTTCTCCGATCCATTTTCCAGCGATTCCGCCGATGGCGGCTCCGGCCGCTTGACCGAGTGGGCCCAGAACCATCGCCCAGGGACCAGCGAGATATCCTAATGATCCAATAGCTCCGCCAAAGGCACTGCCGGCTGCTGCAGCAGAACCCGATGTTGCTGCGCCGATGGCACCTCCAACAAGGGCACCACCGAGTCCCATGCCGGCGACTTTCATATTAGACATTCTAGGTGCCCGGCTGCTATTGTTTTGAAGAGTTAAATTGCTAAATTGGCCAGCATTATTAGAATTAAATTGACGGCGGGGTGCCAATGGGTTGGCCTGTCCCGAAATAGATTGGCCCATCCTCATTTGCGATGCAATCGTGCGGCCGACGTTTGTGGCGAAGCGGCCGCCGATGGCGTTCATGATGCCGCCCACGATGGCGGTGCCCAATATCGGCCCAACAAGCATAACGGCGGCCTTGAACCCTGTGCTAAGTGATTTAAAACCATTTATGACCTTCGGCAGCCATTTTTCTGTCATCTCATGGAAATACTTAACAGAGGCTGCCTTCAAGTCATCCAGAAAACTCATGCTTTCTTGGGCTGCCTTCAGGGTTTCCTTTTCGTTATCGAGCTGCTCTTTGCCAGTGAGCTCAGCGGCAGATAATGTTCCGTTCAAAAATGCTGTAAATTTACCAACATCACTAAAACCAGCAGCAGCGGCTGCGGCTTTGACTCCGGCTGGTCCGAGAGTTTGAACTGTCTGTCCTGCATCTTTAAATGCGTTCTTAATCATAAGAGCGGCTTTAGCTGGGTCTTCGAATGAAGCGTTCATCAACTCTATATTGTCAATGAGGCCGCTTCCTAAAATAGAATTTAGTTGGCCTGCAGCTTTAGCTGAGCCTTCAAAAGTTTGAAAGCCTTCCGCGAGAGACATCACGTCCTCGACCTCCAGACCGAGCTTGGCCGAGGCAGTCGCCATATTTGCAAATACCTTTTCCACCTGGTTTCCGTAAATCGACAATCTGGGTGCTGCTTGGGCAAAAGATTCCATCATCTTTGGGGCACCGATGCCCAGTTCATCGCCAAGGTTCATTATCCTCTTCTGGAGGCTGAGCGCGTCTTCATCTGATCTTTTAAAAGATCTCACCAATGCTGTAAAAGCCTGTGTTGAGGCGCCAACGCCTACACCAAACTTCTGCCACGTGGCAAACTGCTTGGAGACCTCCACCCCCTGATCTTTAAGCTCACTGAGAGGGATGCTCCTCATGAGCTCATTCTGGGCATGGGCAATATCTGTCACTGTGACGCCATACTCACGAACGCCGGCGGCGGCGGTGGTGATTGCTGAGCCAAGTTTTGCGCTCATCCCCGTTAATTTACTGAGAGAGGCTAGGCCCTCGTCAGTTTCTGAAAAGGCTGCTCCAAAACCCACGGCGAGGGCTTGAATGGACTTCAGGCCCGTTCCGATGGCTATATTCGCACCTGAAAAGGTCTTTTGCAAGCTTTCTCCAAAAGACTTTGTTGCTTCAGCACTTTTGGTGATGGCCTTGATGTTCTTGATTAGGCCCGTATTCGTGCGGTTCGTAATACCGAGCATTTCGCCTAAGTTATCTGTTGTACTCGCTACCGCATCGGCGTAGTCCTCTTGAGCTTTGGTGGCCTTCTTTCTGGCTCTGAGATCTTTCTTTAAGCCTGCAATAATTTCCCTGCTGGCCTCTATATCCTCTTTTTTTGCATCTTTGGTGCGTTCAAGTACTCTGAGGTGTTCCCTCTCTTGCTCAAGATATGCCTCTTTCACCTTTGTTTCAGCGGCCTGTATATCTTTTGCATCAGCCTGAGTGTCGACAAGCTCTTTGTATTCCGCATTGAGATCTGAGACGATCTCCGTCAACTCCGTCAAGTTCGACTTGTTCGTGTCTGAATCGACATGCAGCTGTTCCTTGAGGGCATTGATGGCCTTTGCTAAGTTGGTTATTTGTGCATTTATTAGGCGGTCTGCCACTCGCTATCCTCCGATTATTTGAAGGGCCACTTTAAGCCAGTGGTTCTCTCGAACTTCTTGACAGCCGAGTCTAGCGCATATCTGCTCTTGTACGTCTGTGGGTTGTCCAGCCCAAACTTCTTATAGTTATTGAGATATTTTTTCTCTTTCCCCAAGACTTTGGCGAAATCGCGCACTTGGCTCTGAGATCCTTTGACAGTGACGGGGATTTTGGAGCCCCCAAACATAGCGCCCATAATAGATTTAATGGCCCACCCAAACATGGTTAGATAACTCTCATTTACCTCTCCTCGCTTTGCGGCGCCCAAATCGATTGTATATTCTTGTAGTTCCTTGTCCATTGTAAAACCTCCAATGGTATTATAACACTTAATAATTAGTATATAAAGCAAAATAGAGAGGACTTATAAAATCTCTCTCTATCTTCTTCCCCTGGACGCATTCTCAGCGGCCTCGTTTTCCATAACTTTTTGCTTCTGAAGTCTTCTGAGGAACCATCGGCGGATCTGGACAGGAAGTGTGTAAGCTTCAGCAAATGCCCAATTACCGTGATACTTTAGAGCGAAAATTTCCTCATAAACAGATTCAATATACTCACTGTCTAGGCCAAAAAAAGTCCGTAGTAACAGGAACCTCCAGGTCCTGCTCGTGTCCACAATCTCCACAGACAAACGTCTGGGTCATGTCAATGTTTGGCGCCAACTTCTGGTATACCCCTCTCAGATACCGAGAGTCCATCGCCGGCATATTATCAACAAACTGGTTGATCTGATCTCGGCTCTTAACCCCGGAGACACTGATGATGACCATTTTTAAGGTATCTGTCAACAAGGTAGTCGGAAGAAGCTTGTCCTTCTGGGATTTAATCTTTTTATTTTGGAATTTATTAAGTTTATCTTCGTCTGCTCCTGTGAGCATTTTTAATTCCACACTGTGATTACTTTTTGGTAGCGTGATAATGAATGTGTTGTCGTCGGTGATTTCCACCCCGTCGAGAAGATTGTTTAATTCACTTCTATCGTCAAAAGATGCCCCAACAAATTCAAGATCGCCCAAGTCAAATTCGAACTCCTGCTCAGAATCGCAAGATGGGCATGCAAGGCGAGTTTCATACTCGGCACCATAGCCAGTAACGCGAGCGGCGACTGTGAGGGCGTTCTTATCACCGATCAACATGTCGGAAATTTTAATGGCCTTATCAATCATTACACTTTGTAACATCCTGTCTATTGCGACGCCTTTTTTGATCAGCGTCTCAGAAGACAGGATATCTTCTTCTTTGGCAGTCATATGTTTGATCTCAATACTCTCCACACCGTGAAGTGGGTGGCCTTCCGGATAGTACAGGCCGCGAGATGGTAAGTCAACAAATTCAGTAGGTACAGCAAAGCTCAACGATGCTGCCTGTTCTTTTTTCGTTTCTTTAGCGGGTTGCGGAGCCTCGTCCACTGAAGTAGTGTCGAGCCTCGCTTGGTTATTTCTAGTTGATGACATTAGTCACCCCTTTCTCTTATGCGCCGGGATTATTGTTGGTCGTAAAATAAGGAGTCGTGGTGCCGTCTGCGTCGGTAACTTCTAACTCTGCCCAGTCATAGCGGATAGTGAGCTCAATAGTGGTCAGTTCATCAGACTCATAGTCCAAGTCGCTGAAATTGATTGTCTCAATCCAAGCATTGTTTAACACCCATTTTTCCAAAATATCGTCGCCATTTTCTCCAATCTGCATGATTTCTACACGCTTCATGGCTTCGGTGGCGTCTTTCTTATTAATGGTTGTAATAGGTGCGTTTTCATTACCCGGAATATAATAGCCGGATGCTTGGAGGATTTCTGCGGCTTGGCGAGCGGCGTTGGGATCGACAGGATCAACAATTGTAATGGTGATCGGCTCCCACGTTACTCGGCCAGGATAATTAAACGTATGATTGATGTATTTGTGCTCTTGATTCGTAACGGTGAACTTTGGCTTCGTTGCTGACTTAGCGTACCACTGTGCGCCTCCGTCAAATGCTGCCAAGTTGACTAAAAATCTATATGCCCTTTTCGGGTCTCGGTTGGGGCTTGTCCAAAAGTTTGCCATTTTTTAAGTTCTCCTTATGAATTATTCTTCACAAATAAATAGTACCATTTAACCTTTAATCTTCAAAAGATGCTCCAGTTCTTTGAATTACAAAATCAATTGCGATAAACTCGATTGATCGTGCAGGCTTCAAGAAGATTTTTGCATACATAATGTTGCGATCTATTAAGTCTGGAGTGGTAGTGGTTTCATCCAAAACAATCTTGTATTCAGTCAAACCCAGTTGGGCCTGAACATCTCTCAAGAAAGGCTCTGCTTCGCCCAAGAATCTTGCCCAGGTTGTTTTAACGTTCTGGTCAAATAATAGGGTAGAGGAAATGTTTGAGATTCCCTTCTTGACGTGCAAGAGCATACGTCGAACATTCACGCGATCAAGGGCAGATGGAACTGCCTGCATCGTCTTTTGTCCAAAAATAACAATCCCTTCTGCTGGAAATTTAGCAATTGGGTTAACATTGTTGTCATACAGTTTATCTCGCATTTTGCGAGTTAAGTGTTCACGTACTCCAATTACCGGAATACCTGCTGCACCGTCGGAAAGTCCGCCGCGAGTGAATCCTGCGGGAGCAAACCAAGGGGCTGACTTTCGGTCATTGCTGGCGAAAGTACCCAAAGCTGCCACTGACGGTGGAAGCCACAGTACCTTTCCTGAGCCGAATTCATCCTTTGACTGTACCCAAGGATAGTAAGAGCATGCATAACTGCTATTCATGGCTCTGTTTTTGAGGGCTGTGACAGTAGCATCAACACTGCCTACTCTTTCTGAGGCTTCTGCGGATGACTCATATTCTGTCTCGTAGCCTCCTGGTAGGTCAATGATGGCTAAGCAATCTGCTCTGGTTTCACAAACCTGCACAAGATGGTTGGTTAGTGACTCGTTGGTGACACCAGGAACGGTGGCAACATTCATCTCTACCACCTCTGGGTCTGAAACGCTGTCAATAGATCTCTTAATCGAGTTAAAGGCATAGCTCGTTAATTCGTCCTTCTCGCTGAGGATAGCATTGGAAAGTGGGTCGCGGTGTTTGATGTCGAGACCATCGAATCCGCCAACCATTGGCATCGTAAAGCGATTCAGGCCGGCGTTAAGAACATTCTCGTAACTGGCACTGAGTGGTCCGTCTGGTGTGTCGCCCCCTGCATTAATAGAGAGGTCATTTTCATAGAGATCGGAACCATACCGAGCCTGCCACTCTACAATACCAGTAGTTGAACTAGAAACATATGTAACATTGTCCAGCGAAAACGTAAAAGTATCCGCTTTTATGTAGTCATCATTAACGCTCGGCAGCATTCCTGCCATGTCTGCGTAGGAGCCGTCAAACACTGTAGTACCTGGGGCATCGGTGGTGACACCCCAATAAGCGTCCGTAGGATCGGAAAAGCCGCCCGTTGAACTGCTTAATCGAAGCGACATCTGAGGGCCTGACATGGTAAGTGGATTGTTTGCTCCACCACCGCCGGACACAAAAGTGTTGCTCGGTGCGTGTGGAATATCTACTTCGCCGAAATCCCCAAGACTTGTGTTGATGACGCCCGTTAAGTCAGCGTAGGTCGACGGACCTTTAAATCCGAAAGGCAAAAGTGTTTCGCCCGGATGCTTGTTGTCTAGAATGGATGTATCAACATAAATATAGGCGGATTTGTTGTCGTAATCTCCAAACTCAGTGAAGCGGCGATCAGTGGAATTCCAAGTAGCATATTTGTTGCCAATCTTGGCGCCGATATAGTTCGTGGAATCAGGATCAAGATTACATCCGGAAAATGTCTCCAGTACAACCTTCTTTGCATCAGTGTCTCTTGCGTCTCTCACCTCGACAGTAAAAGTCCCGAAGGGGGAGAAGTCGGGGTTTGTCGAGGGGGCGATGTCTCGAATCGAAACCTTCACGTTAGAGTTAATCCACTCTCCGCTGTCTAAGGCGACAAATTTAAAAAGGTCTTTTGGCTCAAGAGCCTCGCCTGGATCTCCTGTCGTTTGGGAAATCACCATCCCGCTCTCTGCGGGTTGGGAATCCTTTTGGCGGTCGTCTGCACCTTTAAGGGCGACAATAAACGCCATTGATCCTTCTGCTCCAGCGGCGCTGGCAGGAAGGGTCTTTTTCAAACTAGAGTCGAAGCTCTCTCCAAGAAAATATTCAATCGGAGAGCCATTATCTGAGCCCAAAAGAGTTGGGTTCGTGCTAAACACTTTTCTGATATACTTGTCGGAAGATGCATCGAAATTAAAAGATGAGGTTAAGACTGAATTATCTTCAGCATTTGTGATAATCGCCTTAAACTGGAAATCTGAACCGTTGCACTTGACCAGTTGGCCAGCGCCGGAGCCGGAGGCACCGACAGTGCTACCGCTCTGTCCTTCGCCAGCGAGCCTGATTGATCCTTGATCAAGATACCAGATGGCTGCCAATGTTCCGTTGATGGGGTCTGCGCCTGATGGGACTTGCGGGGAAACGAAAAGGCCGAAGGCGCCTCCGTTGTCGGAAGCTAATACGTTTGGTGAATTCTCTGTTTTCCAGCCGGCTACTCCAGTGGTCGGGTCGGCATCTGGACTGGCTGCTCCGAGAACCCGAACAACAGTCAGGGGGGTGCCGTTCTTCAACCATGCACGTGCGGCATAGGAAGCATAAGTCGGACTCGTCCGGTTGCCATTTCTCCAAACATCGCTGGTGTTGCCACCGGGGATTGGGTTTCCAAAAATCTGGGTAAATTCCAAAAATGAGTTAACGGTGACGGGTCGGAGGCCAGGACCTCGCTCAGTACGTCCAATAACGACGGGCCCAACTGGGGCTCCCTCTTTTGGTAAAAGAGATTTATCAATCTCATTCAAGAAAATTCCAGGGGATACGAATCTAAACTTTTTTGCTGACATCTTTGAGTTCTCCTCTTTGGGTCTGATTGCAGATACAACCATGACACTATTATATACCATATTAATTAGTGTTTAATAGTTTCAAAAGCCGAAAAAGTGTTTTTTATGAGTATTAGGTGGGTTTTTTCTACAAAAGATCAAAATCGTCTTCACCAAGCATGGCTCTTTCACGAGGAATTTTGATCTCAACAGCGTTTTCTCGACGAACCACAAAGGGTTTCTCCTGATTAGAGCCTTCTCCGACGAGATATGCTAAAACTCGGACCCCCACTTCGGCCTCATACATTCTCTCGTCCTCGCCCATATCCTCAACATTGCTCTCGGAGGTGAAATCTCCATCTATAAACGCCTCATAAACATGGCCGTCTTTTTTGATCTTAAAATAGTCGATATTTCCAGTGCGAGTCATAAAGGGTTGCAACAAGTCGTTCATCTGCTGCTGGTATTCTGTACGAATCTTAATGGCGTAATTAACATTAATAGAGACGGGAAAAGGAATTGAAATGGTTTCGTAAACAATTTTTTTGTTCTTCCTCGGAAAATTTATTTGACCAGTTTGCTTTTTAGCGTCGGCATTAGCAAAATTGGCCGTTTTGTTTTGTTTAATTTCTCTAGTAATTGTAAAGGCGCCGCCCTTAACATCTGGATTTGGGGGCACATTTGCCCAGGCAACCCCTTTGATGGCCGGATCCTTCTGGAATCCGTTTCTTTCTAGCGAGATCAGCGGCAGGATCAGGGCGCCTTCCTTGTCCCTCATGTCCCTGCTTCGCTTTGACTGAAAGGCTCTCTCTGCAGACACCCAGATTACCGGAACCTTGTTGTAGCCGCGATTAGAAGTGGTATGTAAATCCATGTTCTCGTTCAACCACTCAAACATAGCCAAGTCAACAGTCTCTATGGTTGATGGCTCCAGAGCAACAACGTTATTATTATCTTTTTCTTCTGCCATTATTAATCCTCATCCTTCAGTGTATAGAAGCTGCTGGCATGCCAAACCCCACCTTCATTAAAGTAGTATTTATTCTCTTGGGAAAACACTCCAATGGGAGCACTTCCGGTTGCACCTAAGTAAATAGCTCGGCCGCCGTAAGATGACGCATTTTGATCCAATCCGGTGAGAATTGCCCGATCTGCAGCGGATGCACCATTGAGAGATAATATATCTTGCATATCAGGATAAATCGGATCGCCTTGATACTCAACCTTATCATTGCTGAAAAAGTGGGATGGGTGCCACACACCACCTTCATTAAAGTAGAACTTGGCACCTTGGCTGAATGCTTCTAGTGGTATTCCCGATACATTGGCCAAATATAAACTCTTCCCAGAATAACTAACAGAATTCTCCGCATACTCCTCCAGCAGCTGACGATTGGGGCCGTCGCCATCATCCGTCAGGCTGAGGATTCCCGATCCTCGTGGAATCGTAGGTTGTTCTCCTCCTCCGGATTGAGATCCCAGCGAGAGCCATTCTCCGCCTTGACAAAAAAGGAATTTTTCCTGAGTGGTGTCATAGACCATTGTTCCGTTTTTGGGCTGCAAAGAGGAGAGTTCTTCGTTAGTTAATTGCGGTATAGTAAAGCCAGCGGCTGGAACATCTACGCCGTCCACCACACCAAAGGAAAAGCCGTTGGATTCGGGATCAATACTTATCGCGTGAGTGCCGCCAAAAATGATCGATCCGGTGGACACATAGATATCTCTAATCTGCTTAGATGGCGATCCTATGTCATAAACGTCGTCCTCATCTGGCAGGATGTGGCCCCTCATTGTCACCCCATGAGTTGAAAGAGTGCCAGACATCGTAATATCTCCGGTGCTGGCATCTAAAACGATATTCTTTTGATCATTCCCTCCTCGCATATCCAAGTCGCCGTACATAGCATTGTCGCTATATCCATCAATTTTGGGCAGATTGTGATTATAGGGAATGAGATTGTCAAGGAAGCACTCAATTTCCGAGATAGCCATATAAGAGGGGGCGCCGCCCAGATTGTAGCCATTTTCAGATGCTGTTATAGAGATTTCTAGCTCCTCCATATAGTTGTAATTGGGGATATCCAGCATATGAATTGTGTATCTGGGATCTGTGGAAATATCTTGCAGGTTATCCAGTGGATGCCAAAATGAGGAGCTGAGGTTCTTGTCGTATCTCCTTATTCTCCCCGATACGGACGATCCGGTTGCGTTAGAGGCATAGTGGACCACCACCTTCCCAAGAGAGTAGACTATAGATGAGGTTGCCGGGCCATAGTATTCGTTAGTAGTGAAATCAATGTTTGTCTTAATGACGGTGCTCGCCGTTAGCGGGTTCCAGCACAACTGTTGATAGACCCCATCGAATGGGAGCCCAAGCCCAGTATTGCTAAGTGGACCTGCGGGATAGGCAATATTGCCAGAGGCATCACTTGCAATCTCCACTCCGGCCGAGTCATACACTGTTCTACTTATATCAAATTTGATATCTCCTCGCGCCAGTATGTTGTTGGTAAGCGGGTCATAGACACTAGGGTTCCCCCATGCTGTAAAGTTTGTTAGATAGTTGTGGTTTGCCAGGTAGGGTTCGTAGCCGTGATGATTGATGGAGGTGGTTGGAACCACCTTTCGGGCTTCTTCAAAAGACGCTGTTCTCGCGTGGACCTCTTTCCACCTCTTGTGAGCTCTCCCAAGCATGGAGCCGGTTAATCCGTCGTCAGTAGCGTCATAATAGGGAGAGATGCCGGCATGGCCGCCCGCCTCATCAAAGGCGCCGGCGATGCGGACATCCCTGTTGTCTCCAGAGCCCTGTGACGTAAGATGCAGAGCTTCTTTGCCATAAAAGCCGCCGGCTCTGTCCAATCGCATAACCTCTTTCGGGTTTTCGGGATCGGTGTCGCCCATATAAAATGTGGCAACATTGCCGCCGCCGCCGTTGGGGGTATTCTCGGACACGAATTCAAATCCTTTGGCGCCGTCGTTTTTAGTTCTAAGTTGTCCATTGTTTCTAACCTCGAAGGCTGGTACGCCTCCGTGAGATAAGTTAGATGCGTGTTGGGCCGATGCGCTACCGATTTGAAGAGATCCTGTGAATTTGTGTACGTCTGTTGAGAGGGCCCCGAAAGTGGTTGAATTTAAGACCTCTAAGCTACCTGTAATTGCTGCGTTGCCAATGTGTTGACCATCCCAATCTCCTGTTACTCCGGTAAGGCCGGAGCCGTCGCCAGAAAGATACGATGCAGAAAAATTTCCCGCAACGCGGACTTCATCATTAAATATAGATGTCCCACCTGAGCCTGTTTGGAGGATTGAGCCTGTAAACGTGTGAGTGTCGCTAAGGGCGTCTCCAAAAAAGGTGGAGTCGGTCACTACAAGAGACCCCGTAATCGCTGCGTCGCCATCTCTCTGTCCATCCCAATCACCGCCTGCACCAACAGAATTGATGGTTATCTCATCTGCAGTGGAAGTGAGGGTTATGTTGTCCCCCTCCACCAAAGTTTTCATGTTAAAGTTGATGCCTGTCTTATTCTTAAATACCCCTGCTCCAGCGCCAACATTTGACATGGTATTATCAACGCCGTCGGGAATTACGAGATTGGCATTTTCGCATGCCGTTACAGAATCAAGATCAAACTCACTAACTGTACCCTGCACCTCTGATAGCCTGAAAGTTCCTTCTCTAGCCCTAATGCAGCTTGCAACAACCTCATACTTCTCATCTATCTTTCCGAAAAGAAGTCTGGGTTGGCCGACTGTAACGATCTCATACAATATTTTACCATAGAGGACAAAATCACCTTCGCGGACAAAGAGATTTTGGTCTTCTGTGAGGCGCCTCTTGTGAAACTTCACCTCAATCTCGGACTTCCTGTCAATCCCAAAATTAGTGGTGGTTGTATCGCTGCCCTTCCAGTCTACGGCGGCGAAAACCCTAATGGGTGGCAAAAAAGTCTTATTTATTGACTCTCCGTAGAGCTCGTGATAATCTGAGTTTCCTAGAGAGATTGGAAAATAAACTATTTGCTGGCCAATGACCCTCTCTAGTAGTTCATCTCCGACCTGCTTCACCAAGTTCGACTCTTTCTTGCCTGTAAAGAGTGGTGGTGGCGGGGTGCCGGGTCTCTCGTAGACCTGTTCGCATGGCTGCTCTCCGGCGCCGCCAGTAGATGTGGTATCTCCCGTTAAAACTCGTATTTCATGAACTGGATCGCAGGCTGGTGGTGCGGTGAATCGCGGATCATCTTCTTCCGGATTGGGGTATGCTTCCGATGGGAAAGTGCCGTCTCTGGCGCGAATACACTTGGCCGAAATCTCTATCTTAGAGTCTGGCTGGCCAAATAGCTGCTTTGGTTGCCCAAGGGTGATGATCTCGTACTTCTGCTCGCCATATTGGATGAAATCTCCCTCTCGGACGAATAAATTCTGATCTTCCGTCAGGCGGCGCTTGTGGAAGTGAATGGTCACAGAAGATTTCTTATCTATGCCAAATCCCGTAGTGGTTGTCTCTTCGCCCTCCCACTCTGCAAGCACTTCTACGTGGACGGGAGGCAGATAGGTCTTCTTTATGGCCTCGCCATAGAGCGGATGGTAATCTGAATGTGCAAGGCTGATGGGGTAGTAAAGTATGGACGTGCCAATAACACGTTCAATGACCTCATCAGTCACCTGTTTTACGAGGTCTTTTTCTTTCTTACCCGTAAACAGAGGGGGAGGAGGAGCTGCCGGTTGTTCCCATTTGTTGTCGTTATCTGACACTTATCGCCTCCTTATCCCACAAAGATAAGTAAGGGGATTTTCTGTTGTATCTTGTTTGCGTTCTCAATCAACTCAGCATCACTAGACATCAACTGACCATAGGTCATTTCGTCTAAGATCGTCTTGAGCTCTTCTCGAAGTTTTTCTTGTTCTTCTCTTGCCTGCGAAGCCAGTTGCTCACCGTTTAATGTAACAGACTCGCCAGGAATCGGTATTGTGGCAAACTTGCTTCTCGTAAGGCCGAGTGTTTCCTTGCTCAGTGACAATGCGAATCTTCGAATCCACTGCTTACCAATAGAGTTGATGTTCTCATAGGGGATATTATCCAGAGGAAGGGTGTTCATGTTGTTGATGCCATCTATACCAATATCGGTGTCGCCTTCGGCTTCCCAGTTGTTTCCAGGTATCGTAAATTCAAACCACATCTTCTCAATGTTGTATGCAGATGGGTTTGGAAAAATCCTTAACTTATTGTTTCTTAATTCATAAGAACACTGAGATGTTCTGGTATAAAGGGCATCCTCATAGGCCATTGCCTGAAGTTTGTTCTCCCACACCGGAACGACTTGGAATGTACTGTCATCTGCATACTGCCCATAAGACGTTAGATTGCCAATAACATTTAGGCCGCCCTGATACCCAAAGAACCTCCACATAACCCTTGGAGTCTTATAAAACACCTTCTTAATTAGGATCTTTTTATTATCTACGCTGCCGCTAAATGAGGAGCCACTAGCCATGATAATCTCCTGCAGATCATAATCCTGCACTTGATTTTTAATGTCAAAAGATGCCGAATACACAGTGGCGCTGCCGCCGACATTAGCTTCTTGTGAAATACCGTCTGCAACTCGGCGAGCATATGCATAATCAAACAGTGGATATTTTAAGCTAACATGGTCGCCGCCAAGAGATGAGCTCAGGACGCCAGCTTTCATCTCGCCCTTGTGATCGAAAGTTCCGGTCTGGGCGCCGAGGACATCAGAGAGGATGTTCTTCGACTGATGGATGTTGATGAGGTACGAATACTCTAGGCAAGCTTCCTCATACGCAGCATAGACACTCTCTTCTTTGATTTCAAGGTCAAGTACATCACCGCCTAATTTGCGGTAAGTGTAGGTGACCTGGTCTAGTGCGCCAGAGACGAAATCGCTGGTTTTGTATACTTTTGTGGCAAGAGCCGGTAAGACGTTTCCTTGTGTTCCCGTTACAGGAAGAACGGAGACGCTGGAATTGCTTTTTGGAGTTAAGACGGGAGCTGCCATGCGGGATACCTCATAAGATATTATAATTCATTTAGTAAGTAGTATATTTTCCAAGTAAAGGAAGCACAAATAAAAAACCCGCCACAAGGACGGGTTCTTCATATATTATGTATTGGTTTTGATTAGCCGAGTAAATCTTCGACGATAACCAAGCCGTACATGTCAGGACGCACCATCTTCTTGGCATAGCGAGTCATCACGCCCTTGCGAGGGGTGAAGTCTTCGGGACCAAAAATGGTAGGAGTGACTTGCAACGGAACATATGGGGAGTAAACGTAACCACTTTCGAGAAAGTTGGTGCCCTTGCGGCCAACCAAAATTACGTTACGTGGGAAGTAAGGATCAACCATGACGTCCCATTTTCCACTCAAAGTACCAACATTAACAGTACCGGCAGTACCTTTGTCATCATCGTGAGTCACTTTGGCACGGAAGCCAGCAGTGAATTCGAGGATGTTCGCAACTTCAGGGGAACAAACCAAGAAGGTAGCTCCGCCGCGAAGCACTTTGCGGTGAATCTGAGCTGATACGTCGTTGACAACTTCGAGAAGTGTCTCGTACCATTCAGAAACAGTACCGGTAAAGTCGGCAGTTACAGACAAGCCAGAGTCACGGTCAACAAAGTTGCCAGGACGTCGGCTCCAGTAATAAGTGCTGGCAGTAGCGCCTTTTACCAAGTCGTTCAGGATTTCCTGATCGATTTCTAAAGCAATTTGCTCAGAGAGAATACTTGTCAATTCAACTTCGGCGTCGAGGTTGTGATAAGCGTTCAAGTCTTGACCCAATTCAGGGCTCCACTTTGCTTTCAACTTTTTGGTAACTGCGGTCACAGCAACACTGTCAACTTTGATGTCGATTTCTGGAATCTCATCACGAGCTAAACCGTCATATACTGAACCTGCGTCGCCTGCACCTTCAAGACCCCAAGGGTCAGTACCTGCAACAGCACCTAAAGCAATGCCACTATCAGTAAATGCATCCTTCAAGGGATAGCTGAGATTTACAGAAGTTCCTGGTGTGAAGGCAATCGTACCATTGTCTGCAATCAGAGTAATGATAAGGTTGTTCCCATCACGAGTAGTCAAGCGACGAATCATTCGGTCAGTACCCAAGCCATCACAAGCAACATCGATAAGGTTCTCTAAGTTAACAGAGTTCATCGTTGCGCCGAGAGCGGCAGTAAGCTGAATATACGCGGCACCAGTATTGGCGATAGCATCAGGGTCGAAACGCAATGCAGCTTTTTGGGGTACATTCAAGTCGGCATTATCCACTGCAGCGGATAGCTGAGTAGTGGAAGTTCCCAAAGCGACTGAAACAGAACCAGTAGGTGAGCTGTAACCACTGTTCAAGTTATAAAAACTCTCATCAGCGTTTGCGCCAGTCAAAGATACGCCTCCGGTGATTTCCGAAGCGACTTTTCCACCGCCATATACGGACGTTCCCTTAAGGTCGTCTTGCTCTCCACGATCTGTACCTAAAGTAAAATCCATGAAGAAGATCAGACCAGAAGGCAAGCTCATGGGCTGAACTGAAACTAAATCGTTAGCAATCAATCCACCGAATACACGACGAACGATAGGGAATGCAACAGCTGCAAAACCTTCGACATCGCCACCGGCCATAGATGAAGCTTCACGAAGAAGTTCTTTTGCTTGGTTTTCGAGTAAGCGGCTCATATAATTTTTATCTCGGTCGCTGCCAAGACCTTCCAATAGGCCAGTTTGTTCCCACTTGTTTAAGAGGGCTGTTCCTTCTTTGGAGAGATCACGGTCAACAATACCTTCAGTAAGTTTTCCTAAAATAGACATTTTTAAAGTCTCCTTTTTCTTGTAGTTAGATTATTTAATCCCCGCCAGAAGTTTCCAACGGTTTTCATGAGGATTAGATATTTTTTGTTCTTTGCGTCGAGGCATTTTAATCGACGTCTTGTTGCTAACTACTTCGCTTAGTGATTCAGGTCGTCCGGTTTGCCTCTTGGTGGACACCACTGTGCTTTGAAGTGTGTCGAAAACAGTCTTTGCATGCTCAACTGACTTTGCTTCTTGAAGTGCCTCGACAGCAATTTGCTTCTGTCGCTCATTCAGGGAGTCGGTCTTTAATACTTCGTTAACATAAAGTAGTTTTGCATTTTGGAGACTAAGTTCTTCCAACGTCGTGGTGAGCTTCTGGATAGAATCCTTTTGCTCGTTCATTTTAGATAACAGTTTCGTGTTACCTTCTTTGAAATTATCATTCTGCTCTTGGAGGGCCTTGATAGTTCCTAAAAGTTCTTTTGTTTTTCCCGCGATTTTACTTAAATCGACTGATTCGTTCGTCTGCTTTTCTTCTGAGACTTTTTCTTCGTCAGAGCACCCTTCTTCGAGAGATACTTCTTCTACAGTTTCCTCTTCTTCAAGGGTTTCGGTATTTTCTTCAATTTCTTCTTCACCAAGGAGTTCTGCCACTACCGTGGACAGCACGTCTTCCTCTTCAAGTGGAAGCTCTTCCTCGGCATTATCAAGATCCAGTGCAGTTTCGGTGTTTTCTAGATCATCGATTGCTGGTTCTTCGGCCGCTACGATGGCAGCCAAGCCAGGCAGGTCTAATACGACCTCCTCATCTTCGTCTGGGCACGGGCAAGCGTTCTCGCCGGCTGCAGCGCCCAGTGGCAATTCCATAGCCGTAGGATCTTCCACGGAGGCGTCCATTGGCATACCCATATCAAGGGCGTCCTCATCAGCAAGATCTTCATCTTCTGCTTCAAGAATACTTTCCATAACCTTTTTTACTTCGGGTGCATACTTTTCAACAATTTCTGCTTCTGCATTCTTTAATGCCGCTTCTTTAAGGGCTGTCGCATCGATGATTGCTTGTTCGAACATATTTGACATGTGATTACTCCTGTTAAAATCTTTATTTTAGAGCCAGAATGGGGCTTTTATCTAATATAAATAGTGCTTATATTCCGTAAACACCATTTTTTCAAAAAAAACATCACTTTGGGGCCCCCACTACAGTTTACATAAAAAAGCACCCCCGCAAGGGGGGTGCTTTGGAAATTATTATTATGGTTCGCTCTCCGCAGAGAGGGCCCCATTTGTAAAATTATTATTCGTCTTCTTCTAGAACAAATTCGCTAACCATTGGTGTTACACCAAAGTTGTCCAGCGACGCAACATAGTTGCCATCGGCATCGTACAAATAAAGAACCATACCATGAGTCAAGCGTACTGTATCGCCCCACTGCATTTCGTAAGATAGTTCTTGAGTGCTGTGATTCCAGAAGTTAAGTGTTCTTGTGTCTGTACCACCATTGGTGATCTGATACAATCCGTTTCCGTCATCGACTAAATCGACATAAGTATAATCGGATCCCCAACGCTGAGACCAGCCAGACCACGCTATCTGCTCTCCATCGCGGAAAACCTTGGTTCTGGTGTGGGCTTGAGCATATAGCGTATCTCCATTATCCAGAACTACTCTGTTGCCACTGTCCATGTATGAACTTGGATCTTGCGTAAACCTCCAAGGCATTTCAAAATCCAAAATTCCAGCTACATTGTGGGGATTGTCTCGCAAGTTGTCAGGAACAAATGAAACATCCGTTGTCACAATTGCAGGAAATGTTGGAGCCGGCCTTGATGGAAGCGAGACGGAAAGTGTATCACCAGAATTGTGCACATCGGTATATTGATATGTGTTCTGGTTATACTTCCTCCAATCTAACTTGTACCAGTAGGTGTCACCGTCATATATTTTCTTGCCATAGGCCGAAGAATTCGTGTAGTTCTCTGGAGTACCGTCTTGACACGACATCGCATAGGTCCAGCCGGGACTGACAAATCTGCCATTCTCGTCTTCTGTCCATTGCGATGCATTTGCATTAAGAAGGACACTGGATCCCCACACAACATTGGAAGTGTCGCCAAAGCGATACCATCCGGTCTTGAGCTCTAGGAAGTACCTATCTCCATTTGAATCCGCATAATAAAAATGATTAGGATTAAATGGGAGACTTATTTCTCCTGTTGAGATAACAGCTCGTCCTTCAGAATCAAACCCGTCAAGGGTTGGTACCGGAAGATCAGAAGCCAACAAAGAGTTGACATCTGGCTCAACCTGAACCATTCGATTATTGGACGACTCAGAGCCGTTGGAATCTGTAACACTATAAACGATAGTGTATGACCCAACCTCACTCATGTCGAGGCCATCGTCATCTACGACAATTGAAGCTGTCAAATCACCGTCTTGGTCATCAGTAGCAGTCACGCCAGCCAAAAGGTCTGGTGCGGCATCGCCCTGAAGCACGTTGATGGTGTAACTTCCAGTATAAGAAATGACCGGATGATCATTAATTACTCCGGAACTAGACTTAGCTGCTTCGATGAGCATTTCTCGGACACCAATAGTGAACTTTCTTCTCATATCCACGACAAGCCTTTCAAAGTCTTTCAGTTGACCAAACATGACTTTTCGCTCCGCGTCATATGATTTTTTCGCCTCATCCATCATATCAGTAGAGTAAGAGTCTATATCTCTCTTATCTTGGACGCCTGCTGCTAAATATGCTCCAGCTACAGCGCGGCCGACTTCTCCATCATTGATGGCGTTTTGCAGCGCGGTTTGGGCATCTTTTGCAGCATCAGCCAGTGCCTCTACTGAAGAAGGTGGTTTGCCACCCTCCCAAAGAGCGAGCCACTCCCAATATTGGCGAGCATGCTCTATCTGGGCAGATGCATAGGTGTTCCATAGGCCAAGCCATTCAGCATTGTCCTTAATAGCGTCCCACGGTTCAACATTTGAAGCCGGAAGGGCAGCCCATGCAGAAGGAGAGATAAAGCCGTCGGGCTCAACCATGCTCCTAACACTGGCAGACCAAGAGTATCCAGCAAATGGATTTACTCCGGGATCAGGGAAGTTGCCTGAAAAATCAGGCTTACTTCCACTAGATCCCTCTACGCTAAAGGGTCAAAGGACTCCAGTTCTTCGCCGGCAGCAGTGAGGATTTCTCCCCAAGTAGAGCCAGTTCGTTCAGAGTCTTCACTTTGTGGTTCACTGTGGAACGGGGAAGGATACCACTCGTTGCCTTCGCAGAAGTATAATTTATACCCTTCTTCGAAGCCAGTACGACCAGCATCATCAGCCATGTCCAAATAGAACATCATACCGTTTGCTTTTGTGTAGGTATCCTGCATATCAGTCAACTGTTGAACAGTGGTGATGTGTGGAATTCTAAAAGCAGAAGTAACAGCTACTGAAGCTGCTTCAACCGAATTCAATTGAGCAAAACCAGAAAGACTCATGTTGTTTCCATCAAAGGTCTTTTCTGTAAGGTTGTTAACATGATCCGTGATAGTATTATCGCGGCCGTCTGAATAGTTCGTCAAAGATGTGAGATCTTCACCAGTCTTTGTTTTGAACTCGCCAAGTTCATTGCTTAATTCACCCTGTAGGTTGTTGATTTCACCTTTGAGTTCTCCACGGATTGCTTTAGCTTCACCTGCGAGTTCTCCACGGATTGCTTTAGCTTCACCTGCGAGTTGTTCGCGGATTGCTCTAGTTTCACCTTCGAGTGCAGATTTCAGGTTTTTGACATCCTTTTCACGTGCTTTCGTCTCTTCACCGAGCAAAGCAACAAATGCATTGTTCAATTCACCGTCAGCATCCGAATACGCCTTGATGATTTCAGTTAAGGAATCGATAGCGTCTTTATCTGCATTATCTTTAACAAAATCAATTGCGCTCTTATTAGCAACGATAGCATCAGCGAGGGTCGGATGACCAGTTGCCTGATGATCTCCCATGCGACTGTGAATCAATGCTGTTTCACCTGCGAGTTCATCGCGGACTGACATTACTTCACCTTCGAGCCTCATAAGGAGAAAAGCAGATTCACCTGCGAGCTCTCCACGGATTGCATCAGCTTCACCTGCGAGTTC
>CEUI01002975.1_pt1 | contig 50371 bp, 46 predicted proteins | sample 531411 | NCBI WGS metagenome assembly CEUI01 (sample SAMEA2622841, study PRJEB7988) | marine metagenome | isolation source: saline water (ENVO:00002010), including
TAGTCACTGAACGGCGCCAGATGGTGGGCCTGGCTCAGGGCCTGCCACTGAGCGGTCTTGGGGTTCTTGGCTTGCTGGTTCATCACAACACCTTCTTTGTGCGGGCCGCCCTGGCGGCCCGCGGAAATCCGTTGAATCGTGGCAGGCGCCGTCGCGAACGAAGCGCCTGCCACCGAGCCATCAGCGGCTCTGCATCGTCACACCGACAGCAACAGGAACTCGCGCTCCCAGGAACTGATCACGCGCTTGAAGTTCTCGTGCTCGGCACGCTTGACCGCGACGTAGCCACGGATGAACTTCTCGCCGAGGAACTTCTCGGCGTCCTTGCACGATTCCATACGTTCCAGCGCGCTCTCGATGGTCACCGGCAGGCGCAGGTTGCGACGCTCGTAACCACGGCCCTTGACCGGTGCCCCGGGCTTCACGCCGCCGACCATGCCCATGTAGCCGCACAGCAGGGTCGCCGCCAGCACCAGGTAGGGGTTGGCATCGGCGCCGGCCAGGCGGTTTTCCACGCGACGGTTCTGCGGACTGGCTTCCGGTACGCGCAGGCCCACGGTGCGGTTCTCCTCGCCCCACTCCACGTTCACCGGCGCCGAGGTATCGGGCAGGAAGCGGCGGAACGAGTTGACGTTCGGCGCGAACAGCGGCAGCAGCTCCGGGATGTACTTCTGCAGGCCACCGATGTGGTGCAGGAACAGCTCGCTCATCGTCCCGTCTTCATTGGAGAAGATGTTCTTGCCGGTCTTGATGTCGACCACGCTCTGGTGGATGTGCATGGCGCTGCCCGGCTCGTCGGTGATCGGCTTGGCCATGAAGGTCGCCGCCACGTCATGCTTGAGCGCGGCCTCGCGCATGGTGCGCTTGAACACCAGGATCTGGTCGGCCAGGTGCAGGGCGTCGCCGTGACGGAAGTTGATCTCCATCTGCGCCGGCCCTTCCTCGTGGATCAGGGTGTCCAGATCCAGGCCCTGCAGCTCGCACCAGTCGTACATGTCTTCGAACAGAGGATCGAACTCGTTCGCCGCGTCGATGGAGAAGCTCTGACGGCCGGTTTCCGGGCGGCCGGAACGGCCGACAGGGGCCTCCAGCGGGAAGTCCGGGTCACTGCTGCGCTTGGTCAGGTAGAACTCCATCTCCGGTGCGACGATGGGCTTCCAGCCTTTGCCTTCGTACATCTGCAACACCTTCTTGAGGATGTTGCGCGGCGACAGCTCGATGGGGTTGCCCTGCTTGTCGAAGGTGTCGTGGATCACCATGGCGGTGGGCTCGATGGCCCAGGGCACGACGAACACGGCGTTCGGGTCGGGACGGCAGAACATGTCGATGTCCGCCTCGTCCAGCAGGTCGTAGTAGATGTCGTCCTCGACGTAGTCGCCGGTCACGGTCTGCAGCAGCACGCTCTCGGGGAGGCGCATGCCCTTCTCGTCGAGGAACTTGTTGGTCGGCGAGATCTTGCCGCGGGCAATGCCGGTCAGGTCACTGATCAGGCATTCGACTTCGGTGATTTTGCGTTCTTTCAGCCAGCTCGTGAGCTGGTCTAGCTTGGTACTCATAGAGACCTCAGGGTTGTAGAACCAACTAGGGTTATAGTCGGTTCAGCGTTGCCCCGCCCTCCCCCTGCAAGCCTCACCAAAGGCCTGGAGGAGCGCGAGATATTCGTGTGGATGCTACTAGGGGTGCAGCACCTCCGGCACCTGACTTTTAGCTCCATCGAAAGAAAATGGCGCGCTTCTGCGTTGCTGCAGCGAGGCGTCTATCTCGCGGCAAAGCGCGGGACGCCTCGAACCCGGGACGCCCTCGTGCGTTGCAGGACGCGGGCCAAGGCGCAGGCACTGCAGCGATACGGCGCTGCGTGCGCTATCGTGCTGGGTAATGAGCGAGCGGAAAGCCTGACGAGACAGGCCGAGCGGCGCGAAAGCCGCCGAAGAGAACGTACGCTGCCGCGCTGCCGCAGCAAGCGCGCCACCCTGCGTGGGGCGAAGGCGTCCCCTGGCGTGAAGGGGAGTGCTGGTAGCGTGACCGATGCCGGTCCTGACACAAGCGCTGACGCCGATAGTCGGCAGGCGAAACATGAGACACCCGTATTATTGCTGTTATGGGTTTGAACCGAGCTTAGCCTTGTTCATTTTTTTACACAATAGCTCTGTAAAAAATTGAACACACCCCACTGAGCACCTTGGTAGATCGGCGTTTGGACCACCCATAACGGCCCTGAAACGCCCCAAAAATGGCCATCACGCCCCACAAGAGGGCATGAATGGCCCTGCTTGACAGTAATGTGCGTTTCGGATTGACTCACACCCATGCAGTTGCATGATTGATATTTTTAACAAAAAGGTGTTGCATCATGTCGGTACCCCCGCGTGCCGTTCAGCTTAACGAAGCGAACGCGTTCCTTAAGGAACATCCTGAGGTCCAGTTCGTCGACCTTCTTATTGCAGATATGAACGGTGTGGTGCGTGGCAAGCGCATCGACCGTAACGCCCTTCACAAGGTGTACGAGAAAGGCATCAACCTGCCCGCCTCGCTCTTCGCGCTCGACATCAATGGTTCCACCGTCGAAAGCACCGGCCTCGGCCTGGATATCGGCGACGCCGACCGTATCTGCTTCCCCATCCCCAATACCCTGTGCAACGAACCCTGGCAGAAGCGCCCCACCGCGCAGCTGCTGATGACCATGCACGAGCTGGACGGCACGCCTTTCTTCGCCGATCCACGCGAGGTATTGCGCCAGGTGGTACAGAAGTTCGACGAACTGGGCCTGCGTATCTGCGCAGCCTTCGAACTGGAGTTCTACCTGATCGACCAGGAGAACGTGAACGGCCGGCCGCAGCCACCGCGCTCGCCGATCTCCGGCAAGCGCCCGCACTCCACCCAGGTCTACCTGATCGACGACCTCGACGAATACGTCGACTGCCTGCAGGACATGCTCGAAGCCGCCAAGGAACAGGACATCCCGGCCGACGCCATCGTCAAGGAGAGCGCGCCCGCGCAGTTCGAGGTCAACCTGCATCACGTCGAAGACGCCATCAAGGCGTGCGACTACGCGCTGCTGCTCAAGCGCCTGATCAAGAACATCGCCTACGACCATGAGATGGACTCCACCTTCATGGCCAAGCCCTATCCGGGCCAGGCGGGCAACGGCCTGCATGTGCACATCTCGCTGCTGGACAAGAAGACCGGCAAGAACATCTTCGCGGCCGACGATCCCCTGCAGAACACCTCGCTGCGCCATGCCGTCGGCGGCATCCTCGACACCATGGCCGCGTCGATGGCCTTCCTCTGCCCCAACGTCAACTCCTACCGCCGCTTCGGGGCGCAGTTCTACGTGCCCAACGCACCGAGCTGGGCGCTGGACAACCGCACCGTGGCCGTACGCGTACCGACCGGCAGCGCGGACGCCGTGCGCATCGAGCACCGTGTCGCGGGCGCCGACGCCAACCCCTACCTGATGCTGGCCTCGATCCTCGCCGGTATTCACCACGGCCTGACCAACCAGATCGAGCCGGGCGAACCGATCGAGGGCAACTCCTACGAACAGCTCGAGCCCAGCCTGCCGAACAACCTGCGCGATGCCCTGCGTGAGCTGGACGACAGCGAGGTACTGAACAAGTACATCGATCCCAAGTACATCGACATCTTCGTCGCGTGCAAGGAAGCCGAGCTGCAAGAGTTCGAAACCACCATTTCCGACCTCGAGTACAACTGGTATCTGCACACCGTGTAACACCCCGGAAAGCCGGCCGTAGAGCCGGCTTCTTTTTGCCTGCACACTGCCTGCTCCGGTGCTCTGCGCCGGAGCCAGCAGCGGTTCGCCGCACGGCGACTCCGCTGACATGAATCAACCTCCGACGGCCACGGCCGCCGGATACTGTTGCCTTCATCCATCAGGGAGCTTCTCATGCAACGCGCTTTTGCCGCCGTCCTGCTAGGCCTGATCTCCGGCCTGAGCCAGGCCGCCGACAGCATCCGTGTCTACAACTGGAACGATTACATCGCGCCGCAGGTGCTGGAAAACTTCACCCGCGACACCGGTATCGAGGTGGAGTACCACACCTTCGCCAGCGCCGAGGAACTGAACGCCGCGCTGGAAAGCGGCCAGGCCATCGACATCGCCGTGCCCTCGCACAACGAACTGCCGACGCTGATCGCCAACGGCCGCATTCGCCCGCTGGACTTCAACCTGCTCCCTAACCGCTCGCACCTGGACAAGCAGCTGCTCAGCAAGCTGGCCGCGGTCGACCCGCAGAATCAGCACGCCGTGCCCTACCTGTGGGGCGCCGTGGGCCTGGCGATCAACACGCCGCAGGCCGAGGCCGCCTACGGCGGGCCGCTGCCGGAGAGCTGGAGCCTGCTGTTCGACCCCGAGAAGAGCGCACGCCTGGCCAGCTGTGGCATCAGCGTGCTGGACGCGGCGGATGAAACCCTATCGCTGCTGCTCAACTACCAGGGCCGCAGCCTGGCACGCAGCGCACCGAGCCGCATCGAGCGCGCCGGCGACCTGCTCCAGTCACTGCGTCCGAACCTGCGCTACGTCGACAGCGAGCGCTACATCGACGACCTCAGCAACGGCAAGCTGTGCCTGGCCGTGGCCTGGGTCGGCGATGCGCTCGCCGCGGCGCAGGCCGGCCAGCCGGTACGCTTCCTGGTACCGCAGGAGGGCTCGGTGCTGTTCGTCGACAACCTGGTCATCCCCAGCAGCGCCAGCCGTCCGGAGCTGGCCCACCGCTTCATCGACTACCTGATGCAGCCGCAGGTCATCGCCCAGGTCACCGCCGAGACGCTCTACCCCAACGGCAACGCCGACTCGGCGCAGTTCATCGATGCCGCCCTGCTCGCCCAGCCCGGCCTCTACCCGGACCAGGACACCAAGCGGCGCCTGTATCCGCTGGAAGTCCTCTCGGACAAGCATGCCCAGGTGCGCGACCAAATCTGGCAGCGCTTCCGCGACGGTACCTGAAGACGCTTGCCTCGCTGGCGCCGGCTGACGTCCAATAGCACCTCGCCCACCGAGGAGCCTGTCATGTCGCGCCCCGCCAGCACCCGCAAGCCACGCGCCAGCAGCCAGGCCCGCATCGCCGGCATCCTCGCCTCGGCCCGCGAGCTGCTGGCCGCACACGGCATGGCCAACCTGTCGATCTACACGGTGGCCGAGCACGCCGGGATCCCACCGTCCTCGGTCTACCACTTCTTCGCCAGCGTGCCGGCGCTACTCGAGGGCCTGACCGCCGACGTGCACGCCGCCTTCCGCGCCTGCCTGCAGGAGCCGGTCGAGCACGCCAGCCTGCGCAGCTGGCATGACCTGTCGCACATCATCGAGCGACGCATGCTGGCCATCTATGCCCGCGATGCAGCGGCCCGCCAGCTGATCCTGGCCCAGCACGGCCTGGCGGAGGTGACCCAGGCGGACCACCAGCACGACATCGAGCTGGGGCGCCTGATGCAGGCCCTGTTCGAGCGCCACTTCCCCCTGCCGCAATTGCCGACGGATATCGATGTGTTCGCCCTGGCCATGGAGCTTGGCGACCGTGTCTACGCCCGCTCGGTACAGCTGCACGGCGAAATCACGCCGCGCCTGGCCGAGGAAGGCATGCGCGTGTTCGATGCCTACCTGGGCCTCTATCTGCCGGCCGCCTTGCCGAAACGCACGACCCCGCTCGCCTGACCCGAAGCGTTGCCGCTGCAGCCTGCCCAGGCAGCGACTTGTTTCTGCACGCCGAATAAAAATCGATATAAATCGAAAAATATCGGCCAGAGAGCGCTCACCTCTCTTCTAATGTCGATATTTATCGGATATAAATCGACCATCACGCCGTGGTCGATCTCCTCCAGCCATGGCACTCCGCAGAAGACTGACCGGCCATGCCGGCTCACAAGAGGTGCTTCATGTCCCGTATCGTCACCGTCGCCGCGACCCAGATGGCCTGCTCCTGGGATACCCGCGCGAACATCGCCAACGCCGAGAAGCTGGTGCGCCAGGCAGCGGCCCAGGGTGCGCAGATCATCCTGATCCAGGAGCTTTTCGAGACCCCCTACTTCTGCCAGAAGCCCAACGCCGACTACACCCAGCTGGCCACCACGGTCGAGGAGAACCCGGCCATCGCACACTTTCGCAAGGTCGCTGCCGAGCTGAAGGTGGTCCTGCCGATCAGCTTCTTCGAGCGCGCCGGGCGGGCCCGCTTCAACAGCATCGCAATCATCGATGCCGATGGCAGCAACCTCGGGATTTATCGGAAAAGCCATATCCCGGACGGCCCCGGCTATCACGAGAAGTACTACTTCAACCCCGGCGACAGCGGCTTCAAGGTCTGGGACACCGCCTACGCCCGGATCGGGGTCGGCATCTGCTGGGACCAGTGGTTCCCCGAATGCGCACGCAGCATGGCGCTGATGGGCGCGGAGATTCTCTTCTACCCCACCGCCATCGGCAGCGAGCCGCATGACCCGAACATCAGCTCGCGCGACCACTGGCAGCGCGTTCAGCAGGGCCATGCCGGCGCCAACCTGATGCCTCTGGTCGCCAGCAACCGCATCGGCCGCGAGGAGCAGGACGGCTACGACATCACCTTCTACGGCAGCTCGTTCATCGCCAACCCGTATGGCGAGAAGGTCGAGGAACTGGACCGCAGCGAAGAAGGCGTCCTGGTGCACAGCTTCGATCTGGACGAACTGGAGAAGATACGCACGGCCTGGGGTGTGTTCCGCGACCGCCGGCCGAACCTATACTGGCCACTTTCCACGCTCGACGGCGCAAGCCTCTGCGAATAAGCCCAACGATGTCGTGCCCCGTTCGCAGTCAGGGGCGCGACGACAGACATCCCGGATCGCCTCCGGGCTACAGGTGAAATATGACGACCCTGAGCAGCACTCCTCGCGCCGATGGCTTCCGCATGCCGGCGGAATGGGAACCCCACAGCCAGACCTGGATGGTCTGGCCCGAGCGCCCGGACAACTGGCGCAACGGCGGCAAGCCGGCGCAGGCCGCCTTCAGCGCCGTGGCCAAGGCCATCGCCCAGTTCGAGCCGGTGACCGTCTGCGTCAGCGCGGCGCAGTACGAAAATGCCCGTGCGCGCCTGGACGACGAGCGTATCCGCCTGGTGGAGATCACCACCGACGACGCCTGGGTGCGCGACACCGGGCCGACCTTCGTGACCAATACCAGCGGCGAAGTACGCGGCGTGGACTGGACCTTCAACGCCTGGGGTGGCTTCGATGGCGGCCTGTACTGGCCATGGCAGCGTGACGACCAGGTGGCGCGCAAGATCCTCGAGATCGAGGGCAGCAAGCGCTACCGCACCGAGGGCTTCGTGCTCGAAGGCGGCTCCATCCATGTCGATGGCGAAGGCACCCTGATCACCACCGAAGAATGCCTGCTGAACAGGAATCGCAACCCTCACCTGTCACGCGAAGAGATCGAGCGCGTGCTCCACGAGCACCTGGCCATCGATACGGTGATCTGGTTGCCGGACGGGCTGTACAACGACGAGACCGATGGCCACGTCGACAACTTCTGCTGCTATGTGCGCCCGGGCGAGGTGCTGCTGGCCTGGACCGACGACGCCAACGACCCCAACTACCCGCGCTGCCAGGCCGCCATGCGCGTGCTGGAAAGCGCCCGCGACGCCAAGGGCCGCCAGCTGACCGTGCACAAGATGCCCATTCCCGGCCCGATCCACGCCACTGCCGAAGAGTGCGCAGGCGTCGACATGGCCGACGGCAGCCAGGAGCGCGATCCGTCGATCCGCCTGGCCGGCTCCTACGTCAACTTCCTCATCGTCAACGGCGGCATCGTCGCGCCGAGCTTCGCTGACGCCAAGGACGAGGAAGCCCGCGCCATCCTCCAGCGTGTATTCCCCGAGCATCGCGTGGTCATGGTGCCAGGCCGCGAAATCCTGCTCGGTGGCGGCAACATTCACTGCATCACGCAGCAGCAGCCGGCGCCGCAAGGCCGCTGAGTCGTGCGGGGTGGGTACAACCCGCCCTCTGCCGACCGCTTTCTCTCGCGCCCTACCTGTCAACGCCCGGCACATGCCGGGCGTTTTCGCTTTCCCGCACGCGCAAGGAAGCGTGGCAGCGCCCGTGCCATGCACTTCATTCGATCTTGCAGGTGTTGATACCCAGCAGCGGATAGACCGGGCAGAACCGCAGGACGCCGGTCGCCAGCGGCACCACGCCGATCCAGCCCCACAGGCCGACGATGCCGGTCAGGCTGAGTGCGATGAGCGTCAGGCCCACGGCGATGCGCAGGCTACGGTCGAGCGTTCCAACATTGGCTTTCATCGGGGGTCTCCAGGTCAGCGCCCGCGCCGGCCCTCCAGCGCGGAAAAGATCAGCATGCCGGCGAGCATCGCGACGACGAACAACGGCGCCTGCCAGTGCCCGCTCAGCAGAATGGCCAGTGCCGGGCCGGGGCAGATGCCGGCGATGCCCCAGCCGATACCGAACAGCAGGCTGCCGCCGATCAGGCGGGCGTCCAGATCGCGCCGGGTCGGCAGTTGCATCGCGCCGCCGAGCAACGCCCGCGTGCGGCGCCGCGCCAGGTTCAGCGGCAGCGCGGCGACGCCGATGGCGCCGGCCATCACCAGCGCCAGCGAGGGGTCCCAGTGACCGCCAAGATCGAGAAAGGCCAGCACCTTGGCCGGATCGGCCATGCCAGCCAGCAGCAGCCCGATGCCGAACAGCAGACCACAGACGAACGCAATCACACGGCGCATGCTCAGCCCCCCAGCAGATGACGCAGAACGAACACGGTGGCGAACCCGCTGGCCATGAAGCACAGCGTCGCCACCAGCGAGCGTGGTGACAGCCGGGAGATGCCGCAGACGCCATGGCCGCTGGTGCAGCCCGAGCCATAGCGCGTGCCGATGCCGACCAGCAGCCCGGCAACGATCAGGCCCAGGCTGCCCACCTCGAAGTGGACAGCCGGCAGCGCGCGGAACAGCCCCCAGAGCAAGGGCGCCAGCAGCAGGCCGACGACAAAGGCGGCCTTCTCGCCACGGCCTTCCGCGTTGCGCTGCAGCAGGCTGCCGAGCAGACCGCTGATGCCGGCGACGCGACCGTTGGCCAGGGCGAAGATCGCCGCCGCCAGGCCGATCAACGCGCCACCGGCCAGGGCGCTCCATGGCGTGAAACTGACCCAGTCGATGCTCATGACGGCTCCTCGCAGAACAGGCGGTACAGTGTTTCGATCACCGCCAGCGCCGCCGGGCTGCTGATGCGGTAGAAGATCTGCTTGCCGTCGCGCCGGGTCTCCACCAGCCCCTCGCGACGCAGCACGGCGAGCTGCTGCGACAGGGTGGGCTGCTGGATGCCGAGCAGCGCCTCCAGCTCGCTGACATGGCGCTCGCCCTGCGACAGCTGGCACAGCAGCAGCAGGCGGTCGGGGTTGGCCAGCGCCTTGAGCAGCTGCCCGGCGGCATCGGCATTGGCCCGCAGCTGCTGGATATCGATGGGTTCGTTCACGGTCTATACTCAAGCAAAATACAATATGTATTTTTATATATTGTATTTTGAAAAAGTGTAAGCCCGGACGACCAACGGTCAGCGCTTGCCACAGGCAACAAAAAACCCGCCGAAGCGGGTTTTCTGTCTAGGGACGCGAATCAGGCATCGGCGTCGGCGGCAGCCTGATAGGCCGACGCATCGAGCAGCTTGTCCAGCTCGCTGGCATCGCTCGGCTTGAGCTTGAAGAACCAGCTGCCGTACGGGTCGCTGTTGACGCTTTCCGGGCTGTCGGCCAGGGCATCGTTGATGGCGATCACTTCGCCGCCAACCGGGGCGTAGATGTCGGAGGCGGCCTTGACCGACTCCACCACACCCGCTTCCTGGCCGGCGTTCAGTTGCTTGCCCACTTCCGGCAGCTCGATGAACACCACGTCGCCGAGGGCTTCCTGGGCGTGGTCGGAAATGCCCACGGTCACGCTGCCGTCAGCCTCCAGGCGCGCCCACTCGTGGCTGGCGGCATAACGCAGATCGGCGGGGATATTGCTCATGTTCGATTCCTCGTAGACGGTGACGGCAAGTGGGCCGTCAGGACAATTTAGCAGGCCGTGGCGAGAGGGACAGCCAGCGCCGCGACCTGATGATTCAGATAAGGGTTTTGCCGTTGCGCACGAAGCCGGGGCGGACCACTCGCACCGGGTACCACTTGCCACGGATTTCCACCTCGGCACGATCCCCCGTGGCCGCCGGCACCCGCGCCAGGGCGATGGACTTGTTCAGCGTAGGCGAGAAGCTGCCGCTGGTGATCTCGCCCTCGCCCAGCCCTTCGACGCGCACCACCTGGTGGGCACGCAGCACGCCACGCTCTTCCAGCACCAGGCCGACCAGCTTGCTCGGGCAGCCAGCAGCCTGCTGCGCTTCGAGCGCGGCGCGGCCAATGAAGTCGCGCCCGGCAGGCTCCCAGGCAATGGTCCAGGCCATGTTCGCGGCCAGTGGCGAGACGTCTTCGTCCATGTCCTGGCCGTAGAGGTTCATGCCCGCCTCGAGACGCAGGGTATCGCGGGCACCGAGGCCGATGGGCGAGATACCGGCACCGACCAGCTCGTTGAGGAAGGACACCACCTCGGTCACCGGCAGGACGATCTCCAGCCCGTCCTCGCCGGTATAACCGGTGCGGGCGATGAACCAGTCGCCCTCAGGAAGGCCCTGGAAGGGCTTGAGCTCATGGATCAGTGCGGCCCGCGCCTGGGTCACCAGATCGGCAACGCGCGCACGCGCCTTGGGGCCCTGGATCGCAAGCATGGCCAGGTCGCGCCGCTCGCGCAGCTCGACGGCGAAATCAGCTGCCTGGGCATGCATCCAGGCCAGATCCTTGTCGCGGGTTCCGGCGTTCACCACCAGCCGGTAGCCGTCAGCGGTGAGATAGACGATCAGGTCGTCGATCACCCCGCCGCGCTCGTTGAGCATGGCGCTGTACAGCGCCTTGCCGGTGCTCTGCAGACGGGCGACATCGTTGGCCAGCAGGCGCTGCAGATAGGCCTGGGCCTGAGCACCGGAGACATCCACGACACACATGTGCGAGACGTCGAACACGCCGCAGTCGCGACGCACCTGATGATGTTCCTCCACCTGCGACCCGTAGTGCAGCGGCATGTCCCAGCCGCCGAAATCCACCATCTTGGCACCCAGTGCCAGGTGCAGGTCATAGAGAGGGGTACGCTGTCCCATGGGTGTCTCCTTCCGGGCTTGGCGAAGCGATCCAGACGCCGAGACGCTGCTGGCGTTGCCAGTGCTGCGTTGCACCGGCCGCCGCGCGTGCGCTTTTCGACACGTCTGCCGGGTTACCCGGTTCGCGAATGGCGCGCATTGTAGCCGCAAGGTGCGCAGGGGTCATCTGACCAAAGGTCGCGCAGGCGCCCCACCGCCGTATAACGCCCCGGCAGAGCCCTCGGCAGGCTCAGCCGAAGCTGCGCGCCGAGCGGCGAATCAGCAGGATGACCGGCAACAGGCCGACCAGCACCAGGGTCAGCGCCGGCAGCGCGGCACGCGCCCACTCCCCTTCGCTGGTCATCTCGAACACCCGCACGGCGAGCGTGTCCCAGCCAAAGGGACGCATCAGCAGGGTCGCCGGCATCTCCTTGAGCACGTCGACGAACACCAGCAGCGCGGCGGACAGGGTGCCCGGCAGCAACAGCGGCAGATAGACCTTGAAGAACAGGCCCAGGCCGCCGACGCCGAGGCTGCGCGACGCCTCCGGCAACGACGGGCGGATACGCGCCAGGCTGGTCTCCAGCGGGCCGAACGCCACCGCCAGGAAGCGGATCAGGTAGGCCACCAGCAGGGCCGCCAGACTGCCCAGCAGCAAGGGTTTGCCGGCACCACCCAAAGCCGTCGACAAGGGGATCACCATCTCGCGGTCGAGGAAGCTGAACGCCAGCATGATCGCCACCGCCAGCACCGAGCCCGGCAGGGCATAACCCAGGTTGCCCAGGGCGACGCCGACGCGCACCGCGCGGTTGGGTGCCTGGCGCCGGGCGAAGGCCAGCAGCATGGCCACGCTGACCGTGATCAGCGCCGCCAGGCCGCCCAGGTAGAGGGTGTGCAGGATCAGCCCGGCATAGCGCTCGTCCAGGTCGAAACGCCCGCGTTGCCAGAACCAGGCCAGCAGCTGCAGCAGCGGAATGACGAAGGCACAGGCGAACACCAGGCCGCACCAGGCGCTGGCCGCGAAGGCTTTCCAGCCATGCAGCTGGTACAGGGCCTTGCCCCTTGGCCGCTCGTTGGCCGGGCGCGCCGCACCACGAGCACGACGCTCGCCATAGAGCACCAGGGCGACCGCGAGCAGCAGCAGGCTGGCCAGCTGGGTCGCGCTGGTCAGGCTGTAGAAGCTGTACCAGGTCTTGTAGATCGCCGTGGTGAAGGTGTCGAAGTTGAACACCGACACGGCGCCGAAGTCGGCCAGGGTCTCCATGATCGCCAGGGCCAGGCCGGCCCCGATGGCCGGTCGCGCCATGGGCAGGGCCACGCGCCAGAAGGCCTGCCAGGGGCTCTGCCCGAGCACGCGCGCCGCTTCCATCAGGCCCTTGCCCTGGGCCAGGAAGGCCCCGCGGGCGAGCAGGTAGACGTAGGGGTAGAACACCAGCACCAGGACGATGATCACGCCACCGGTGGAGCGCACGCGCGGCAGACGCAAACCGCTGCCGAACCACTCGCGCAACAGCGTCTGCACCGGGCCGGCGAAGTCCAGCAGGCCGACGAAGACGAACGCCAGGACATAGGCAGGGATGGCGAAGGGCAGCATCAGCGCCCAGTCCAGCCAGCGCCGCCCGGGGAACTCGCAGAGGCTGGTGAGCCAGGCGAGGCTGACCCCCAGCAGCGTCACGCCCACACCCACGCCGATCACCAGGGTCAGCGTGTTGCCGATCAGCCGCGCCATCTGCGTCTGCCACAGGTGTGCCCAGATCTGCGGGTCCACCTCGTGCCAGCTCAACAGCAGCACCGACAAGGGCATCAGCACCAGAGCGGCTACGGCAAGGACGATGGGGTACCAGCGACGCTGGACAGGATGCGGCACGCGGATTCCTCGGCGACGGAAAGGACGACGCCCCGGCAAGGCGGGGCGTCGCAGTATAACGGCAGCGGTCAGATCGTCGAACGTCTGCCTCGACGATCAAGGCGCAGGGGGCTCAGGCTCTGGCGCTCCACCACGGTGGATGAAGAGGCGTCATCCCCCTGCGCAATCCCCCTTACTGCCAGCCGGCGCGGTCCATCAGCATGGTCGCTTCGGCCTGGCGCTTGCCGGCCACTTCGGTGGCGACGCTGTCGGCCTTGAACGTGCCCCAGGACGCCACCTCGGCAGACGGCTCGACCGCCGGGTTGGCCGGATACTCCTGGTTGACGCCGGCGAAGATGCCCTGCGCTTCCGGGGTGGTCATCCACTCCAGCAGCTTCCTGGCCTGCTCGGCATGCGGGGCATGCTGGGTGACGCCGGCACCGGCCAGGTTGACGTGCACGCCACGGTCATCCTGGTTCGGCCAGAAGGGTTTGACCTTGAGGTCCGGCTGCTGCTTGTGCAGGCGGCCGTAGTAGTAGGTGTTGGTGATGCCCACGTCGCACTGGCCGGCGTCGATGGCCTGCAGCAGCGCAGTGTCGTCCGGGAACACGTCCGTGGCCAGGTTGTTGACCCAGCCCTTGATGATCTCCTCGGTCTTCTCGGCGCCATGGGCCTCGATCAGCGTGGCGGTCAGCGACTGGTTGTAGACCTTCTTGCTGGTACGCAGGCACAGGCGGCCTTCCCAGTTCTTCTCCGCCAGCGCTTCGTAGGTGGACAGCTCCTCCGGCTTGACCCGCTCGGTGGAGTAGAAGATGGTCCGCGCGCGCAGCGACAGGCCGGTCCAGCTGTCGGTGCTGGAGCGATACTGGGCCGGGATGTTGGCGTCGATCACGGCGGACTTGGTCGGCTGCAGCACGCCTTCCTGCTCGGCCTGCCAGAGGTTGCCGGCGTCGACGGTGATCAGCATGTCGGCCGGGGTATTGGCCCCTTCGGCCTTGAGGCGGGCGATCAGCGGCGCTTCCTTGTCGGTGATGAACTTCACCTGCACACCCGTCTTGGCGGTGTAGGCGTCGAATACCGGCTTGATCAGTTCGTCGATGCGCGACGAATAGACCACGACTTCATCGGCGGCCTGGACGGCAGTAGCCAGGGTGCTGAGGGTGAATGCGGCGAGAAGCGCGTTGCGAGCCTTCATGGGACCAGCCTCTTATGGGTAAGCAAAAGTGGCTGAATAGTAGTGAATGTTATTTGCCTTCTCAACGAAACCTTCCCTTACGCAAGGGTCAGTTGTTACAAAGCATTTTCAGGCTCGCGGGCGGCCCGCAGATCGGCAGGCAGGAGCAAGGTATCGATCAGCGCATCGAGCGGTAGCGAGACGACCGCCAGCACGGGACAGACGACGCTGAACCAGCAAACCACTGTCCCGGGATTACCGCTGCCGCTGGGGCCAGGGCGCATCCCCAGCAGGTAGAGATCGCCGTTGACGCTCTTGTAGGTCTCCACCGGCAGGGCGCCGTTTTCGCCCTCGCGCCCCGTCAGGGTGCCGCAGCCGCCTGCGACAGCGAGCAACGCTATCCACACGCCACGCAGCAGGTGCTTCATGCACGCTCCTCGTTCATCCATGAAAGGGGCGGGCTCAGGCCCTGGCCAGCTCCGGCAGGTCACCGGAAAGCCCCAGCGCCTGGCGCACGAACAGCGCCTTGGCCTCGGCTTGACCGTCGACCAGGTCGAGGCCCATGTTGCGCAGCAGACGCAGCGGCAGGGGGTCAGCCTGGAACAGGCGCTGGAAGCCTTCCATCGCTGCCATCATCGCCAGGTTGTGCGGCATGCGGCGGCGTTCGAAACGGCTCAGCACGCGCTCCTCGCTCAGGTTCTCGCCACGTGTGGCGGCATGCTGCAGCACTTCGGCGAGCACGGCGGCATCGAGAAAGCCCAGGTTGACGCCCTGCCCCGCCAACGGATGGATGGTGTGCGCGGCGTCGCCGATCAGCGCCAGCCCCGGTTCCACGTAGCGCTTGGCATGACGCTGACGCAGCGGGATGCACAGACGGCGGTCGACATGCAGCAGCGTGCCTAGACGCGACTCGAACGCCTTGCCCAGCTCACGGCAGAAAGCCTCGTCGTCCAGCGCCATCAGGCGCTCGGCCTCGGCCGGCACGGTGGACCAGACGATCGAGCACCAGTGCTCGCCAGCCGGCCCGGCCAACGGCAGGAAGGCCAGCGGACCATCGTCGGTGAAGCGCTGCCAGGCCGTGGCCTGGTGCGGGCGCTCGCAACGCACGCTGGTGACGATGGCGTGATGCAGGTAATCCCATTCGCGCGTGGCACAGCCGGCCAGGCGGCGTACGGCGGAATTGGCGCCATCGGCCGCGACGAGCAACGGCGCACGCAGCTGGCGGCCATCGGTGAGGGTCAGCAGCCAGTCGTCACCACTGCGACGCAGCTGTTCCAGGCGCGCGCCGGGCAACAGGCCGATCTGGCTGTCGTGCAGGCGCTCGAGCAGGGCGTCCTGTACCACGCGGTTCTCGACGATATGCCCCAGCGTCTCGGCATGCACGCTGGCCGCAGCGAAATGGATGCTGCCGGTGCCGGAGCCATCCCACACGCGCATCTCGCCGTAGGGGCAGGCCCGTCGGGCGGCGATGCCGTCCCAGGCGCCCAGACGCTGCAGGATGCGCTGGCTGGCCATGGACAGGGCACTGACCCGTGGCTCGAACGGCGCCTGCGCGACGAAGGGCGGCACGCTGAGCGGGCTGCCATCGACGATCAGGATGTCCAGCCCACTGTGCTCCAGCGCCAGGGCCAGCGTACTGCCCACCATGCCGGCGCCGACGATGATCAAATCCGCGCGCATATCATTCCTTAAACCCAGGGGTGCGTGCTGCGCACCGCTCGGAATCCATGGTGCGCACGGCCTGGGCGGCCCCGCGACACCCTACGAATCGACTCACAGACTGCGGGTTCCCAGACCCATGGCCTGCCGCGCGAACCAGCGCTTGGCCGGCGGCAGCAGGTCGAGGCCGAGCAGCCCCAGGTTGCGCCCGGCGCTGAGCAGCGGCTGGGCATTGCTGAACAGGCGCGTCACCTGGTCGGAGAAGCCGACGGTCAGTTGCTGGTCGAGCTGCTGCCGCTGCTGGTAGCGCTGCAGCGTGGCGAAGTCGCCCAGCGGCCCCTCGCTGCCGATCAGCACCTCGGCCAGCGCCAGGGTATCGCGCAGCGACAGGTTGTAGCCCTGGCCCGCGATGGGGTGCAGGCTGTGCGCCGCATTGCCGAGCACCACCAGGTGCGGCCGCACCTGCTCCTGCGCCTCGACCAGGCTCAATGGATAGAGATGCCGGGCGCCGACCTGTTGCAGGGCGCCCAGGCGATAGCCGAAGGCCTGCTGCAACTCGCCGAGGAAGCTCGCCGCGCTGATCGCCAGCAGGCGTTCGGCATCGGCGCTCGCACGCGTCCAGACCAGCGCGCAGCGGTTGTCGCTCAGCGGCAGCAGGGCCATCGGGCCGTCATCGGTGAAGCGTTCGAAGGCCTGCCCGCGATGCGCCTCCAGCGGGCTGACGTTGGCGATCAGCGCACTCTGTCCATAGGGTTTGACGTTGACGCCGATGCCGAGCTGCTCACGCAGGGCGGAGCGGCCGCCATCAGCGAGAATGGCCAGGTCACACTCGAGGCTGGCGCCGTCACTCAGCGTCAGACGATAGCCATCGTCCAGGCGCTGCATCGCGCTGACCTCCGCCGGGCAGCGCCATTCGACGGCATCGGCATCCAGCGCCTGCCACAGGCAATGGCCGATCCAGGCGTTTTCCACCACATAGCCCAACGCCGGCACGCCCTCTTCGATCGCCTGCAGGCGCGTGGCACCGAAACGGCCACGGTCGGAAACGTGGATCTGCTGAATCGGCTCGGCCCGCTGGGCGATGCCCTGCCACAGGCCGAGGCGCTCGTAGATCAGCCGGCTGCCGTAGGACAGCGCGGTGGAGCGTGCGTCATAGCTGGGCTGGTAGTCGCTGCCCGGAGCGAAGGGCTCGATCAGCGCAATGCGCCAGCCACGCTGCCGCGCACTGTCCTGCAGGGCCAGCGCCAGGCTGGCACCGACCAGGCCACCGCCGATGATCGCCACATGCACACGTGACATGGGCTCAGGCCGCCTCGCTGCGCGCGGCCGCCATCAGTGCCTCGATCTCGGCGACGCTCTTGGGCACCCCGCCAGTGAGAATCTCGCAGCCCTTGCGGGTCACCACCACGTCGTCCTCGATGCGCACGCCGATGCCGCGCCATTTCCTGGCGACCGCCTCGTTGTCGGTGGCGATGTAGATGCCCGGCTCGACGGTCATCGCCATGCCCGGTTCGAGCACGCGCCATTCCCCGCCGACCTTGTAGTCGCCGACATCATGCACGTCCATGCCCAGCCAGTGGCCGGCACGATGCATGTAGAAAGGTTTGTAGGCTTCGCTGGCGATCAGCTCGTCGACATCGCCGCTGAGCAGACCCAGCTCGACCAGGCCGGCAGTGATCACGCGAACGGTGGCTTCGTGCGCCTCGTTCCAGTGCTTGCCCGGAGCGATGTGTTTGAAGGCTTCCTCGTTGGCCGCCAGCACCAGCTCGTAGATGGCCTTCTGCTCGGGCGAGAAGGTGCCGCTGACCGGGAAGGTGCGGGTGATGTCGCTGGCGTAGCAGTCGATCTCGCAGCCGGCGTCGATCAGCACCAGGTCGCCATCCCTGAGCGCCGCGTCGTTCTCGCGGTAGTGCAGGATGCAGGCATTCTTGCCCGCCGCGACGATGCTGCCATAGGCCGGCATCTTCGCCCCGCCCTTGCGGAACTCGTAATCCAGCTCGGCTTCCAGGTGGTACTCGTGGAGGCCGGCGCGGCTGGCCTGCATCGCGCGGATGTGCGCACGCGCACTGATCTCGGCAGCCTCTTTCATCACCTTCACCTCGGCAGCCGACTTGTACAGGCGCATGTCGTGCAGCAGGTGGTCGAGGGCGACGAACTCGTTCGGCGGCGTGGCCCCCTGACGGGCCTTGGCGCGGATGTGGTTGATCCACTCCATCAGGCGCTGGTCGAACTCCTGATTGCAGCCGATGGCGTAGTAGACGCGCTCGCGCCCCTCGATCAGCCCCGGAAGAATGTCGTCGATATCGCCGATGGGGAACGCATCGTCGGCCCCATAGCTGGCGATGGCGCCATCCTGGCCGGCGCGCAGGCCGTCCCACAGCTCGCGCTCGGGATCGCGCTCACGGCAGAACAGCACGTACTCGCCGTGCTCGCGACCGGGAATCAGCGCCATCACCGCTTCCGGCTCGGGGAAACCGGTGAGGTACTGGAAGTCGCTGTCCTGGCGGTAGGTGTGCTCGACATCGCGGTTGCGGATATACACCGGCGCGGCCGGCAGGATGGCGATGCTGTTGGGTTCCATCTGCGCCATCAGCGCCTTGCGCCGACGGGCGTATTCGGACTTGGGGATGCTGGTCAAGACGGGCTCCGGGAAAGATCAGTGCAGGGAGGGTTTGGCGGCAGGCGCCGCGGGCTTCACGCACTCGGTGAACAACAGCAGGGGCGCGACGCGCAGGTATTCCATCACTTCCATGTAATCGCTCTCGCCATCCTCGGATTCCTCCAGGCCACCCTGGACCTGGGCGATGGCGGACAGATCCTGCAGCACTTCCATGGCCTCGGCGCTCAGCGCGCCGTCGCGGGCGGTCAGGCCGAAGCCACCGAGGAAGCCCTGGCACCACTGGCCCAGGGCAACCGCACGCTGCGCCAGGGGTGTTTCGTCATCCGGCAGCAGCAGCACCAGGGTGATGTCCTCGCTGCACAGCTCGCCCTTGACCATCTCCTGCAGACCGATCAGCGCCTGGCGCACGTTGTCCTGCGGCTCACCGCCGAGCAGGTCGGTGGCGTCGAGCAGCCAGGCATCCGGCTCGAAGCCGGCACCGGCGCAACTGCGGCCGAGCAGCAGGCCATGCAGTTCAGCGGGCGAGACGGAGTGCCCTGCGCTGCTCAGCAGAGCGGCGAAGGCGGCGTAGGGAGAACTTGGAATCGACATAGATAGCTAGGCGCCAGACGGCGCAATCTCTAGAATGGAGGCCTCGTATCCTAGCACCGGCAGACGCGGCAAGACCATCGAAGTCCGCCGGGGTGTCGATGACGTCGTACGCATCACGCCACTGCCATCTGGGTTTGACCCCTACCCGGGTCCAGCCTATATAGTCCAGCCATTCCCTCCCATAGCGAGAGCCCATGGAAGACGCCGATCTGCACGCATTGACCGCCAAGCTGGAGCTGCTGATCCAGCGTGTCGAGCAGCTCAAGGCTCACAACCGACTCCTGCTGGCGAATGAACAGGCCTGGCGCGAGGAACGCGCCCATCTGATCGAAAAGAACGAAATGGCCCGGCACAAGGTCGAATCGATGATTTCGCGCCTCAAAGCCCTGGAGCAGGACTCATGACCCAGTCGAACACCGTGACCGTCCACATTCTGGACAAAGAATATTGCATCGCCTGCCCCCAGGACGAACGCGCCAACCTGGAAAGCGCCGCGCGCTACCTGGATGGCAAGATGCGCGAGATCCGCACCAGCGGCAAGGTGATCGGCGCCGACCGCGTGGCGGTGATGGCGGCCCTGAACATCACCCATGACCTGCTGCACAAGCAGCAGCGCCTGGATCAGGACGCCAGCTCCACGCGCCAGCAGGTGCGCGACCTGCTCGATCGCGTCGACCGCGCCCTGACCGACGACTCGGCTTCCTGAGCCGAACATGCCTGCCAGTTCGTCGCAGGCCGCCCCTCCACCCGTCTATTCGGGTATACTGGCCGCCACTTCCTGGGGTGTGCGCCAGTCGGGGATGTCCCTGAGCCGATACGCACAACCACGGGGGTTGCATGTTGGGGCAGGTGTGCATGTCCGCCTGACGGAAAGCCTTAACGCCTCCTGCAACCTCCACCTTGAACTTTCGGGTTCAAGGGCTAAACCGACAGCGGCACGCTGGGAAGTCACCTCCCCCTCCGGTAGCCGCCGCTACCCACCCTGCTTCATCCTCTGTCCATGACTCCTACCCCCCCACTCAGCCGCCCGCAACTGCGCCGTGTGCTGCGCCAGCGTCGTCGTGCGCTCAGCCGCAACCAGCAACGCAGTGCCGCACGCAATCTGTATCGCCAACTGGCGCAGAGCCCGCAGTTTCGCCGCGCCCGGCACATCGCCCTGTACCTGCCCAACGACGGCGAGATCGACCCTCGCCCGCTGCTGGCAGCCGCGCAGAAACGTGGCAAGCGCACCTACCTGCCGGTGCTCAGCGCCTGGCCGCGCACCAAGATGGTGTTCCAGCGCGTCACCCGGCACGAGAAACTGGCGGGCAATCGCTTCCGCATCCTCGAACCCAGCCCGCGCCCCAAACGTCAGCGCAAGCTCTGGGCACTGGACCTGGTGCTGCTGCCGCTGGTGGGATTCGACGACCGCGGCGGTCGCCTGGGCATGGGCGGTGGTTTCTACGACCGCAGCTTGGCCTACCTGCGCATGCGCAAAAATTGGCACAAGCCGACGCTATTGGGACTGGCGCATGAATGTCAGCGGGTGGACGAACTGGCGATGGCCAGCTGGGATGTGCCCTTGCAGGCGACGGTGACGGACAGGCGCTGGTACTGACGAGCGGGTGGCACCGCGATCCTTGCGGCGCTGACGCTGCGAGCCCGCGAATCAGGGCTGCTGCGTGACCTTGATGGAAACGTCGCTCTGGCGCTCCCAAAGGCTCTGGGTGTAACCCGTGGTAACCACGCCCAGACTGAAAAGTACTACGAGAACCCACAAAAGATCTGGCTTGCGTTTCATCTATTGCCTCCCCCTTCAAGGCAACTGCGCGCGTTGGTCGCGCGTTATTGTTGTGTGCAATACGACGTCGCCAAGCGTTAAGCCGGGCATTTTCCGCCAGGGCCGAGCGCGGTGCAATTTCTGGCGCCAACCGGCTGTCGGAGAGTTCCACTCAAACGAGCGTCCGCTAACGGACAGACCTGCAGGAGCAAAGTTCATGCCTTATTGGTTGATGAAGTCCGAACCCGACGAATTGTCGATCCATGACCTGCAACGCCTGGGCAAGACGCGCTGGGATGGCGTGCGCAATTACCAGGCGCGCAACTTCCTGCGCGCGATGCGTCCGGGCGATCAGTTCTTCTTCTATCACTCCAGTTGCCCGCAGCCGGGCATCGCCGGCATTGGCCGCATCGACGGCGAGGTCTACCCGGACCCGACCGCGCTGGACCCGCAGAGCCACTACCACGACCCCAAGGCCAGCCCGGAGAAGAACCCCTGGAGCGCGCTGGATGTGGCGTTCGTCGAAGCCTTCGCCGAGGTGCTGCCACTGCAGCACCTGAAGAACAACCCTCTGCTGGCCGAACTGGCCCTGGTGCAGCGCGGCAGCCGGCTCTCGGTGATGCCCGTCGGCGAAAAAGAATGGACGGCGATCCTGGCCATGCGTTGAGCCAGCACCGGCACTGTGCTATCACCCAATGAGAGCTTTGGGAGTTATCCATGCCGGCATCCTCCGCCTGGCCAGCGCGACTCGCGCTGGCCTTCCTGTTACTGGTGCTGAGCGGCGCCAGCGTGCTGCTGTGGCGGCAGATCGAAGGCGTCCAGCAGCAACGCCTGGACGAACGCGTCGGCTACCAGGCGCGCAGCCTCGCGCGTCAGCTGGAAGGCACCCTGCACCTGGAAGTGGCCAGCCTCGAGCGCATCGCCCGCTTGTGGAACAGCCTGGGGCACCTGCCCCGCGCCAGCTGGGACGATGAAGTCGAGCGGGCACTGCGCGGTTTTCCCGCCTACCAGTCGATCCAGTGGGTGGGCGACGACCTGCGCATGCGCTGGCTGTTCCCGGTGGCCGGCAACGAGGCCGCGCTGAACTTTCGCCTGCTTCCCAGTCACCCCAACTACCCGCTGGCCATGGAGGCACGCGACACCGGCGAGCAGCGTTTCTCCAACAGCTTCGACCTGGTTCAGGGCGGCCGCGGCTTCGTGCTCTACACACCGCTCTATCGGCAGCAGGATGGCCAGCGCGTCTTCGACGGTTTCCTCCAGGGCGTATTTCGCGTCGAACCGCTGATGGTGCAACTGCTGACGCAGATCGATCGCGACGCCTTCAACCTCGAACTGCTGGAGAACGGCCAGGTCCTGTTCCGCCACGGCGACACGACGGGCGACGACCCACACAGCCTGCAACTGGGCCTCAGCCTGCTCAACAACCAGGCTTTCAGCCTGCGCCTGAGCCCCACGGCGCGCCTGCTCGAGCAACTCGACTCGCCACTGCCCGGCGTGGTGCTCGGCGCCAGCCTGGCGATCAGCCTGCTGCTGGTCGCCGCGCTGGCCCTGGCCCTGGAGAACAGCCGCCGCGCCCATGCCCTGCAACTCGCCAACCGACGCTACAAGGTGGAAGCCGAGCGCCGCGAGGAGACCGAGCAACGCCTGCGCGAAAACCGCGAGCGCCTGCAACTGGTGCTCGACCTGACCGACTCCAGCCATGACGGCCTGTTCATCTTCGACAGCAGCAGTCGCGAGCTGCTGCACATGAATCAGGCGACCTACGCCACGCTGGGCTATCGCCCCGAACAGTTCGCCGAACTGCTGCGCGAGGATCCGGAAAAGCTCCTGCCGGGCTTCCACCGCTGGCTGCAGCAGGTCCGCGAGGCACAACGCGACAACCTCTCGCGGATCTTCCAGCGCGAGCTGATCCGTCGCGACGGCAGCCGCCAGCCCGCCGAGATCAACACGCAGCTGGTAGAGCTGCATGGGCGCGAGTACCTGATAGCCGTGTCCCGCGACAACAGCGAGCGCCTGCAACTGGAGGACCGCCTGCAACGCCTGTCGCAACAGGACGGCCTGACCGGCCTCTACAACCGGCGCTACTTCGACCAGCGCCTGCAGGCCGAGCTGCGCCGGCTACGACGGGCCGGCGCACCGCTGACCCTGCTGCTGCTGGATATCGACCACTTCAAGGCCTACAACGACGCCCTCGGCCACCTGGCCGGCGACGATGCGCTGCGCAAGGTCAGCGCCGTGCTGCAGGACAGCCTGCAGCGCGAGGGCGACGCGGCCTGCCGCTATGGCGGCGAGGAGTTCGCCATCATCCTGGCCGGCACCGGGCTCGAAGGCGGCGAGCACGTTGCCGCACGCATTCACGCCGGCATCGCCGCGCTGGAGCTTCCTCACCCCGCCAGCCCGCTGGAACGCCTGAGCCTGAGCATCGGCCTCGCCGTGCTCGATCCGGTTCGTGACGAACAGCCCGGCGAGCTGATCGCCCGCTGCGACCAGGCGCTGTACAGTGCCAAGCACGAGGGCCGCAATCGCACCTGCCTGTGGGGCGCCGCCCTCGCTTGACCTGCATCAAACCACGCAACAGGCTGAGCGCAGACAATGAAAGTCTGCTAATCATGGTCCCGAGCAAGGGCCCGCAGAAAGGACGCTGAGATGAACAACGCGCGACGTCGCCTCCCCTACCTGATCGTTTTCGGCCTGGCCGCAGTGGCCGCCATCGCCTGGTGGCAACTGCGCCCGAGCGGCCTGCCGGAGGGCTTTGCCAGCGGCAACGGGCGCATCGAGGCCACCGAGGTGGACGTGGCGACCAAACTGGCCGGACGCATCGCCAGTATCGATGTCGACGAAGGCGACTTCGTTGAGCCTGGGCAGGTCCTGGCGCGCATGGACACCCAGGTCCTCGAGGCCCAACTGGCCCAGGCCCGTGCGCAGTTGCGCCAGGCGGAGAATGGCCAGGTGACGGCTGCCAGCCAGATCAGCCTGCGGGAAAGCGAGAAGCGCACCGCCGAGGCGGTGGTGCGCCAGCGCCAGGCCGAGCTGGATGCCGCACGCAAGCGCCACGCGCGCAGCGCCACGCTGGTCAAGCGCAATGCCCTGGCCCAGCAGCAGCTGGACGATGACCTGGCGCGCCTGCAGAGCGCCGAAGCCGCCCTGGCCGCAGCCCGCGCCCAGGTCAGCTCGGCCGAGGCCGGCATCGCCGCCGCCCAGTCGCAGGCCATCGAGGCGCAATCGGCCACCGAAGCCGCCCAGGCCAGCGTCGAACGCCTGCAGGTGGACATCGACGACAGCCAGCTCAAGGCGCCGCGCGCCGGCCGCGTCCAGTACCGTGTGACCCAGCCGGGAGAAGTGCTCGGCGCGGGCGGCAAGCTGCTCAACCTGGCGGACCTCACCGACGTCTACATGACCTTCTTCCTGCCCGAACGCCAGGCCGGCCGCGTCGCCCTCGGCAGTGAGGTGCGCCTGGTGATCGATGCCGCACCGCAGTACGTGATCCCGGCCAAGGTCAGCTATGTCGCCAGCGTCGCCCAGTTCACGCCGAAGACCGTGGAAACCGCCAGCGAACGCGAGAAGCTGATGTTCCGGGTCAAGGCCCGTATCGACCCCGAGCTGCTGAGCAAGCACCTGCAGCAGGTGAAGACCGGCGTCCCCGGCATGGCCTACCTGCGCCTCGACCCCGAGGCCGAATGGCCTGAGCACCTGGCGATCAAGGTTCCGCAATGAACGCGCCGGTCGCGCGCCTGGCTGGCGTCGGCCTGCGCTACGGCGAAACCCACGCCCTGCAGCAGATCGACCTGAGCCTGCCGGCACAGCGCATGGTCGGCCTGATCGGCCCGGACGGCGTCGGCAAGTCCAGCCTGCTGGCGCTGATCGCCGGTGCCCGCAAGCTCCAGGACGGCCAGGTCGAGGTCCTCGGCGGCGACATGGCCGAGGCTCGGCATCGGCGCAACGTCTGCCCGCACATCGCCTACATGCCGCAGGGCCTGGGCAAGAACCTCTATCCCACCCTGTCGGTGTTCGAGAACCTCGATTTCTTCGGCCGCCTGTTCGGCCAGGACGCCGCCGAACGCGAACAGCGTATCGACGACCTGCTGCGCAGCACCGGCATGGCCGCGTTCCGCGAACGCCCGGCCGGCAAGCTGTCCGGCGGCATGAAGCAGAAGCTCGGGCTGTGCTGCGCGCTGATCCATGATCCCGACCTGCTGATCCTCGACGAGCCGACCACCGGCGTCGATCCCCTGTCACGCAACCAGTTCTGGGAGCTGATCGAGCGCATCCGCACACAGCGCCCGCAGATGAGCGTGCTGGTGGCCACCGCCTACATGGAAGAAGCCGAGCGCTTCGACCACCTGGTGGCGATGGACGACGGCCGCGTGCTGGCCGAAGGCAGCCCCGCCGAACTGCGCGAACGCACCGCTTGCGCCAGCCTGGAGCAGGCCTTCATCGCCCTGCTCCCGGAAGAGCGGCGGCGCGGCCACCAGCAGGTACTTATCCCCCCGCTGCAGGGCAGCAGCGAAGTCGCCATCGAGGCCAAGGGCCTGACCATGCGCTTCGGCGACTTCGTTGCCGTCGACCAGGTGTCGTTCCGCATTCGCCGAGGCGAGATCTTCGGCTTCCTCGGCTCCAACGGCTGTGGCAAGAGCACCACCATGAAGATGCTCACCGGCCTGCTGCCGGCCAGCGAGGGCGAGGCACTGCTGTTCGGCCAGGCGGTCGACCCGCGTGACATGGCCACGCGCAAGCGGGTCGGCTACATGTCCCAGGCGTTCTCCCTGTATGGCGAGCTGACAGTGCGGCAGAACCTGGTGCTGCACGCCCAGCTGTTCCACGTACCCAGCGCCGAGATCGGCCCACGGGTGGCGCAGATGGCCGAGCGCTTCGACCTCGGCGAGGTCATGGACATGCTCCCCGAGCGCCTGCCGCTGGGCATCCGCCAGCGCCTGTCGCTGGCCGTCGCGGTGATCCACAAGCCGGAGATCCTGATCCTCGATGAACCGACCTCGGGCGTCGACCCGGTCGCCCGCGACGGCTTCTGGCAACTGATGCTCGACCTGTCGCGCCAGGACGGCGTGACCATCTTCATCTCCACCCACTTCATGAACGAGGCGCAGCGCTGCGACCGCATCTCGCTGATGCACGCCGGCAAGGTGCTCGACAGCGACACGCCGCAGGGGCTGATGGACAAGCGCGGGCTGGACAGCCTCGAAGCCACCTTCATCGCCTACCTGCAGGAGGCCGTCGGCGAGCAACCGCTCAGCGAGGCACCACCGTTGCAACAGAAGCCCGCGCCGCAGCGCCAGCGCTTCAGCCTGCGCCGCCTGTTCAGCTATGCCCGGCGCGAGGCGCTGGAACTGCGCCGCGACCCGATCCGGGGCGGCATGGCGCTGCTGGGCACCGTGCTGCTGCTGTTCATCATCGGCTACGGCATCAGCCTCGACGTGGAAGACCTGTCCTTCGCCGTGCTCGACCGCGACCAGACCACCACCAGCCAGGAGTATCACCTCAACCTCTCCGGCTCGCGCTACTTCCTGGAGAAGGCGCCCCTGCGCGACTACGACGAACTGGAGCGACGCCTGCGCGACGGCGACATCAGCCTGGCAGTGGAGATACCGCAGAACTTCGGCCGCGACCTCAAGCGCGGCGCCAGCCCACAGATCGGCATGTGGATCGACGGCGCCATGCCGACCCGCGCCGAAACCATCAAGGGCTACGTCACCGGCCTGCACCAGCACTACCTGGCCGAGCTGGCCCGGCGCTCACCTCAGCCACAAGCCAGCAGCGCAGCCGAACTGGAAGTGCGCTACCGCTACAACCCGGACGTGGAGAGCCTCAAGGCCATGGTGCCGGCGGTGATCCCGCTGCTGCTGATGCTGATCCCGGCGATGCTCACGGCACTCGGCGTGGTGCGCGAGAAGGAGCTGGGCTCGATCATCAACCTCTACGTCACCCCGGTCACCCGCCTGGAATTCCTGCTCGGCAAGCAGTTGCCCTACATCGCCCTGGGGCTGTTCAACTTCATCCTGCTGGTGCTGCTGGCGGTCACCGTGTTCGACGTGCCGCTCAAGGGCAACCCGCTGACCCTGCTGGCCGGCGCCCTGCTCTACCTGGCCTGCGCCACCGGCCTCGGCCTGCTCATGTCGACCTTCACCAAGAGCCAGATCGCCGCCGTATTCGGCACCGCCATCGCCACCCTGCTGCCCGCCATCCAGTTCTCCGGGCTGATCTACCCGGTGGCTTCGCTGGAAGGCTTCGGCGCGCTGGTCGGCCAGCTCTACCCGACATCGCAGTTCCTGGTGATCAGCCGTGGCCTGTTCTCCAAGGCGCTGGAGCTACGCGACCTGGCCGGCTATTTCCTCGCCCTGGCACTGACCGTGCCGCTGTTGACCCTGCTCAGCGCCAGCCTGCTGCGCAAACAGGAGGTCTGATGGAACGCCTGGCCAATATCCTGCACCTCGGCATCAAGGAACTGCGCAGCCTGCAGCACGACCTGGCGCTGGTGATCCTGATCCTCTGGGCCTTCAGCATGGGCGTCTATTCGGCCGCCACCAGCCTGCCGGAAAGCCTGCACAACGCCGCCATCGCCGTGGTCGACGAGGACCAGTCGCAGCTCTCCGAAAGGCTGATCCAGGCCTTCCAGCAGCCCTACTTCCGCACGCCGGAGCGCATCGACCTGAGCCAGATGGATCGCGGCATGGACTCCGGCCGCTACACCTTCACCCTGAACATTCCGCCGAACTTCCAGCGTGACGTACTGGCCGGCCGCAGCCCGGCGATCCAGCTCAACGTCGATGCCACCCAGGTGAGCATGGCCTTCACCGGCGCTGGCTACATCCAGAACATCGGCACCAGCGAAGTCGCCGAGTTCGTCCGCCGCTACCGGGGTGACCTGCAGCAGCCCGCCGATCTGGTATTGCGCGTGCAGTTCAACCCGAACCTGACCCGCGCCTGGTTCGGCTCGGTGATGGAGGTGATCAACCAGATCACCATGCTCTCGATCATTCTCACCGGCGCCGCCCTGATCCGCGAACGCGAACACGGCACCGTCGAACACCTGCTGGTGATGCCGGTGACACCGCTGGAAATCATGCTGGCCAAGGTCTGGTCGATGGGCCTGGTGGTGCTGACGGCAGCGGCGCTGTCGCTGCTGCTGGTGGTGCAGGGCTGGTTGCAGGTACCGATCGAAGGCTCCATCGCCCTGTTCCTGCTGGGCGCGGCGCTGCACCTGTTCGCCACCACCTCGATGGGCATCTTCTTCGGCACCGTGGCACGCTCGATGCCACAGCTGGGTCTGCTGATCATCCTGGTGCTGCTGCCGCTGCAGATTCTCTCCGGCGGCACCACACCGCGCGAGAGCATGCCCGAGCTGGTACAGCAGATCATGCTGGTGGCGCCGACCACCCACTTCGTCGCCCTGGCCCAGGCCATCCTCTATCGCGGCGCGGGACTGGCCATCGTCTGGCCGAACCTGCTGGCCATCGTCGGCATCGGCACGCTGTTCTTCCTCGCCGCGCTGAGCCGCTTTCGCAAGACCCTGGCGCAAATGGCGTAGCCCGGATGCAATCCGGGGATGTCGCATGAGGGGCCGCCGGATTGCATCCGGGCTAGGCCGCTGAAACCGAACGCGCCAGGGATTCGCCGCTACTGAATGATCAGGTTGTTGAACAGCAGGTCCTCGACCACGGGCTTGCCTTCTTCCGCGTTGATCGCGTCCTGCACCTGCTTGAGCGCCTGCTGGCGCAGGTTCTCGCGGCCATCGGGAGCATTGATGGTCTCGCTGGTCTGGGCCGAGAACAGCAGCACCAGCTGATGACGGATCAGCGGCTCGTGGTGCTTGACCTGCTCCTCGGCCTCGGTGCCGGTCACGCGCAAGGCGACGTCCGCCTTGAAGAACTTCAGACGGTTGCCCTGGTCGGCCAGGTTGCCGATCAGGGCAGGCGTCAGGCTGTGGTAGATCGTCGTCGGCACCTCTTCCTTCTTCTCCGAAGACGCCAGGACAGGCAGGCAGATCGACAGGCTCAGCAACAGGGCGGTCAACAGTTTCACGTTCGGCACTCCATCGGGGATGTGCCTAGCATAGCCATCCACACGCCAGCACCCAAGCCCGGCGCTTATGCCGGGCTATCAGGCGCGGGCATGCTCGTTGACCCACGGCAGGCGCTTCCTACACTGCATGGCACCCTGCAAGAGGAACGCATCTGATGAAAGCCCTGCTGTGCAAAGCCTTCGGCCCTGCCGACACCCTGGTACTGGAAGACCTGCCAAGCCCCGAACCGAAAAAGAACGAGGTGCTGATCGAGGTCCAGGCCGCCGGGGTCAACTTCCCCGACACGCTGATCATCGAGGGCAAGTACCAGTTCAAGCCGCCTTTCCCCTTCGCGCCAGGCGGCGAAGTGGCCGGTGTGGTCAAGGCAGTAGGCGAGAAGGTCAGCCACCTGCGCAGCGGTGACCGGGTAATGGCCCTGACCGGTTGGGGCGGCTTCGCCGAAGAGGTCGCCGTGCCGGCCTACAACGTGCTGCCGGTGCCGAAGAGCATGGACCTGATCACCGCAGCGGCCTTCGGCATGACCTACGGCACCTCGATGCACGCCCTCAAGCAGCGCGCCAACCTGCAAGCCGGGGAAACCCTGCTGGTGCTGGGCGCCTCCGGCGGCGTCGGCCTGGCAGCAGTGGAAATCGGCAAGGCCATGGGGGCGAAAGTGATCGCCGCTGCGAGCAGTGCCGAAAAACTGGAAGTGGCGCGCAAGGCCGGCGCCGACGAACTGATCAACTACAGCGAGCAGAGCCTGAAGGACGAGGTGAAGAAACTCACCGGCGGCCAGGGCGTGGATGTGATCTACGACCCGGTGGGCGGCACGCTGTTCGAGGAAGCCTTCCGCAGCATCGCCTGGAACGGCCGCTTCCTGGTGGTGGGCTTCGCCGCTGGCGGCGGCATCCCGGCCCTGCCGGCCAACCTGCCGCTGCTCAAGGGTGCCGCCCTGGTCGGCGTGTTCTGGGGCTCATTCGCCCAGCGCCAACCGCAGGACAACGCCGACAACTTCCAGCAACTGTTCGCCTGGCACGCCGAGGGCAAACTCAAACCACTGGTATCGCAGACCTTCCCGCTGGCGCGCGGCGGCGAAGCGATCGATGCGCTCGGCCAGCGTAAGGCGGTGGGCAAAGTGGTGGTGGAGGTGCGGTAGGAGGCATCGAGCGCACCGGACACGGTTGCACGCAGGTGTTCAAGGTCGCTCTAGCGGCGGCCTTGGTGGACAGACATCAGGCAATGGTCAGAGGGCTTGGGTCTGAAGGCATCGGTCAGGTAGCACAGAAATGCTGAGCTGATCGTGCTGCCCAGCGGCAAACACCACCTGCCGATTGTGGCCACGCTGCACCATATGATGTGGGTAGTTCGGCAATACAATTTGCCCCACCCTTGGCATAAAAATCTCCTTCCATTGAGACCTTCAGCTTAGTCGGTCAGGTGAAAAATAAATTTGTCCCCTTTTCCCCTGTCCCCTTTTCCCTACCGCGGAGTGAAACAAATAGCCCCGGCATTGCCGGGGCTATTTTCATTGAGAAGAAGCGACACTACTTATTGTAGTTGAACTCAATACCAAATTTCATTTCATCAACGTCTAATGTGATTACACACCCAGACCAAGCCTTCTCTCCAGCGGTCAAATTGTTGGTTGAAAAATAATCTCGCAATTGGACCAGCAAGTCTGTCAGACCTCCTACAGCGCGCCCATCCGGATCAAACCAACTCAACCCACCAGACTGATTAACATAATCGAACTCATACCTCCCCCCGTCACCCTCTGAGAAAAGCTCCACACGAACTATTATTTCCCTAGCATCCGCTGGGCCAGCATCAACTAAAAGCTGTCCAATTTTCTGATATAACTCTTGATCGCCCATCAGACACCACCCGGTGAGTTTTTGCGAAAAAAGAGACAGATTTATTTATTCAGACCAAGCACAGCCCCACAAATAAATCTGCCCCCTTTCCCCCCCAGTTTTTGCCGCCGCCCCATAGACTAAAAGGGGACGACTAAAAGGGGACAGATTTATTTATGACACAACGCCGTCAGCCTAAAAATAAATCCATCCCCTTTTTCAGCCCCCTTTTCCAAGCATTGACGCCAGGCCGGCTAATGGGTGTCTCCTATTACTGATCAGAACAACCTCAGCTGCTCTACTACTACTGAATCTAATTGTTCAAGGTCAAAGTCCGGATTCGGAGGTTCTCTGGTCATTTCTGCCAGAGCCTGCCGTTCCTTGAGTCCATCATCGTCATTACTTGGAAAACTATGAGGAACCCCTATGTCAGATGCGAATCTTTCAACATTTCCCGGAAGAACTCTTAGTTCATGCAGTCTATGCGCCACTAAAAACTGCTGCAGATCACGACAGCTATCCGCCCCCTGCATCTGAGAAAACCCAAAACAGTCAGCACCGGAGTACTCCACTGGAGTTGCTTTTCCGAGAAGGATGCCACTTTTGCAATGCATACAGACTAAATAGTAACCTACCGACATTACGGCCTCCAAGTTACAACACCAACGCTCAAGAAAAAGGGGACACAAGAAAAAGGGGACAGATTTATTTATGACGCAGCACCGTCAGCCTAAAAATAAATCTGTCCCCTTTTCCCCATTACTAATAATAATCGGAGAATAATCTCTACCTTCCCCATAAATAAACCCGACTGCCTCGGAGAACTCTCCTGATGAAATGGAAGGAGCAAGCGAGAGCCTAAAATGGTCTGCTCGCTTACCTATAGATGGAATAACCTGGACTTGAATATTATCAACAATAATTATGCAAAAGCAGTCCCCCACTTCATCCTTCTTACAAATCCAGCCTTGCCCCTCCATAATCGAAACCAGCTCGCTTTCTTTCATCATTTAGCACCAGGAAAGTTAATTATTTCTATAGGAACACCATTGAGAAAAAGGGGACAGATTTATTTTTCGGGCTGTCGCTTAGGTCTGCCCTGACCTCGTAGCTCAACCCGCTGCCCTTGGATTCTTTCTATTTCATCCACGAAACGAGCACTCCCGGTTAGCTGCCCCCTCTGTAGTGCTGCACGAATCAGATCAATCTCGCTCGATGGTACGGCTTGGCGCATGAACTCCATGTACCGGATACGACGCTTTTCAGACGTGTTGCCGAGAGCAATGAAGCAGGGGTCTATATCTAACCAATCGCTGTCTGCCTGATCCGTTACCCGCATCCGATGGCTCGACCAGGGATAATCACCCGCCTCGACAACCATACGAGCTCGAACCGGGTTCAGTTCGATATAGCGACAGCAGGCAAGCAAGTAGGCGTCTGATTCGACGACGCTGGACTTGTAGCGACTCTCCCAGAGAGTGCCGGTGCGCCCCTCCAGACGATTTCGATAGCGCGTAGCGCGCGCCGCCAGCGCCTTCATCAACTGCCCCAGCCCGGCAACAGCTTCACCGGGCGCCAGCAGCAGGTGGACATGATTGGTCATCAGGCAATAGGCGTAAACCTTTACCCCGAAGACATCTTTGAGCTCACGCAGATCAGAGATGTAACGCTGATAGTCTTGTTCAGCAGCAAACACCACCTGCCGGTTATGCCCTCGCTGCACCACATGATGTGGGTAGTTCGGCAATACTATTCGCCCCATCCTTGGCATAACGATCTCCTTCCGTTGAGATCTTCAGCTTAGTCGATCAGGCAGAAATAAATCTGTCCCCTTTTCCCAAGTCCCCTTTTCCCACACTTTTGGACCAACTAACCCACTTTAAACGAATCAAACAATATATTTTTCCCTAAAGACCTCGCCTTAAGCATTAGATCCACCATCAACTCAACTTCTTCGGAGATTAGTGGATTTATGCTTGCAACAGAAAATAGCTCACCTACAAGCGAATCAATCTGCGCCCCAGAAAACATGTCGTAATCATCGAAGCTTAAGCTGGAAAGAATTGGATATTGCTCGACATTCAGGCGAAAGAAAAAATTTGCCACATCCAAAAGAATCTCAATTTTATCAAGACAACCGTCTCGCCCGATGGATGCTAAATCTTTATCCCATATCATCAAATAATACATGTCTAGAAAGTCTTTCCAGGAAATGTGTTTACCAAGTTACCCTTTGAATCCAAGTAAAAAGGGGACAGATTTATTTATGACGCAGCACCGTCAGCCTAAAAATAAATCTGTCCCCTTTTCCGTGTAAAAATAAATCTGTCCACTTTTCCGTGGGGGAGTTCAGGGGCAGGATCGCGGACGGGCGGCTACTGCCTGGCGCTGGCCGCGAATAAAACAACACTGGCGCGGAGCCGCTGTTGGGTAAATATTGCGACTATTTATTCCTCAACAACTTTCTGCGCCTCAATAGCAAAGTCAGCAATCAGCTGATAATCAGCCTGGCCTTTCGCGAATTTCTTGAGGGCTGGCACCAAGTAATAGAGCAGTAATTCCGCATCAGCATGATTCATGGGCAAGCGTTCTCTAACGCAACCTAGAAGCGTACTTGTAGACATAAATGAAGCAAATGACTCATAGCCATAAGCACCAGAAAAAGGGAGCTTCTTAAAGTAATAATTAGCCAATCGCCTTTGATCAGCGCGCCTCCAAGATCGATGAGGCATAAGCAAAAAGGCCTCGCCATAATCTACGAAATCAATGGGGTATGTGCTTATCAACCATTCAGCCGCCTGTGCAGACTCCATCTTAGCGAGATACCTGCAAAGCGATCTCTGCTTTTCATTCACAGCCTGCTCACCTTGAGTTAAATAGGTTTTGAGGTAGGCCAGCATTACTGCTTAAACCAGCAGGCGGCTGATAATGGCCCGAATTATTAGTCCACTGAGATATCGCACCCCTACTTGGCCCATCATTATTTTCAAAGCGAATAGAGCCGGCGTACTTTACCTCCCCGCCACCACTCAGACCCAAATGGGTGGAGAAATCTTGGTTAACATTCGGTCTTGCAACGCGAATAGTTCCATCAGGCATAGTGACAAAGTCATATGAGCCTGAAGGAGTGATTTTCTTCCCTGTTGATGTCTGCAGCCAATAGCGGCCCGATTCATCTTGAACAAGAGTTCTTACCGGCCTCTGCGATATGGCGACATCATTAGGACGCAAATTGACTAGTGTTCCACGCTCAGTAAGATTTGGAGCACTTACTGTTCCTTTTGGACCAAAGAATTAGGCCATCAAATTCCGAGGCACACAGCCTTTTTCAAAGAACCCTCTAAAAATATCAACAACAGTCTCAAAATCAGTACAAACCGCTGAGGCATCAACAGCATCCCCTAGAACATCAACTGCCTTACCTGCATCTCCACTTCCGAGATAGGATCGAACAGTGTAATCCTCACCATCATCTTCACCTAAAGTCATCGCGAACATTCCATGATCCGCAACAACTTGCAAACTCAACAACTCAAATCCGCTGAGGTTCGCAGCCTCTAAAGTAACAGAGCCAGACACCTCACACACTTCCCTCAAGTGAGATTCAACATTACTCCAAGAGGGATCGTTAGTTCTCCCTCCTTGGCACTCCGCTCCGAACCCAACGACCCATGATAGAGAAAGCTTCATCATCTAATCCCTCTCTCTCAAAGCGCGCATCCCAGGCTGCCAATATAAAGTCTTACCGGTTGCAACTTCTTTAACTGTGAGAGAAGTGAGCCCGGACTTCTCTGCCATTGCAGCTATGTCTCCTCGGCAATATCCACAAACCGCTTTGCCAGAGACGGAAAAAGGGGACAGATTTATTTATGACGCAGCACCGTCAGCCTAAAAATAAATCTGTCCCCTTTTCCATACTGCTGCCTCCTTTTCCTGAGTATGACAACACCGGCGCAAGGCCGGTGTTGATGATATTCAAATCGAAGGTTCGTGATTGGTTAGGAAAAAACCTTCTCGAAACAAACTCTTAAGCTCAGCGCGGCGCTTTGAAAATAACGAGAAATCATCCACCACATCTTGAATGCTATTTGTAACTCTCACCAAGTAGCCATTACCTAATCTCTCAATAGGAAAGCCTGATGCTGCGATTTGATCAGCATCAACCTCTTGGGCAAACTCGTCTCCATAAAACATCGCCCAGCCAACATTTGGCACATCGGGCTTCAAGGCCGCATTAAATGACCCTATTTGAAAACTGTTATTTCTTTCATGGGGGCCAAGCTCAGGTTCACTGAAGAGATGAAGCATTCCAAGCTGAGGAGGAAATATTTCGCACCACGTCCTGAAGAGCGAATACCAGTCGATCTTCTCACTGCAAGCAGCATTTAGGGAAATTGATCCCGGAACGGTTTGCCCGCGAATATTTCGAGATGTATGAACAACACTTCCTGAGGATTTAATCGCCTTCTTTCTTCTCCATGCAAAGTCTTGGCGGAAGTCCGACAAAGCGCCGTTGACACGAATGACAGCCTTAGATGCCCAAACACCTTCACACGCAGATTTTCCTACAAAAGGCTCCGTGAACTTATCTTCATTATGCGAGACCTTCTCCGGAATCAGTAAACCACCGTTCAGGCTCAACGAATCAATGAGCCTTTCGCCAATATCCCAATCAATCGTTTCAGCCTTTGTTCTAATTGCAACCTGTATATATGATTTCATAAGCCATCAAAACTTCGTCAAATCGCCCGTAGCGGGGTTATACCTGTAAATATCACCACCAGTACTTCTCACCTGACGGATGAGCCTCCCTGAGATACTGCTCGTCTTAGGACTTACAACAAGATTCAAAGGCTGGCCAGTATCGATTGCAACTTTAATCTGCGCCCGCAACTGGTTAGACATTGAAAGCTTCTGGACATTCTTAACCTCCAAAAGCCCTCCAACGTTTTTTCCCCACAGATCAGGAATCGTTGTTACCTGCGCGCCATTAGGAAGCAGAACAGTTACAGGAGCTGTGTTCTTCACCCCACCCACATGGCCAAATACCTCAACGACCTGGCGCTCAAACGCAGTGCCATTTTGGCGATTGAGGGTAATCTGCGGAACCTCACTCACAACACCTGTTGTTTTTGCAGCATCCGACAAATCTTCTAACACCTTGGCCGATTCTGCAACCTTACCCTCTTTGAAAAGTTTTTTAGCCTGCTTAACAGCCTGAGCAACGGCATCTCCCAGAACTGGAACCACACCCACTGACGCCATCAAGTAATCAAATGGGGTTTCCGCTTCAACCAGTGCCTTTACGTCACCGACACCCGGGGTAAAATCAGCACCCAGTCCAACAATTGCGTCAACCAAACGCTTCGTTTCAGGAGTCGTTTGTGGCGTCTGGGCCAAAGCATTAGTAATACTTTGTACTTCGTTATAGAAGCTATATTGCTCTAGCAGTGGATTGTCATTGTATTGAGCATTCCATTCCGCAGTTCCTTCATAGGGCTTGAAGCTATTTCGCGCGATCTGGGCATCAGCCAATAGCTTGCTGCAGGCTGCACCTGCTGCGTCTGCCCGACAGGCGCTTTGCAGAGCTTGGTCACGCGCCTTATCCAAGTCATTTAGCTGATCTACGCGGTTGCAAGCATTTTTATCTCCTCCCGTACATTCTTTTTGCTTTTCTCGGCGCTCATTCGCTTCCGCATGATTCAAGTAGTTGTAGGTAGTAGCGGTACCAGCCACCCATGAACCAGTTTGCAGCGCGTTCTCATCCCCTCCCTGCGCCGTCGCCGTCAACACGCCAATCACCTGAGAGTTCATCACCAGCAGGCTTTTCTTCTGCTCGGAGTCCATCTCTCCGTACCAACTCGACAGGCTATCGACCAAGGCTTCATTCACCCCTGCCGCCAATGCTCCTGTTCTGAAATCACCTCCAGCCGCCTCTGCGGCCAATCCCCCCATCACAGCATGCAGGCCAATCTTAGCGGCGCTACCGTCTTTCAGATCCCATTTATCAGACGATGTCTGATCACCAATCAAATTGAAGCCGGCAGCGGCGAAAGTATTAGCAAGGCTAGTGCGCAGGGCATCGCTGAGTGAGCTATCCCCTCCAAGAGCACGGTCAAGAATGGTTGATGTTCCGTTTTGCAGTATCTGATTACCGGCGAAACGGCCAACCCCCTCCAAGCTAGAGAGATCAACTGTGACCTTACCGGAGAGCGGGTCAGTCTTGGTTTGAAGCAATCCGTCAAATAGCCCTACGGTAAGACCAGCGGTTACGCCCCCCACGACATAGCCACGAATAGCGTCTGAAGATGTAACGTCTTTAACTACAGCACTTAAGTTGCCACGGTTGTTGATCGTACTGGTAGCCGCATTCGACGCGACAGAACTCACGACTGTATCAGCCACAGCAGCCTGCCAGGTCCCCTGCGCAGCACCTACCAAGCCAGAACCTGCGCCCCAAGTGAGATAGGTAACGATGATCGCGATAATCATCGCAGCCGGGCCACCCAACCCCGAATGGCTGTACTTGAAGGAGTCATGCACCTCCTTCACGCGCCGCCAGTCCACATCGCCTCGGGCCTCAGCCTCTTTCAACCAAGCCAACTCGGGGTCGGCCTTGACCATGGCATCGATGCTCTGGCTAACCGACTGCTGGTTGACCTCCTTGATATCGATCTTCAAGCCATTTACTGCCTGAATGATCAGGTCACCCTGGGCGATCAGCTCGCTCTGCTTCAGGGTCTCGTCGGTCTTGCCCTTGCCCTTGGCAGAGGTCCAGGCCCAGCTGCTGCTGCTCTTCTCATGGCTTTCCTGATCCAGGTCCTTGACCGCTTCGAAGGTGATCGCACCGCCGCTGTCGAGGATCAGATCATTGCCGCTTTCCAGGCGTGCTTTCTGATAGAGCTGGTCGCCTTCGCTGACCAGGGTCAAATCACCGCCCGTGGTGATGGAACTACCAACGTTGCGCACGGTGGTGACTTAGTAAAAAGGGGACAGATTTATTTATGACGCAGCACCGTCAGCCTAAAAATAAATCTGTCCCCTTTTCCGATCCGGAGCCCGATGCCGAGGTGATCCGCCGGCTGGGGGCCTTTGCCGAGGGCAGGCTCGGCATCGAGGCCATTCTGGAGGCGTTCAGGGGCAGGATCGTGGACGGGCGGTTACTGCCCTTCAACTAAACCAGCCCCAAAACAGGCTTGATACGCTCGTTCATTTCCACAAAGGCCTCATAGGTCAGACCCGGGTCATCGTTGAGAACCAAATAGATCCCATCCACCAGTCGTGCCGCCACATTAACCTTACCTTGCAGTCGTGAAACGACTTCATCAGGACCATAACCCAGGGCACGCTGACAAAGCTCCGCATCCCAAAACTGCGCCGGATATAGAGTGTAAATATTGTTGCGCCCATCAACATCCATAGCTGGATCTTCACGCAGCCGATTGTAAACAGGATTGTCGTCATTTAACCCTCCCTGGTAATACAGCCCGTACAAATCATAAGCAACCAGAGCCTTGTATCCTTTAAACGCTTCAATCACCTTCGGAAGGCACTCATTCAAAACCTGAACATAATCAATAGCCTTATTTGAAACTTTAAACCCAAAGCGCAAATGCTCGTCATAGGAAGCCCGATCTTCATATATATATCGCTCACCACGATACGCGTAGTCTCCAACAAGCCGGAGACCTCTGACGGGAAGCCTAGCTGTATATGTAGCAACTAACCCATCGCCGCAGCTCGGCGCAGTAGGAAGATCAATGCCTGCAAAGCCTAAAGGGGCGCCAATCTTAGACATCCTATCCATGACATCCATATGGCGCTGATCTATAGTAAGAGCATCATCTGGTCGAGCATAAATCCACAACTCAATATCTGCCGCACTCATGGAATTCTTGTCCTAGCACTAACAATTTCGCCAAAACCATTGGTTCGAATAAAAGCTCAAGAAAAAGGTGACAGATTTATTTATGACGCAGCACCGTCAGCCTAAAAATAAACCTATCCCCTTTCCCCTTCAGATCAGAGATGTAACGCTGATAGTCTTGTTCAGCAGCAAATACCACCTGCCGGTTATGCCCTCGCTGCACCACATCATGTGGGTAGTCCGGCAATACAATTCGCCCCACCCTTGGCAGAACGATCTCCTTCCATTGAGACCTGCAGCTTAGTCGATCAGGTGAAAAATAAATCTGTCCCCTTTTTCGAGGAGGAGTTCAGGGGCAGGATTGTGGACGGGCGTCTACTGCCTGCCGCTGACCGCAGATGAAACAACACCAGCGCGGGGCCGGTGTTGGGCGGTACTGTAACTGCACACTTGATCATTCGTACTTAAAGTCGATTTTTATCTTCATGCTGCGCAGGCAGAGTTCGACAACACAACCTTTCCATGGCTTGCCTTCGGCATAGAGCCCATTTAATTCAAAAAAACTTCTAAGCCGAACAAAAAGGTCCAACAAGTCACTATCTACCTTGGCGCTGCTTGGCAAAAACCACTGTTGAAAAAAGGGGACAGATTTATTTATGACACAGCACCGTCAGCCTAAAAATAAATCTGTCCCCTTTTCCCATGTCCCCTTTTCCCAGACTAGGCATCTATCCAGCAATAGCCTACTCAATTATATAAGTAGTGAACTTGTTTGGCTCTTCCTCTAAATGCAATCGTCTACACTTCGGGCATCGGTAGACCGTAATAGCCTTTTCATCAAGAGCTTCATATAACTGATCAAAAGACAGCTTATCCTCGCTATCTAGCCTATCCCCCAAGCTCTCTATTGCTGACTCAGGAATTAGAGTCAACTCATAGCCTGACCATCCTTGCGAAAGGTTCATAACGTAGCCACAGGCACACGAGTACTTCGGCATAATTAGCCTCCTCCAGCAGGTCGATCAAATCGCACCAATGATCCATCAGGTTTCTGGAAGAATATAGTTTTTATACTCTGCGCGTTAATCTTCCCCCACATACGAGCAGCAATGGACTACATGTCAGTGTTTGGCAAGAGTAAAAAGGGGACAGATTTTTTATGACGCAGCACCGTCAGCCTAAAAATAAATCTGTCCCCTTTTCCGTCGTCCCCTTTTCCCGTCCCCTTTTCCCCGCAGCCAGAGCGGCGAGTTATGGCGGTTCAGGGCGCTCATGTCGGGGCTATTTATCTACGATCACAACAAACTCAAACCACATGCAGAAATAAAGTCTGACATTGGCAACTCAGTAGAGCTTTCAACACCTGACGAAAGGGCATCCTGCAACTTAACCACCCCTCTCTCGAAATCAAGAACAACATCAAAACAATTAAACTCAAACTCTCTGATTAAAACATTATCCGAGCGTGCCCTTTCATCAAACGCCCCATTCAAAACAGAGCGCACGTTAGCATTCAATTCCTGAGCAATAAATTGCTCCATCAGAGAGCCACCGTTAGTCATGATTATTCTCCCGAATTAGAGCGGGAACGCCGTCTGAATCACCCCATCACGAACATTAACCTTAATCGTGGAGGTTGGGACGCCCGCTGCATTAGTCCCGATGACCTTTCCTGCGTTGTACTCGATAACATAACCGCCAGGACCATTGGAAAAAGAAAAGGGGACAGATTTATTTATGACGCAGCACCGTCAGCCTAAAAATAAATCTGTTCCCTTTTCCGCACGGTCCCCTTTTTCGCACCTATCCTTTCGAGAGCAAGTGTTTAATCTTAGAAAACAAACCCTGCGGCGGTGGCGGACTCCATCCTGGCCGCAGAAAGTCGTACTCCACATCGTAAAAGTCCAGTGGTTCAATAGGAAGTAGATCCATGGGTATCAATGGATTTTCAATTTGAACTTCGATCCCTCGGCACCAGCAAAGCTTGGCATGAATCATGGCGAAACCTGCCAAGAACTGGCCTTCCAGTTCGTGTACCGACTTGATCTTGGCCTGGTTCTCTATCAGAGCTTGTAAGCCTTCTTTGTCTTGTTTGAGCAGTAAAGAAAAGAAGTCTTGCCCGGCCTGCGCTAGCGTTTTGTTACGGTTGGCGCCGTTTCTGGCCACAAGGGCTATGGTTTCGCGCAGAGCCTCATCGTCGCGGCGCAGTGCCAATTGGAATTGGTAGAACGTAAAATGTGGCGTCTTCAACTGGTCTTTGTGCTTGAGTTCGGCATGGGCCAACCAATTGTAGATTTCTGGGCTATCGCTAAGCAGGCCGTATAAAAATGGTTCATAACCAGCAAAGGCATCACCGCTAGATTCAACCTCCTGCTGGGCAGCCATCAAGAGCTTGCAATAAACATAGAAATTCTGCTTCATACGACGCAAGTCGTTATCGATGAAATAACACTTCAGACCACGATCTTCCGAAAGTGAAGTCATATGCCGAAGAGCCGACCCTCTTTTGAGCTTGTGGTAATCCCTCACGTATTCAACAACCCATTCTGCAGTGAGTTCTTCCCACACTGCAGCCGCACGAATCAGCCGTTCCTCACGTGTTTCCTTATTTTCCTTCATGGTTTAACCTTCACAATAACCATGCCATTACTATTCATACCTGAAACAACGGTAGTGTGAAAAAAGGAAAAAGGAAAAAGGGTACAGATTTATTTATGACGCAGCACCGTCATCCTAAAAATAAATCTGCCCCCTTTCCCTTAGCATTAATCAGAAAATCTTTACTCTTCATCCCAAAAATCTCCGGGAGGCGCATACTCCCCTTCTCGCAAGACAGCGCACCAACCGTAACTTTTATAAAACATTTCAAGGTCAAGAATCTTGTATACGCCTTCACCAACTTTCCGCAACGTAATCAAACCGTTAGCAAAGGGCGTATATCGACCGCCCGCCCCTGCAATAGCTCTTAACTCAAGCTCTCTACGATCCCAGGCTGACACCAGTCCCGATGACTCAGGAACAGTATCCGAAAACGAAATCTCAAAGTCTGTTGAAATTTTGCAAAAGCAGGGGATTCGCTCCTGCATGAGTAATTCATCCGTGATCATATTGTTAGGAAAATCAATATTCAATTTCACTTAAATACACTCCAAGGAACGACAACCTCACCAGTGTAAAAGTGACAGATTTATTTATTGCCTCACAATATCGGCCGAAAATAAATCTGTTCCTTTTTCCCCCAGCGCCAACCGCAGGATAACGCCGACAACTTCCAGCAACTGTTCGCCTGCCACACCGAAGGCAAACTCAAACTATTGGTATCACAGACCTTCCCGCTAGCGCAGGGTGGCGAAGCGATCGATGCGCTCGGCCAGCGTAAAGCCGTGGGCAAGGTGATGGTCTAAGTGCGGCAGGGGTGAACTATGCCACCCCCTGAAAAAGTCGCCCTATTGGCGGCTTTTTCAGTTCAGCCACGCGGTGCGTAGGCGAACACATCGGCGCGCATCTGGTGCGCGTCCATCCCGGCGTCGACCAGCGCATCGAGCGTGGCGTAGACCATGGCCGGGGAGCCGCTGGCGTAGACGTGCAGCGCCTTGAGGTCGGGGAAGTCTTCGCGCACCGCTTCGTGCAACAGACCACAACGCCCCTGCCAGCCACATTGGTCGCTGACCACCTGATGCAGGTGCAGATTGGCCAGTTGCTGCCACTCGGCCCAATGCGGCAGCTGATAGAAGTCGTCGGGACGACGTGCGCCCCAGTACAGGTGCACCGGGTGGGCGAAGCCGCTGGCGCGGCAGTGTTCGATCAGGCTGTGCATCTGGCCCATGCCGGTGCCGGCGGCGATCAGTACCAGCGGTCCTGCCGGCAGTTCGGCCAGGTGGGTATCGCCATAGGGCATCTGCACGCGGGCGAAGCCGTGTTCGCGCAGGTGCTCGAGCAGCAGGCGGGTGCTGTCTTCACGCGCCAGGATGTGCAATTCCAGTTCGCGACCGGAATGCGGTGCCGACGCCAGGGAGAAAGCGGCCATCTCGCCGTCCGGGCGCTGCAGCAGCAGGTATTGCCCGGCGTGATAGCGCGGTACCTTGCCGGCGGGCGTGCGCAGGCGCACGCGATAGACGTCGCCGCCCACGTCGAGGCACTCGATCATCTGGCAATTCAGCTCACGCACCGGCAGCTCGCCCGGCGCCAGCACGCCATCCCAGTGCAGCACGCAATCTTCCAGCGGCTCGGCCAGGCAGGTGAACAGCTCGCCATGGTCCAGCTCAACACCGGACTGCAGCACCCGCCCCTCGACCAGCAGCGCCGCACAGATATGGCAGTTGCCGTTGCGGCAGCTTTGCGGGCACTCGTAGCCCAGGCGTCGGGCGCCGTCGAGGATGCGCTCGCCCGGCTGCAGGGCCAGGGTGACGCCGGAAGGTTGCAGGGTGACATTCATCAATCGATTCCCAGCTCGCTCCACAACGCATCGATCCGCGCCACTACCGCAGGGTCCTTCTCGATGGCACGACCCCATTCGCGCGTGGTCTCGCCCGGCCACTTGTGGGTGGCGTCCAGGCCCATCTTCGAGCCCAGGCCGGAGATCGGCGAGGCGAAGTCGAGGTAGTCGATCGGCGTGTTGTCGATCATCACCGTGTCGCGCTTGGGGTCCATGCGCGTGGTAATCGCCCAGATCACGTCGTTCCAGTCCCGTGCATTGATGTCGTCGTCGGTGACGATAACGAACTTGGTGTACATGAACTGTCGCAGGAACGACCAGACACCAAGCATTACGCGCTTGGCGTGGCCCGGGTACTGCTTCTTCATGGTCACCACCGCCATGCGGTAGGAACAGCCTTCCGGCGGCAGGTAGAAGTCGGTGATCTCCGGGAACTGCTTCTGCAGGATCGGTACGAACACCTCGTTCAGCGCCACGCCGAGAATCGCCGGCTCATCGGGCGGGCGGCCGGTGTAGGTGCTGTGGTAAATCGGCTCGCGGCGGCGGGTGATGCGTTCGACGGTGAACACCGGGAAGGTGTCGACCTCGTTGTAGTAGCCGGTATGATCGCCGTAGGGCCCCTCCGGTGCGGTTTCGCCCGGATGGATCACGCCCTCCAGCACGATCTCGGCACTGGCCGGCACCTGCAGCTCGCTGCCGACGGCCTTGATCAGCTCGGTGCGATGGCCACGCAGCAGCCCGGCGAAGGCGTACTCTGAAAGGGTATCGGGCACCGGGGTGACCGCGCCGAGGATGGTCGCCGGGTCAGCACCCAGCGCCACGCAGACCGGGTACGGTTTGTCCGGATGCTTCTGGCACCATTCGCGGTAGTCCAGCGCACCGCCACGGTGGCTGAGCCAGCGCATGATCACCTTGTTGCGGCCGATCACCTGCTGGCGGTAGATGCCGAGGTTCTGCCGCTCCTTGTTCGGGCCCTTGGTGATGGTCAGGCCCCAGGTGATCAGCGGCGCCACGTCGCCCGGCCAGCAGTGCTGGATCGGCAGCTTGCCCAGGTCGACGTCGTCACCCTCCTCGATCACCTCATGGCAGGGTGCGTCCTTGACCACCTTGGGCGCCATGGAGATGACCTTCTTGAAGATCGGCAGCTTGCTCCAGGCATCCTTGAGGCCTTTCGGCGGCTCGGGCTCCTTGAGGAAGGCCAGCAGCTTGCCAATCTCGCGCAGCTCGGACACATCCTCGGCGCCCATGCCCAGCGCCACGCGCTTGGGCGTGCCGAACAGGTTGCCGAGCACCGGCACGTCGAAGCCCGTGGGCTTTTCGAACAGCAGCGCCGGCCCACCCTTGCGCAGGGTGCGGTCGCAGATTTCGGTCATTTCCAGAACGGGGGATACCGGGGTCTGGATGCGCTTGAGTTCGCCGCGCTTTTCCAGTTCACGGATGAAGTCGCGCAGGTCGCGATACTGCATGCAGGAGCCTCGTGTCGGGCTGGCTTGGGTCAGCCGTAAAGTTTAGCGCCGAAGTCGGGCTTTCAGAAGGCTTGAAAGCCTCCAGATACGACAAGGCCGGGTTTCCCCGGCCTCGTGGCACAGCGCAACGTCTTACTTGCGCTTCATCGACAGGAAGAACTCGTCGTTGGTCTTCGTCGCTTTCAGCTTGTCGATGAGAAACTCGATGGCGGCGATCTCGTCCATCGGGTGCAGCAGCTTGCGCAGAATCCACATGCGCGACAGCTCTTCCTCGCCGGTCAGCAACTCTTCACGACGGGTGCCCGACTTGTTGATGTTGATCGCCGGGAAGGTGCGCTTCTCGGCCACGCGACGGTCGAGGATCAGCTCCATGTTGCCGGTGCCCTTGAATTCCTCGTAGATCACTTCGTCCATCTTCGAGCCGGTCTCGATCAGCGCGGTGGCGAGGATGGTCAGCGAGCCGCCTTCCTCGATGTTGCGCGCGGCACCGAAGAAGCGCTTCGGCTTCTCCAGGGCATGGGCGTCGACACCACCGGTCAGCACCTTGCCGGAGCTCGGGATCACGGTGTTGTAGGCACGTGCCAGACGGGTGATGGAGTCGAGCAGGATGACCACATCCTTCTTGTGCTCGACCAGGCGCTTGGCCTTCTCGATGACCATCTCGGCCACCTGCACGTGACGGGTCGGCGGCTCGTCGAAGGTGGAGGCGACCACTTCGCCGCGCACGGTGCGCTGCATCTCGGTCACTTCTTCCGGACGCTCGTCGATCAGCAGGACGATCAGGTGCACTTCCGGGTTGTTGCGCGTGATGTTCGACGCGATGTTCTGCAGCATGATGGTCTTGCCCGCTTTCGGCGGGGCGACGATCAGGCCACGCTGGCCCTTGCCGATCGGCGCGCAGAGGTCGATCACACGGCCGGTGATGTCCTCGGTGGAGCCGTTGCCGGCTTCCATGGTCAGGCGCTTGTTGGGGAACAGCGGCGTCAGGTTCTCGAAGAGAATCTTGCTCTTGGCGTTCTCCGGGCGGTCGAAGTTGATGCTGTCGACCTTGAGCAGGGCGAAGTAACGCTCGCCTTCTTTCGGCGGGCGGATCTTGCCGACGATGGTGTCACCGGTACGCAGGTTGAAGCGGCGGATCTGGCTGGGCGAGACGTAGATGTCGTCCGGGCCGGCCAGGTAGGAGGAGTCCGCGCTGCGCAGGAAGCCGAAACCGTCCTGGAGGATCTCCAGCACGCCGTCACCGGAAATTTCCTCGCCGCTTTTGGCATGCTTCTTCAGCAGGGCGAAGATGATGTCCTGTTTGCGCGAACGGGCCATGTTTTCCAGGCCCATCTGTTCGGCCATGTCCAGCAGTTCGGCAATCGGCTTTTGCTTGAGTTCGGTCAGATTCATAGGAATGACGTGATCATCGAGAGGAGAAGAAAGCTGTTAGCTTGAGAGGCCGCGCCGCAGAGAAGGCGACAGGATCGCGAACGAGTTCGTATAGGAATGAATCGGCGACGGCGTGCAGAGGGCTGCATAGAAAATGCAGCGAGGCCGAATTTAACACCACGAAAATACAGCGTCTACCCCAAAAAATGAAAAACCCCGCAAAAAGCGGGGTCTTCATCAGGCAGCGTGGGGTGGATGACGCTGATCTCATCCACCACCCTGCGACTCAGATGTTGCTGTCGAGGAACGCAGCCAGTTGCGACTTGGACAGGGCGCCGACCTTGGTCGCCTCGACATTGCCGTTCTTGAACAGCATCAGGGTCGGGATACCGCGTACGCCGTACTTCGGCGGGGTTTCCTGGTTCTCGTCGATGTTGAGTTTGCACACCTTGAGTTTGCCCTGGTATTCCTTGGCGATCTCGTCCAGCACCGGTGCAATCATCTTGCACGGGCCGCACCACTCAGCCCAGTAGTCGACCAGAACCGGACCCTCAGCCTGGATGACGTCCTGGTCGAAGCTGGAGTCGCTGACGTTGGTGATGAATTCGCTCATGAGAGTCTCCGTATATTCGGAAGCAAAAAGTGGCGACATCATAGCCCGGCTTGAGTGTCACCGAAAGGCGCTGGCGATTGAGCCTTTCAATACCCCTGTGGGGTACGCCTCAATCACCCAGGGTGGTGAAGGCGATGCCGGTGCGCAGCGCTGCGGCGCGAATGTGCTGCTGCATGGCCTTCTGCGCCGGCCCCGCAGCATGCCGGGCCAGGGCCTTGAGGATCTTGCGGTGTTCCTGCCAGGTTTCCATGGCCCGCTCGGGACGGATGAACGGCAGTTTCTGGCTTTCCAGGAAGATGTCCGCGCTGGAGGTCACCAGGGCGAACATCGCCTGGTTGCCACTGGCGGCGAGAATGCGTCGGTGGAACTCGAAATCCAGCCGCGTCGCCTGCTCGAAGTCCCCAGCGCGCAACGCCTGGCGCATCTGCTCGACGTTGTCCTCAAGGATGTCCAGCTCTTCGGCGGTCATCACGCCGGCCGCCAGCCCGCAGGCGAAACCCTCCAGGGCGAAGCGCAGCTGGAAGGTGTCGGCCGCCGACACCTGCGCGGCAAAGGGCCAGACGAAACCGCCCGCAGCCTCGACCTTCGGCGCCTCCTGGACGAACACGCCCTTGCCGGCCTGCACGCTGACCAGCCCCAGGGCGCTGAGCGACGACAGGGCCTCGCGCAACGAGGCGCGGCTGACGCCGAGGCGCTCGGCCAAGTCGCGCTGCGACGGCAATGCATCGCCGGGGCGATAGCCCTCCTCCTCGATCAGGCGACGAATCGCCTGCAGAGCGTACTCGGGTACCGCGCGAGGAGCAGAAGCATTCATGGCTGTTCGGGCCGGTCAGTCCAGTGGAGCCGCCTTTGTAAGGCCAGAGACCCACTTCAGGCAAGTGACGCCCCCTTGTGGAACAGGCCTGCGAAGGAACGCACCGAGATGGCACAGGATTGCATCTGACCAATCGGTCAATTACCACAACTGTTCAGACCAGTAAGACCTTATCAATACTCGCCTGAGGCGATGCAAGCCGCTATTTCATTGAATCTGGCACAACCGATGCACTGCACGATCCCGTGCAAAACCCATCCGTTTTCATCCTTTCACTGGAGCACGACATGCGCAGAATCCATCGCAACCTGCTGGCCACCCTGTTCGCCGCCCTGACCCTCGGCGCCACCAGCGCCAACGCCGACGCACTCCAGGACATCGGCGCCGCCGGCACACTGAAAGTCGCAGTGCCGCAGGACTTCCCGCCATTCGGCTCGGTCGGCCCGGACCTGCAGCCGCGCGGCCTGGACATCGACACCGCACAGCTGCTGGCCGACAAGCTGGCGGTGAAACTCGAGCTGACCCCGGTCAACAGCACCAACCGCATTCCCTTCCTCACCACCGGCAAGGTCGACCTGGTGATTTCCAGCCTGGGCAAGAACGCCGAGCGCGAGGCCGTGATCGACTTCTCCTCGCCCTACGCGCCCTTCTACCTCGGCGTGTTCGGCCCGGAAGACGCCAGCATCGCCAGCCTCGATGACCTCGACGGCAAGACCATCAGCGTCACCCGTGGCTCGATCGAGGACATCGAGCTGAGCAACGTCGCCCCGAAAGGCGCCACCATCAAGCGCTTCGAGGACAACAACTCGACCATCGCCGCCTACCTGTCGGGCCAGGTCGACCTGATCGCCAGCGGCAACGTAGTAATGGTGGCCATTTCCGAGAAGAACCCCAAGCGCGTGCCGAGCATGAAGCTCAAGCTCAAGGACTCGCCGGTGTACGTCGGGGTGAACAAGAACCAGGCCGCGCTGCTGGACAAGGTCAACGCCATCATCGCCGCCGCCAAGGCCGACGGCAGCCTCGACGCGATCAGCCAGAAGTGGCTGAAGCAACCGCTGCCGGCTGACCTCTGAGCCGCGCGGGAGCCGAGCCATGGCGTACCAGTTCGACTTCGCCGCCGTCCTGCAGCACAGCGACCTGCTGCTGCAGGGCGCGGCCTTCACCCTCGGCCTGACCGCGATCGGCACCCTGCTGGGTGTCGGCCTCGGTATCGTCGGGGCCATACTGCGCGCCTGGCGCATCCGCCCGTTCGAGCGCATCTTCGGCGTCTATGTGGAGCTGATCCGCAACACGCCATTCATCGTCCAGCTGTTCTTCATCTTCTTCGGCCTGCCTTCGCTCGGCGTACGCCTGAGCGAGTGGGAGGCCGCCGTGCTGGCGATGGTGATCAACCTCGGCGCCTATTCCACGGAGATCATCCGTGCCGGCATCCAGGCCATCCCGGCCGGGCAGCTGGAAGCCGCCGCCGCGCTGGCCATGAGCCGCTTCGAGACCTTCCGCCACGTGGTGCTGCGCCCGGCCCTGGGCAAGGTGTGGCCTGCGCTGTCGAGCCAGATCATCATCGTCATGCTGGGTTCGGCGGTGTGTTCGCAGATCTCCACCGAGGAGCTGTCGTTCGCCGCCAACTTCATCCAGTCGCGCAACTTCCGCGCCTTCGAGACCTACCTGCTGACCACCGCGTTGTACCTGCTCATGGCCATCCTGATCCGCCAGCTGCTGGCCTGGGTCGGCCGTCGCTTCATCATGGGAGCCCGCTGATGGACTTCACCCTCTGGGACATCCTGCGCAACCTGCTCACCGGCCTGCAATGGACGCTGCTGCTGTCGCTGGTGGCCTTCGTCTGCGGCGGCATCGCCGGCCTGCTGATCCTTCTGGCACGCCTGTCGCGCCTGTCTGCGCCACGCATCCTGGCCCGAGGCTACATCGAGCTGTTTCAGGGCACGCCGCTGCTGATGCAGCTGTTCCTGGTGTTCTTCGGCATCGCCTTGCTCGGCATCGACGTATCGCCCTGGCTGGCAGCCGCCACAGCCCTGACCCTGTTCACCAGCGCCTTCCTCGCCGAGATCTGGCGCGGCTGCGTTGAATCGATCGGCCGAGGTCAGTGGGAGGCTGCCGAAAGCCTGGCCATGAGTCGCCTGGAAACCCTGCGCCACGTGGTCCTGCCGCAGGCACTGCGCATTGCCGTGGCGCCCACCGTCGGCTTCTCGGTGCAGGTGGTCAAGGGCACCGCGGTGACCTCGATCATCGGTTTCACCGAGCTGACCAAGACCGGCAGCATGCTAGCCAACGCCACGTTCGAGCCCTTCATGGTCTACGGCTTCGTCGCCCTCGGTTACTTCCTGCTCTGCTACCCGCTGTCCCTCGCTGCATACCGCCTGGAAAGGAGGCTCAATGTCACTGCTTAACGTCACCGCGCTGCACAAGTACTACGGCGACAACCATGTACTCAAGGGCATCGACCTCAGGGTGGAGGAAGGCGAAGTGGTCGCCATCATCGGCCGCAGCGGCTCGGGCAAGAGCACCTTCCTGCGCACCCTGAACGGCCTGGAGTCGATCAACGACGGCGTGATTGAAGTGGACGGCGAGTACATCGACGCCGCCCGCGCCGACCTGCGCAGCCTGCGGCAGAAGGTCGGCATGGTGTTCCAGCAGTTCAACCTGTTCCCGCACCTGACAGTCGGCGAGAACGTCATGCTCGCACCGCAGGTGGTGAAGAAGACCTCGCGCGCCGACGCAGAGGCCGTCGCCCGGCAGATGCTCGAACGGGTCGGCCTGGCCGAGAAGTTCGACGCCTACCCCGAGCGTCTCTCCGGCGGCCAGCAGCAGCGCGTGGCCATCGCCCGCGCACTGGCCATGTCACCCAAGGTACTGCTGTGCGACGAGATCACCTCGGCGCTCGACCCCGAGCTGGTCAACGAGGTGCTGGCGGTGGTCAAGCAACTGGCCAGCGAAGGCATGACCCTGATCATGGTCACCCACGAGATGCGCTTCGCCCGCGAAGTGGGCGACAAGCTGGTGTTCATGCACCAGGGCAAGGTGCACGAGATCGGCGACCCCAAGACGCTGTTCGCCGCGCCGCACACCGAGGAACTGCGCAACTTCATCGGCTCGGTGAACCTGTGAACGCCATGCCGCCCC
>CEUI01015251.1_pt1 | contig 50089 bp, 71 predicted proteins | sample 531411 | NCBI WGS metagenome assembly CEUI01 (sample SAMEA2622841, study PRJEB7988) | marine metagenome | isolation source: saline water (ENVO:00002010), including
ACTACCACCACAACAACTACGACTACAACAACTACGACCACTACAACCACAACGACTACAACAACTACTACGACTACAACAACTACTTCTACAACCACAACTACTACCGTTGCACCAAATTTATGTTATAGAGGTCAAGAATGTTGTAAATACGCGGGAGCTACGTGTTCAGATTTTAGCACTTTCGGAACTTACCACTATTTTCATAAAGATAGTTTCACTGAAGCTCAAGTTACTAATGGTGACCCGGTAGAAATTACAAATACATCCGGCCAGAAATGGATCGTACAATTTGTGAGTTCTTGTAATGGATGCACAGAGAATTCGAATCCCGATGGTGGAACAAGCCCGTTATGCGGAGATAACAAAAAGGCTACGGCAATTAGCCAAACATGCGGCACTCCCGTAGATACAATGTTTAGATTTTCTGGGTCACAAACGGTGATACCAGAAACGAACTCTTCTCAAATTGTTACCTTAACAATTACCAGAGATAACGACCTTGGAAACGCTTCTGTTGATTGGGAAACGAATGGTAGTTTTTCAGCAACGGGAGGATCATCTTGCAGTTCTGGTATTGATTTTATTGAAAACAGTGGGACCGTTTCATTTACTGCTGGGCAAACTGAGCAAAACATACAGATCACAATTTGTGGTGATACAAATTGGGAACAAACAGAATTACTTACCGTAACTCTTTCTAATGCTTCGCACGATCAAAACGGATGGGCTAGCATAGGTAATACTCATCCTCATTATATATACATATCAAATGATGATGTAACTACGACCACAACTAGCACAACTACAACTACTACTAGCACTACAACTACCACAAGTACAACTACCACCACTACAACCACGCTCCCACCCCCAGCTGATTTTACCTGCAATGGAGTAGATGTATTTATCAGTAATGCTCAAAGCCTATCTTTAGGAAGCAGTAATAATTGGAATCTTGATGATGGATGGCAAAATACAGGAGCCGTGAGTCAGCTAGATTGGAATTCTCCTACCATATTTACTATCGTTGTAGACTCTCAGCAGAGCGGAAGAAACTTTGAATTTACCACAGCTGATGGTGGAACTTGGGGGCAAGCTAATTCAACAACTGGATCATATCATAAGTTTGACAGTTGGATGTGTTTAAAGGATTCAACGGGAGAAACTGTAAATCTGGAAATAGATGATCATGCTTTCGAGTTCAATGCCTCAGCTGAGTCTGATAGCGATGGTTACGGTTCGACGATTCAAACAACTTTAACAACAGGAACTTACTATTTAACAATACTCGGATTTTCTCCCGAAGGTGGTGGTGGAGGCGGTGGATACAGAGATAACCATCCAAGTAGTCCAGACGGGGCTTGGCCTCATGATTTTTCGTTAGGCTTTAGGCACTATTCTTCAGCCACAACTACTTCTGCTCCTGCGGATACATCATTTGATGGCTGTTGTGATGTCCTTGACACTTGGCAAAATGAGGAGACTTATACCGCTGGAGCTAAGGTATGTCATTTTTTTGTTGACGAAGGTGACGGTCATCCCTCAAATGGAATGTGGGTGGCGACTGATACTAGCACAGGTCAAGAACCTCCTACAGAACCACCGTGGACGTCTTCATACTGGAGGGTTGCTACCGCAAGTGATTGTCCTACAACTACCACAACTACTCCAGCGCCTACAACTACCACAACTACTCCAGTACCTACCACAACAACTACTCTAGCACCTACAACTACCACAACTACTCTAGCGCCAAATAGTTGTAAATGTTGCATAGAGGTAACTGGCTTCACTGGCACGGAAGCGCAATATAATGGAGTTTATAGAGCCGATCCTCACCCTTCGTTTTCAGGTTGTGGGTCTGGACCTTGTGATGAGGTTGGTGCTCAAAACTGGTATCATGAAGGTGATTGGACTGCATCTGGAAGCCCCGGTAGCCATGCGGGTGCGAGAACTATCTGGTACTCCACTGGCTTCGGTTACAACGGTACTTCCAATAACTGTTCAGCTAGATGGCAAATAGGAACTACTAGTCTTTCACACAGCCCACCAGTTTTTGTTGAAGCAGTAAGTGGTTCACAACCTAATGTTAGTGGATGTAGTAACCAATATGGGGGTAATTTTCCAGAGAACCTTACTTTTTATGATGCTAATAATTTCGGTGGTGTAGCGGGTTGCGGTGGTGCGGGATGGACCCCCGGAAGTGCGGTAGCGAGTACTGGGTCAAAATATGCTTGCACTCATTCGACCTGTCCCACAACTACAACAACGAGTACAACAACCACTACAACCACGACTAGTACCACTACGACAACCACTACCACTTCTACAACCACAACTACAACATGCGCTCCACAGGCAGGATTGATGTTTCCTTGGTTAGACTCTAATGGAGATTGTGTTTGTTGCGAGTGTAGCACCACTACCACCCCGCCAACCACTACCACCCCGCCAACCACTACCACCCCGCCAACCACTACTACAACTGCGTGTCCAAATCCATGCGATAGATGTATACATATAAGCGGTAAAACAGGGACCAACGCACAACATATTAATGGTTATTGGGAAAAACAGATGCAAGGCGCTAGCGATTGTGCTGAATTATGGAACGGAAAACCGTATTGGAAGTCTGTTCACCAATGGACAGGAACAGGAGTAAACCACGGATATTTATGGTATGATTCTTCAGTAATTCTTACTGGAGCACCCCGTTGGGTTATTACAGCATCATTAGGATCAATAGATGTAATCCGCCCAAGATTATATGCTCCAACCGGAAACCAATTGTGTCCTCCGTCTGGAACTTGGACTGCTCCGGCAGAAGCTGCTCCGGGAAATACTTACAGTATGGTTTTAACATTAGGTAATTCTTCGGGAGGTCATTTGCCATGTACTACCACAACTACTCCAGCGCCTACCACAACAACTACTCTAGTGCCTCCCGGAACATCCACAACTCTAGCGCCTACCACAACAACTACGCCGGGTTCGACGGATGCACCCACAACAACATCAACAACATCGGGGCCATGAAATGATTGAAGAAATTAAAACAAAACTCAATTCTGTAAAGATAAGAGAAATGCAGTTAGACCCAAATGGCTTATGCAATGTTGGCTGCTGGTATTGTCCCGTCAGATACCGAGGTAATCCAACTCATACAAAAAATAATATGCCCAAAGAGTTACTTCGTAAAATACTTAAAAATATTTTTGACGAAAAACACAACCCCGATGGCTTGGTTCATTCAGACTTTTATGGGTTTTATACAGCGCATTATAATGAGGTCTTACTGTATAAGCATTTTGATTATATGTTAGAACTTTGCAGGGAATTCAACTTTTGTACTGGAGTATTATCTAATGGAACAACTTTGACAAAACAAAGAATAGACCTAATAAAGCAATATCCAGACGTTGTAAATGTTATTAATTTAAATATTCCTATTTTTTCTGATGCTGAACTATGGGCTAAAAGAGTAAATTCTAGACCTGAACTACATGAAAAACTGTTAAATAATATTCGTTATGCTATGGATCAATTACCTGAAATGGTAGAAAACAATACCTTTAACGTAGTAACTCATGGCATAGCTCATCCATCGCTATTAAAAAATGGGGGGTGGATTGAAACTGGCGAGAACTTTCCTTCCGACATTGACCTAGACGTAATCGATGGCGAACACGCTAAAGAAATAGAATTTGTGCAAAAATTATTCCCCAATTTACAAGTAACCCCAAATTTACAATTAGTAGACAGAGCAGGTTTATTGTCTGGCGTAATAGATAACAGTAAAGCAGTAAAAAACAATTTAATGAATAATGATGAAAATTCTATTGTAATAGGATGCACTAACGGTCATGACACAGGAGGAAGACCATTTGGTTGGCTGCATGTTAATTCTAGCGGAGAAGCTTTTTTGTGTTGTAATGATTTTGACATGGAAACTACTTTTGGGGATTTTAAAAGCCAAAATTTAAATGACTTTTGGTTAACAGATAAACATGCAGAAATAATAGATTACTCATATAAAACAATATGCAAAGGATGCAACGCGGCACAATTTAAAACAAAATGACTCAAATAGATTTAGTAATAAACAAAATTCCAGTGATTCTTAATTACGATGAAGAGCACTGGCGACGTAGTGAAGTTTGGATATTAAAACCTGATGCGACTTCATGGGAGGCTTTGGATATTATTAATTATTTATACGAAGAAGGATTTATAGAGGATAGAAGAATAAAATATGAAATTAAGTAAAAAAATCAGTGTAATTACTGAAGTAAATGACACACCCCATGAATATGCCTTACATATCTTTGGAAACGGTATTCAAAGCGATAGACGAAGTTGCTATCGAATACAATACTATGGCTAAAGAAGGCAAGCATGGTGACGAAAGGCAGGTAGGAAGAGCGGGAATGACGGCTAGCCTCAAAATTAAAAAATCAATTTTAGCAGAAATTAAAAAAAGAGAAAGAAACTTCGATTAATTCTTCTTTATTTTTTTCATTCTTTCAATTAACTCAAAAATCTTCACTTTTGGTATATCTTCAAGAGTATTTATTTTATCAATCTTTTCATACTTTTCAGTAACTAATCTAGCTTTTAACTTGTCAAAAGTAACCCCTTTTTCTTTCATGACATTCTTTAGTAATGCCACTGGGCTAGCTTGTGTTTCTGGTTGATCCTGTGGGTCAACGGCTATTTTTGCTTGACCAAGTTCATCCTGACCAACAATATTAATCTTCAAAAAGTTTCTCACGCAGCGCACAAATGCCCTGTTTTCTGCTATTGGCCCCAAAAAGAACTTGGCAAAACTCTGAGTATTATGTGGAGAAGCATCACCTATTGCCGAAAATGTTACGGCGCGATCCTCTGTTTCATAGTTTGGAATCCAATCAATGCTGCAAGTTGCAACAACGTAATCTGGAGAAGGGCTAGTAACCTCATATCTTACATTGGTATAGCCCCTGATTTGTGAAAGCTCTTTAATCCCAGCTAGTAGGATAATTAGCTGGTGGTCTTCAAGCTTGGATACATCTGTTTCTGATGTTTTCTGCTTATTTGGAACAAGGTGGTCAGCGTTAACCATCTTTCTCCAATCAACAAAACCATCTTCATTGAAGACGTAATTAACTGAGTTACCAGCAATTAATCCATTATCATTTCTTTTTATTTTTTTAAGCTTCATATTTTACCAAAGGTCATCTTCTTCAACTTCAACAGGCTGAACATATTCTTCTTGAGGAGAATTTGAACCTTGCTTGTTATAATTATTTTTAAAATACTCTTCCCTCTTTTTATCTACAAGATTAAAGCTCTCTTTAAGAGCGTGACGTAAATAAGTTTTTAAAAGAACTGCTTCTCCATAATTTAAAGCTATAACAAAACTAGCTTTATTTGTTGAATCCTCTTTATCTTCTCTGGTCACTCTAAAAGAGAATCCCTTCTGCTCTTTTCCTTCCACCCATTCTCCTTTAACTTGTTTTTTAGGAATGTATGGACCAAAGGAAAATCTCACCACTTGATTGCTTCCATGATAACCAGTAAATTCTGTATTCCTTTCCATAGCGTCAATAAAGGAGGCTATTTCTGTTTGGCTAAATTTAATATTTATATTTTTACCACTAACCTTTTTATTGGCTCTGAAATCTCCCTGACGCTTACTGTTATCCCAAGAAGCCTGTTTAAGTAATTCACCCCAAAAGGAGAATCCATCTTTAGCATTTTTATCATTTTTATTCAGATAAAAAGATAAAGCTGTTCCTGTAACACGCTCGGTTGGTTTATAAAAACTTATCATAGGTCTATATTACTATTTCTTTTAAAAATGTCAAGCCTCTTTAAGATCGGAAAGCTTGGTGTATATTTTGTTGGTTTGGATAGCAATTTGATCAGCGAAAATAACTTCGTCTTTTTTGATACCTCTCACTATCACTATATTACCTTGTTCGGGGTGTTTGTTTGAATTTTCTACTATCATTTTCGAAAGTTTTCCACTGAAGATCATCACTTTCATAGAAGCGGTTTCATCCTTTATGAAAACTTTCATATATTCATTATCGTTTCTAGATTTACCAAAGTATGGTTTATCTTCTATAGTCCCAACGAAAGCCACTGTCTCATCTATTTCAGCGTTTTCTACGTTTATTATGGGCATAAGACCGTTTGTTTTTTCAGCAAAAATATCTATCAGCCTTTTTCCGTAAGTATATCCTAAAAGATGATTTTCGTAGAACCAGTTAGCAAATGATTCCGATCTATTATTCTTATGGTAAATCTCTTTATATGGGCCTGATCGTTTTTTAATAGTCTCAAGCCTACTATCTTTAATCATCGGTTTACCCCTATCGTCTTTCATGCTGGATAGCTCTTTAACTATTTTTACTAAATCATAATTATGTTTTTCAGCTAATTTAAGTACGGCAGCTTTTTCTTTTTTAAGTAAGATATTCCATAACTGGGCTTCGTAAACTATTTTACTACGAGACATTTGAAATCCCTCGAAAGTCCCTGCTTGAATCAATGCTGAAAGTATCCCAACGGTAAGGCCAGACTGTTTTGCTCCTTCAAATACTTCAAATTTTGTAGAGTAATTATCTTTGAAATTATTTAATTTTTCAATTGATTTCTCAGAAATACCTTTTATAGACAATAAACCAAACCTTATGTCATCACCTTCTACGGAGAAATCCATTTGAGATTTAATTATATGCGGAGGCAAAAGCTTTACCCCAAAATAATGCATCTCTCTTTGTATTTTTGATATTTCTTGAATTGGGTCTGGCTCATGTCGAGTCATTTTAAGTAAGCTCAAGAAGAATTGTTTTGGGTATTTAAACTTAAGGTAAATGGTGATTGCCGCTAAAGCTGCGTAAGAGATCGAATGGGACTTATTAAAAGAGTAGTTAGCCGAGTCTTCTAACACGCTCCATAAAATATCCCCAATCTCGCTATCTAATTTACTTTCCTCTACTTTGTCTTTAATTTTCTTTTTCCATTTACGGACTTCCGAAACTTTTTTCTTTCCTACAATTCTTCTTAATATCTCAGCCTCATCTAAGGTAAACCCTATTTTATTAGCCATCTTCATTAGCTGCTCTTGATACAAGGCAACACCGCCTGTTGACTTCAATATATCGTCAAAAAATGGATGTATGGCTTCATATTTATCATCATTTACGTATTCAGCATATTGATTGGCGAACGCCAAAGCTCCCGGTCTGGCCAAGGCTAAGACACCGCTTAATTGTTCTAGGTTTTTAGGTTTTACTTTCTGGCATACCCTGAAGTTAGTTTCCGCTTCTATCTGGAACAAGCCGTGGGGAGTCCTTAGCTCTTGTAAGTTATCGTAAATCAAAGGATCATGAAGGTCTATATCTGAAATCTCTATGCCTATGTTTTTGCATACGTCATCCATTACAGACACCGCCCTCAATCCTAGAATATCTAATTTAACATTAAACATAGATACCCAATTCATATCATAGGATGAAACAAAACTTTTCTTATCGGAAGTAAGTTCTGTTGGGCAACTGTCCTCCATTAATTCGTAAGATAAGGATATGGCAGAGGGGTGAACGCCTTTATTCTTATTTAAGCCCTTTATTTTTAAAGATATATCATATACTTCTTTGTTGTCGTCACACCACACCCTGAACTCCTCTTCCTCTGCGTAAGCTTCTTTAAGGTCTTTAACCTGACCAAAAACTTTCGGGATCAAGGAAGATACCCTGTTCATCTCTTGCTCGGTTTTAGCACCTGCAACTTTACCACATTCTTTAATGCATAATTTTCCGCTCAAGGTATTAAGTGTTGATATTTTAGAAGTTTTTCCTTCGAATTTATCTTCCAAAAATTGGAGAACTTTTTGTCTATTGTAGTAGCAAATATCTAAATCTACGTCCATCATCAAAGAACCATCTAGATAAGTTATTTTGTTTACTACTTTCTTTTTAGCTCTTATTTTGGATATGAATCTTTCGAAAAATAATTCGTATTTTATTGGGTCTATTTTAGTTACGCCTATAGAATAAAGGAGTAAGCATCCCGCAGCAGAACCACGACCTATGCCTGTAGGGATTTTTTCTTGTTTACAGTAATTCACCACCTCCCAAACAAGGAGTAAGTAATCTACAAAACCTAAATCTTTTACAGTTTTGAATTCGTATTCGAATCTCTCTTGATATTTTGAATCCTCTAATCCGAGCTTTTCCATCCCTTTTTCGCAAAGGGCTTTCAAAAAGTTTTCGTTATTTATATCCTCGCTTACGCCAAGCTTCCTTTTGTCCTCTAAGTTTACCTCAAAAGACGGAAGCCTGACCCCATGAATATCAAGGTCTATATCTTTAAATTCTTTTAAAAAGCTCATTTAGTGGCTATAAAATTACCTATACACAAAGAGTCTGCTCCTAGCTCTGTAAAACTTTTTATAGCGTCATCAGGAGAATTAACTATTGGTTCATAATACATGTTGAAGCTAGTGTTCAATACTACTGGTATACCAGTTCTTTTTTTAAATTCAAGAATAATATTGTGATATATTTCATTAGTAGACTTAAACACTGTCTGGGGTCTACATGAGCCATCGACATGAACTACTGCTGGTATTTTTTCTTTATACTCTTCGCTTACCTGACAGGCCATTAACATGTAGGGAGAATGATGTTTCGTATCTACCACATTAAAATAATCTTCTTCCAAAATACTTGGAGCTAAGGGACGCCATGATTCTCTTCCTTTGATTTTATTTATTCTGTCTAAGTTTTCTTTTTTACATGGATTAGCTAATACACTTCTATTTCCTAACGCTCTTGGGCCAATCTCTGCCCTACCTTGAAAATTACAAACCACCTGATCCTTGTGGAGTAACTCAGCCACGGCTTCGCCTACATTGTCTACCTCTTCGAATTTTAAAGATGATCGAGAAAGAGCTTCTTTTATCTCTTGAAGAGAATAAGAAGACCCCCAATATGCATGATTGAAATTAGATTGAAAATATGAACCATATTCTAAACCGCCGAGTATTGCCGCCCCAAGCGATGTCCCGCTATCGCTACTGGCTGGTTGAATGAATATATTTTCTAGTAAGCCAGAGTTAGCTAAGTAACCATTGCCCGTACAATTAAGTCCCACTCCACCAGTAATACAGAAATTTTTGCAACTATTACTTTCTATCATCTCTTGAGCTTTTTGAACTAAGAAATCGTTATAATATTTTTGCAATGTATGTGCTAAATTTTTACCTTCTTGAGAGAGTGGTTCTAACTGTTTTCCTCTGCCGTAAATCCAGCCTTTGTCGGCAAAAAAACAATTGTATTTATATATTTCAGGCGCACCATTTGAAGCAAAAAAACTTGGAAGAATATTTGGATCAAATTCCCCGTAAGGAGCCAGCCCCATTGTTTTTCCTTCTCCAGAGTGACGTTTAAATCCAAGTATTTCAGTTACGTTTTCCCATAAATTACCCCAAGAATTACCACAGGAAATGACTTGGCTAAAATGATTAGATGCATGAGCATTTATGTTTCTTAGATCAGAAAACGCTCCTTCGCTAAACCCAATCCAACCAGAGCAATCATCTCCAGCACCGTCTAAAGAAATTATGTTGCTAAACCCATGATTACTACAAAAGAAGCTTGAGGCGGCGTGACATAAATGGTGGTTATATTTTTTAACTTTACCCAAATCGAATCCCATGGACTTCAAGCCATTAAGAGTTTTGTCCGTATATTGTTTTACAAATTTAATATTATCTTCGGAGCTATTTCCACAAATAACATTTTCTCCCCACCCTATACAAATTAAATCAACATCTGACACAGAAATCTTTCCATGCTTTAAGCATTCATTTATAGCATTTAAGGGGAACGCTGAATGACCTTCTTCTAGAGCATGTTTTTTTCTTATGAAACGCTCTTCTTCGTTTATGGATATTAATACTCCATCTATTAAAAGACATGCAGCACTATTCCAGCTAACGCAATTAGTTATGCCTAAAATTTTCATAATTTATTTATCCAATTGGCTATGCTTTCATCGCATTTATCTTTCTTGTAAGCGTAATCCATGAAAAGACAATTATCGTTTCCTATTACTTTTAATTTATATTCTCTTATTCCTTGTAAATTATGCACCATATCATAGCCTGAAGCCATAGCGGTGGGAATCCCAGAGGCTTTAGAATACCAAGCAAGCCAACTACAACAACTTATATTAATGCTACTATGGTTCCAAATCAAATCTAATGATTCAAAAAAACTTAATTTATTAATTAAATTTAAAATATCATTATCTTTTACTATTTCAGGAAAATACCTTTCTATCACCTCTTCGTCTTTTTCTCCTCCTATCAATATTATTTTATAATTATTCGACTTAAGAGATTCAATGGTTTGGTTCCATACAGGCAGGTAGTACTCTTTGAATTGATCTGTGGGTTTGTTTTTAAAGGATATTGGCTGAATTACGGCTAACTTATCATTACTATAATTAAAAAAACTACTACTTATTCTTTGGGGGAATAGGCTATAGTCTACATTGCTTCTTATGTCATGAGTCCAATTTTCTGTAAAATAATCGGGGAAATCTATTTGATAATTTGAACTTGCAGCTGTCTCATTTATATTACGTTGACTAATGTCGAATATCACCCCTTTTACAAAATCAATACAATTAAAAAAAGATAGTAAAGTTTGGTTGGCTGGAAAATGATAAGGCTTTTTATTGGGATGAAAGTATTCTTTTCCAGTGTGTATAACCACTGAATTTTTTTTTACGAAACCTAAAGCTCGTTTAGCCTTACATATGTCTATCATGGCATCACCAAAAAAACCTGATGCCATCCACATATGAAATTCATTTTGAAAACTCGCTTTACTCACAGGTCAACTTGCCACTTTAATTTATTCCAAACCTTTATATTGAGCTTTAAATCTACCAATGCATCGTGTAAACTTTCGTAATCGTGATCTATCTCATATTCTTTACCTAGGTAAGACAGGTTTGTTTTAATACCTTTAACCCTCGTGTGGTACATTTTGTATTGGTATTCCAGAAGATTTTGATCTTGAGTGTAGCGGTTATCCGTTTTAAGTCCTCTGGCCAAACAGTTGGTATCAATTATTTTATTTACTAAAGGTTTATAGGATTCCCCCATGTGAGCATACAAATCTTTAATTAAATATAAATCAAACCCAAGGAAATTATGACCTATTATATAATCACAATTTTCCAGCCAATCTTTAATTGTCGGGAATACTTCTTCTACTGGTAAAGCTTTTTTTTCGTAAAGCTTTGGGTTAAACTTTGTGATTCTAGCTGCATCCGCGCTTATTGATAAATGTGTATCCCATTTTATATGATAATCTTTTTCGGATATGACCTCATCGCCTTTAACCTTTATCATGGCAATTTGCCAAGGTAGATTATGGCAAGAGTTTAGACATAGATTAAAAGTTTCGCAATCAAGAAAAACATATTCTTTATCCCTACTAAACCTTAGATAATTTTCGTCCATTTTAATAAAGCTCAGGTTTGTATTGCTCTAATAACATCGCTCTACCTGCATCATTTAAAGATGCAAAATGCAAAACGAAATCTCCATCTTCGTAAACACCTTTATTGTATTCATCCATACTAAGTACAAATTTGTATCTACCGCATTCATAAACATTGCCTTCGCGGAAAAACTCTCTTGTTTCTTTGGCTACTGAATTAAATTCTCTTTGCTGACAAACTTTAATTCTTGCACCTTTTTCGAAAGCCGCATTCATAAAAGCCCCCTGCTCCCAAAGGAATGCGTCTGAATATTCTTTTTTATCGTAAGTGTATTCCAAAAGATTTCTAGCTTCTTGAGTGTTTTTTATAAACCAAGAACCCGTGTTCCAACTGAACGCATCTTTACATAAGATGAAATCATACTTATCATCCAAAAAAGTAAGCAGTTCAATTTCATCGTTCATTATCACGGCATCTGCGTCTATCCAATAGACCCAATCATATCCTTTATCAAGAGCTTTTAATATGTATGGAATTTTACTCCAAGCTGGAGGTCTAGACTCGTCTAGAGACCCCCAATACTGCCTCCAATCATAACCGTGCTTTTCCGCGTAAGCTTCATTATTTTTAAATATTCTTTCGGCGTAATTTTTAAAATCTCCTCCAGAACTGGATACTTCTGTCGCATAACTCAACATACATATGTCACTTGTTCTGCAATTATCTATTAGCAGTTGTTCTGTTTGTGGAATTTTAGTTCCAGCAAAATGTAAAACAAAATCTCCCGAAGAGAAAACACCCTTAAACTCTCTATCTTTACATTGATGAAAAACATTTGATCCTACGCTAGTCCATGAACCTTCTGGAAGAATAAGCTCCGGGGGAACCTCTTCGCTTAATTTACCCCATATATCTTTCCCTGCGTAACTATTAAATGTTTTTTGTGGAACTTTTTTTATTTTTAAATCAGTGAATCCATGATTTATTATTTCCAATATCGCGGCTTGTTCCCACCATGGGTGAGTGATAAAATCCTCTCTTGAGTAAACTTCATCCAAAAATCTTTTTGTTTTTTCGTTATTTTTAATTAAGAAGACTCCGCAATTAATGGTATAAGTATCAACTGTAAACATTATATCAAAGTCATCATCAATAATGTCTTCTAGCCTTGTATGAAAATTCATTATACAAGCATCGCCATCTATCCAAAAAACCCAATCTGGAGCATAGTCTTCGAATACTCGTTGTATGGCTTTTATTTTACTCCAAGAGAAGGGTCTAGACTCATCTAGACTTTGATCAAACGGTTGGAACGTGTAACCATGTTTAGCGCAATACAGTTTCTTATTCTCTATCGTTTGCTTTTGATAGGGTAAGTTGTCTGTTGCTAAGGTGGTTACTGCGATTCTCATTTAAATTTGTTTTTCGTTTTTTTTCTTCCACGATTCGACACAAAATTCATTACTAGTCATATGTTCAAGCTCTGGCTTATCTAGCGTACTCCTTTTGTTTATGCACTTATAAGTTAGGTAAGCTTTAAAATCTTTTTCATCTTTGTAGTAAATACTTTGAACCTTTTGAATATTTTTTGAAAGATTATCTACTTTATTAGCAAGCAGATCATCGAAGGGTAAATTATTATCTTCTACAAAATAAGTCGGGTCTGTAAAGTCTAGTTCCGGTACGCACATGTTATTATAAAGAGTATTGGTGAATACATAAGAATCGTAAAAGGGTATAGCTAGCTTCAACTCTTTGTCGTTCCAAAACGATTTGAGAGTTTTGTAGTCTATTCGTGGGTAATAATAAAATCCTTTTCTCGAAGCAAAGCTTGATATTTTTATTAATTTTTTATATCCGTTTTTATTTTTAGCAAAAACAACCACCTTGCTTTCGGTTTTTCTCGAATCTTCATTTTTTTCTAATGCGTCAATACAAATTGACATCCTTAGTCCAAATATTAATTTTACATCAGAGTCTTTGCAATTTTGATAAGCCTCAAGGAAACCCGTCATTGAATCTTCGACTAGAATTAATTCCTTCATTTTATTCTCTTTTAAAATAGAGAAAACGGAATCTGATTCGTCTGGTTGATTATCTTCTGGGGATAAAGTGAGGATAGATTTTCCCAAGCTATAATGAGTCTTAAATAAGGGTAGTATGCTATCCATTAGAGAATTATATAACCTTTTTTAGTAAAGTCAAGATATATCGAATATATCATCTTCGTCTTCATCTGAGGGAGTCGAAGAACGGGCATAGCTGTGCGCTGGGCATCCTTCGTATCTCAACTTAACTATCCTTTGCCCTTCTTTTGGGCTTGGTAAATCTTCCTTTTTAAAGGCTGTTTTTATCATGTCGTCATATTCGTCTCGTAAGGCGTAATATTCTACTGGATCATAATAAGGACATTGCCATGTCGCTCCCGCTTTGCAGAGCCATTTAGTTTTGGGGTTGTCAGAGGCGAAATTACTTCTAGCGTCCTCTAAAGTAAAATTATTAACCAACTTATAAATATGACCAAGATAATGTTCAAATCCATTAAGTTGACCATCGGTTATTTTTACATTTTGAGCGGGTTGTCGGGGGAACCTTAAAAATACAAACTCCACCTCAACATCTTTTATTTCGGGAAAGATTTTCTTTTTAGACGCAAGCGTATAAGTCATAGCTTGGACATTTGCTTTTAAATCGTCTCCTTTAAATTTACCTTTGCTAGACTTATAATCTACAATCTTTACTTTGTCTGGGTACTTAAAGGTTTTATCTATATAACCTCTAATTTTATACTCTGGATTTGAGTTTTCTAATAAGAACTCTAGCTCTGAATCTGGCTTTTCAACTTCTAATCCCGTGCCGTAAAACTCATGATTTAAGCCAACGAGTATCATGTCCATGCACATATCAAAGTTTTCTTCGTTAAGTGCATTTAATTTTTTAAGATGTTTTTTAACTAACCTAACTACAGGTTTATTGGTTAATGTGGAACCCTTCTCAATTATTGATTCAAAATGGTGTTTATGTTTTTCTTTTAATAGGAATTCAAAAACAAGGTGACAAACGGTTCCTCTGTGAGCGCCGTCATTTCCTTTTTGTGGAACTTTAAGGTGATAATTACACCAATACGACCAAGCGCATTTTTCTAAAGTACCTATTCTTGATGCTGATAATATTTTCGACATAGCCACCACTAAAACGAAACCGTCTTAGTAGTATAAACAATCTTTATTTAAAGTCAATATTAAATTTGCTTATTTTGTATTTCATAAGCTGGATCAACTAACTCTTTTCTTAAAATTTCTAAATTTTCGTTAAATTTTTTATAATTTACATCTCTATAACCAAGTTTTCCGCCTTTTATGTCTTCTTCTAGAATTTGTTTGGCCACACAAGATATACCAAAAGAAGTGGCTTTTTGCATTGCAGTTAGCCTACCTTCTGTAGATGGAACTAAAAATTCTTTGTCCCAAGTTTTTCCAGATTTTCCAGTTGCTATACATTTTATTATGACTTGATCTTCAATCCCAAGAGTACCTTTGGGCGAGCAGACTTTTGAAAAGACCTCTTTTAAGCATTCTTCATCTACTTTAGTATTACTATTTAGTAAGGTTTTAATTAATTGATTGTGACCTTTGTATCTAAGAGTTCTATAAGAAAAATTTTCTACTCCTCTTTCGAGCATGGAGTTTATGCTATGAGAAGCCCCTCCGCTCGTATAAAAAGCTTCCAACTCTTTATCAATTGACCTACAGTAAACGTTTTCTAAACCATCCATTCCCCGCACTATATCTCTCCTTCCACAGCATACAATCTCGCATTTGTCTTTGTATTCGTTAATTAGTCCATCCACAGACCAAGTGACCGTGTAATTAAACGGAGGATTATGCATTTGCACGGGAAGTCCTCCCACCATCGTTTTTACATCTACTACCTCCTCTTCCAAAGCACTACAAGCTTCCTCCGCTAAAATATTAACCCACCCCGGAGCCAAGCCTAAATCAGTTATTACTGGTTTTTTTGCATGATCATTAGCGTAAGTATTAATTCTATGAGATACGTCTACTCTCCCACCTAAATCACAATAAGGAATACCCAAATCAATACATGTAAAAGCAACTTGCATGGTTTGGTGATAAGGAAGTGATGAGATCGCTATACTTGGTTTAGTTAGCTCTATGGCTTTTTTAATATCACTTTCATTTTCTACAAGCAGAAAATCAGTTGGTTTCTTACCGAAATTAGAAGTAAATTCTAAGCCTAATCTCCTTGAGGCTTCCATGTTGTTATCTATACCGATAACATGATAACCAAATGTATCCATGCACCAAGAAATGGCTTCTCCCATGCGGCCCACGCCGCAAATTAATACTCTTTTATTATCGTTCATTTCATTCCTTGTGGAAAAGTTAATTTATTTGCGTGATTAACAGTCCAGCTAACTTCGTGAGTGACGGCTCTAAAAGTTTTTGCCGCGCTTGGGAAGCCGTTACCAGATTTTTTAACACCCCCAAAAGCAAGATGAGACTCAGCTGCAATAGAACCTCCATTCCAATATATCATTCCCGCGTCACATTCGTCTCTTAAAATTCTCGCTTTTCTAAAATCATTTGTAAGCACGCCTACAGCCAAACCGTAATCGGTATCATTATAAATATTAATAGCATCCTCTAAAGTATCAAAAGGTATAATTGCTACATGAGGACCAAACACTTCGTTTTTTAAGTAAGGAACATCCCTCCATTCACTTTTGTAAACCATTGGCGTGGAGTAAAAAGATTTTCCATTGACTGTGTAATTTGGTTTAAGTAAGACTTCGGCTAAATCGTCTTCCAAAACCATGTCATTATATTTTTTAATTTTTTCAAACCCTTGTTCATTAATGATTGGCCCATAGTAAATCTTTTCATCAGGAGATTGATGCTGCCATACGATCCCATCTGGGCAACCCGACGAGCCAAGGTTATATTTAAAGGGATTTCCAGTTTTAAGCTTTGCTGCTTCTGCTGCAAATCTCATGGCAAATTCGCTAGCGATAGTTCTTTGAACTATTATACGGCTAGAAGATACACAGCGCTGACCAGAAAGCTTGAAGGCGCTTGCGACAGCGGCTTCCATACCTAACTTAAATTCAACATCATCAAAAACTATGCAAGCTGACTTACTTCCCATTTCGCAAGAAGTCGTTTTATGCCAACTTTCCGCAGCTACTTTTCTAATATGCTGCCCAACTTCTGCACTACCAGTAAAACAAATATGATCTACATCTTCCCTTATCAATGCATCGCCCGTTTCACCTTTACCATGAACCAAGTTAATTACTCCGCTTGGTATGCCAGCTTCTTCATATATTTGAACGGCGAGTTGTGTAGATATAGGTGCATCTTCTGATGGCTTTAATATTACCGTATTTCCTTCAACTAAAGCTGGGGCCGCGCACCAATAAGCTCCTATAGCTAGAGGAAAATTAAATGGAGAAACTATTGCTATAACCCCTTTCGGTTTACGGAGCATATAAGAGTCTTTCTCTTGAACCTCTGAAGATACGGCTTCACCATGACTATAACGGCCAGAACTAAAAGCAAACTGAGCCATGTGTAAGGCTTCGTTAACTTCCGCAATACTCTCATTGTAATTTTTTCCGGTCTCTAAAGAAATAGCCGTAGCCAACTCCTCTCTTCTTTCTTCTATGATTTTAGAGACTCTATACATTAAGTCAGAACGAACAAACCGACTCATTGATTTCCAAGAAGAAAAAGCTTTTCTCGCTGATAAGTAAGCTTCATGCACTACTGCCTTATCGCTTTCAGGAAAAATGCCTAGATATTTTCCAGTAGAAGGATTAATTTTCGAATAAGTGTTTTCATCCTTTATCGGAATCCATTTTCCATCTATATAATTTTTGCCTTCAAAATCTCTCATAAAATCAACCTTTATCTTTAGTGCTTTCCATTAACGATTTAACATTTGATTTGCAAAACCCTTTGTTGTCTTTCCCTCTTGTTATCAATTCATATACAACGCCAGTAAGCTCTGAAGGCTTAGAAAAAACTTGGATAAGGTGGGTTTCTTTACATACCAAGGGTTTATCAGAGTACCATTCTGCGTAACCCTTATTACTCCAATCCTCCATAGTCTCTTTAACATCGTCTACTTGGTAAGCAAGATGATGGATACCACCTACGCCGCCCCTTTCTTTTACCCAATCACCCACAATAGAACCCTCTAACCCATCACTTACAAAGATTTCGGGCGGTACATGATAACCGTGAAAATCGTTTGCCTCACTTACGTCTGGTGCGTCAGCAAGTAGAACGCTCCACTCTAATACGTCTTTAGGTCTATCTTCTGGAGGTACGAGAGCAATACAGTCAGTAGTAGAACCATCGTCAAATACAAGATCAAATTCCGTGCCTATAGAATAACCCAAACAGTCTCCTAAAAACTTAGCTGTTTTGTGCCTATCTTTAACCCTATAAGCTATGTGGTCTAGTCTCATTTTTGATTGGTATCATTTTCCTCTATACTTAATAAATATTCAATTAAATTTTTTACTTTTTTAAATTCACCCAATTTATTGTACTCTTCTTCCCCTTTATTGTATCTTAAAAAACTGAAATACATTTCTTTCTCATGAGTATTAAGTAATTCCAGTATTTGACTTATATGAGGCTTCAATTCTTTTATAGTTAAAAGAGCCTCGTGACATGGGTCTTTTGCCATATATTATACTAATTTTCAAATTCATTAATCGCAACTTTTTTTAAAGCATTTATAGCGTCTTGAGCATCGGGGCCATCGGCCTCAACGGTTATTTTTTCTCCAAAAGATGCCGCTAGAGTCATTAAACCTAAAATACTTTTCCCGTTCACGGAGTCTCCGTTCTTTGTCACTTTTATATTAGATTTAAACAGGTTAGCTGCTTTGACAAAAATAGAGCAAGGTCTTGCATGAAGCCCTGTATTATTTTTAATAATTATTTTAGTTTTACAATAAGCCATATTGAGTTTTCCAATCTAGTATTTCGCTTTCATTCATATCTCCAAAGTCATTTTTACTTGGTAGGGCAATATTTATTTGACCTGAATCGAAGTGGTGCGATAACTTATTCTTAACTTTTTCGGCTGCTAAATTACCAGCATTATTGTTTTCCGAATCATTATTAAATCCAATATGTATTTTATTGGGGTCTATTTTAATTAACAAACTAATTAAAGCGGGAGATAAATTAAGGCCAAAAATTATTATTGTATTCTTAATTCCACACTCCCAAAGAGCAAGCATATCCCCTATGCTTTCTATTAAGATAATTTCTCCTACGTCTTGTATTATTTTTTTATTTATTTGAAATGGGTAATTCCATTCAGAAACTTTACCTTTGTGCAGCCATTTGGGTATTTTTTTATTTGGCGTATCTTTAGTATATCTTCCCGTAACCCCTATTAGTCTTTGTTTCTCATCTACAATAGGGAAAACATATCTATTAGCCATTGTCCCGCTTTCTATAAATCCACCCCCAAAAATTTCTAGAGTTTCTAAGGAAACACCTCTGTTTATCCAATAATCATGCCAAGGTTTGAGCTTTGTTAAATATTCTTTAGGAAAAGTTCTTACACCGCTAACTTTTGGCCTGTGCTCTCTTTTAATTTCGGTAATCGAGTATTTTTCTTTTAGCTGAAGTTTAGCTTGATCGATAGTTTCCAAACCTAAACTTAACTGAACTAAGTATTCAAAAGAACCACTAACATTTTTACTAAAGTCAATGAAGTGACCCGTATCTTTCCTAACGGACAATACAGTATCGTTGTTAGAATCACGGTAGAGTGGTCTCATCCTGAGTTCTCTACCGTTATCCTTTATGTTTGAATAGCCTATGTCTAGAAGTATGTTTTTGAAGTCCATATTACATTACATAACTTCCCCATCATTAGATGCTGAATCACTTAAATCATGTTGATCTCTTTGAGCATCTATTATATTTTGCAATGAACCCATCTCAACTACATTAAAATTTCTAACATTAAAATTTAAAAAATTGTTTTGGAATGAAACAGTACCATTTTGCCTGACTCTCCTAACTAAGTCATGATGACCAGCGGCATCTTTACCTTGGAATCTGGTTTTAAGGGGTACTAATTTATGAGTACCGAATTCTTCACCATCTTCAGCTATCTCATCAACAGTTTTTCTTCTAAAGATTGCTACAAAAGAAGCGAACCACTGAATTCTATCTGAAAGAGATATAGCAGAACTATCATCTACCACGGTATTTCCTCTCCTGTTGTGGTTTTCCCCAGACCGATTCATCTGCATGGCTGTTATTATAGGACAATTCAACTCTTCTGAGAGCTTCTTTAGTTTATCTATTTTTTCGCCTATAGCCTGATGTTCGCCCCAGTTATTGGCAACCTTTTCTCCGGTTAGTTTTACATAATCATAACCCAATATGAAAGGATTACCTCTACCTACCTCAGAGTAATACCACCTTCTCACTAAGGAACAAATTTCATCTATTGTTTTATTTCCTACTGAAAAATGAAAAACATTTTGATCTTGTAGCTCTTTATAGGAGTCTCTGACTTTAGTTACTAAGTCTGGATTTCTTCTCCAGTTGCCCGTTTCAAGATGCCAAAGCGAAACACCGGATATAGCAGAAGCTATTCTAAATTTCACATCTTTGGTATCCATCTCCGTGTCTAATATAAGAGACTTTATGTTATGCTTTTTAGCAGTTTTTCTACATAGATCAGCAATGAAGGTAGATTTACCTTGCCCCGGTCTTGCTACGACAGCGTAAAGGTTTCCGGGCCTTAACCCCCCGTATAACCTGTTAAACTCTTCGTAAGGGGTTGTAAATCCAAAGTCATCTTTTGGGTTTTCCCCCGACTCTTCTATCATTTCAGGAAGCCCTTCAAACAAGCTTTCTGGCTCACTGTCTACGCATTCGAAATCTCTTATTAAATCTCCATAAAGGTGATCAGAGGTTGAAACTATTTCATCTACGGCTTTTTCACCGCTTTCTTGAAGAAACTTTTTAATTTCATCACATTTATGATAAAGCCTTCTTCTTACCGTTAATTTCGCTAACTCTTTACACGCCTCAAGTATTCCTTTTCTGTTTATTGTATTAAAAGAAATAGCTTCTAGGTAATCATAAATATTAATATCATCCTTGAAAGAGATGCCTATGTTTTTTATTTTCTCAGCCAAAACCACAGAATCTATGGTTTCATTATTAAAGAATGCGTTTTTCAAGACGCAATATATTGTTTGATGAACTTCATTAACGAAGTCCTTCTCTGAGATAAATCTTTCTATATCTGGTAATACTTTTGGGTCTTTTAATAAACCTCCTAATACATGCTTTTCTATTTTTATTGAATAAATTGAATCCATCCTAACTTCCAACCTCTCCTTCTATTTTTCTTTTTCTCATAACTTATATTCATACGATGATACTATTTCTTTTTCAGCATACTAGCAAAAAAATTAACCATCATAAAAAAACCTTGAACTTATCTTCAAAAAACTGCTTAGATAGTTCATTTACTTCATTTTGATTTATTTCAATTAATTTGAAATTATTGCTTTCTAACCATTCAGCTTTCATTACATCTCTTTTAATTGATTCAAGATACTTTAATCTGGAATCACCATGAAAAAACTTATTAAAAGAGTTGTGTTGATCGCCTTGAACCTCAATAGCCAGTTTATTGCTAGCGTTAAGGATATCGACTTTAAGTTTCGATCCGTAAACCGGAAACTCTTCAAATACTATATGCCCCTTCCAAAAAGGCTCTAAAAACTTTTTAACTTTAAACTGTATCTTAGATCGGCTTTTTTTATTCCAATCTATTAAGAACTTAGAAACATTTTTCTTTTGTAAATTACCGTTGACATTATATAACCTCATTATTTTATGCCAAGCTTTCTTTTTGTTTCTTTTGCTAAATCATTATCCGCCCAAACGCCACCAAGTTCGGGGATGTATTTATCGCTCTTTAAACCATTCTGCTGTGCCGTAATTATTCTGAGATTATCTTGATGGTCAGCACCCCCTATACTCAAAGGTATAATATGATCTACTTGATGTCGTATTCCTGTTTTGTTGGTTTTTTCTCTGCATTTTTTAAATATTAAAGCAATTTTTTTATCATCGGTAGATGCAATTCTTGCGTTGATTTTGAGAGACCTGTATCTGTTTGATATCTCCGCTCTTTTTGCTTTGTTTTTACTCCAGTATAATCTTGTAACTTCTAATTCGTGCTCACGATTCTCTTCTCGCCATTTTTTTTGATATGCTTTCTCATAGGAGATTTGTTCCGGTGTTTTTTTGTGTTTATTTGTATGATACCGTTCTCTGCCTTTTTCTCTGGATTTTTCCAGATCGGCGTAATACTCTTTTTCGTGCCTAGCGGCCCGTTTGACTTGTTCGTTTGTTTTGTTGCAAGCGTCACACCTCTTTCTTGCGTAATGACCCATGAACTTTTGTTTACAGTCGATGCAAGTAAACTCTCTCTCTGGTTTTTTAGAACCCATTAGGATTTCTTAAGTGTGTCTCTAAACTTGCTGAAGAGGTATTTTCCTATTTCTTCATTTTCTTCAAAGTATTTCTTAAGGTTTTCTATACCTTGGTGTTGCTTTTTAAACTCTAATTTAAGCTCTTTATCGACCTCCTCTATGAGATCATCAGAAATAGTAACCCAAGCTCCAGCTTTTTTAGCCATATCAAATGCCAAAAGCATATCTACAACTTCATATTGAACCCAGATGCTTTTTCCATCTTGCTGACCATACCTAATTGGGTATCTAACCAGTGTGCCTGTTTTTTCATTGGGTGTTTTTCTGAAAATAATTTTGCACCAATGGCCATATATGTCTCCTTTACCTCTAGGTTCTGAGGATATAATGTCATTTAGATGTCTTTCTTGAAATTCTAGAATCCAATCACTGTAGTGCAGTAGAGCATTACCTCCAGAAGCATTTGTCACTTTTGCATCTCCTTTTTGATATGGATTAATTGAGACACTGCTTCTAACTTGAGAAATCATGTAGCAAATATGCCCCCTAGTAGAAAGCCCTAGAGCCATCTTTCTTAAGAAGTCTGAACTTAGTAATGCTCCTCCAGCAACCTTGTTAGCTTCTTCTGGGCCTTTTTCTAAATCATTCTTGGGAACCAAAGAGTCCATAGAGTCTATGATAAACATGTATTTAAAATTTCTATCATTATTCTGAACAAGCTGCCTCATTAAATTTATAACTGTTTCATATACATTGGATTTTATCTCTCTCCACTTAAGTGGGTCTTGATCAATACCTGCTCTTTTTACCATCTCTTTAGTGAGTCTTCCTTCAGCTTTAAAATAAACAACCATTGCGTTATCCATTTTTTGGAAGTTTTTAGCGAAAGCTAAAGCGCATGAGGTTTTACCTCCTTCCGTTATTCCGGAAGCCCTTATAACTCCGGGGCCTATGCCTCCACCCATTTCAATATCCATTAAGAGGCTACCGCTTGAAACAACGTAGCTTCGCTCTTCTTCAAAGTTGTAATGATCTCCTTTATTTTGCTCAAGGTAAGCTTGGATTTGATCAACTGGTGAAATACCTTCTCCTGCTTCAGTTTTACTTTTTCTCGGCATCGTTTATAAAGTCCATTAATGATTTTTTCTTTTTATTTTTAAACCCCATGCTTTTACCTACTCTTTCTTTTTTGAGGGGTATCGATTCATTGACGAATACATTCTTATCAAGCTTTTGGATTTTTACAAAATAATTATGTGAATCTTCTAGAAAGTTTATACCATCTTGAGTCAAAAACCAAGCTAAAGAATTTAGTATTGATCTTTTTATCGCAAGCACAGAAGATTGCCAAAATTTTATATCAGGATAATGAGTTAATAGTTTTTTAGCAAGGCCGTATTGTTCTGGATAGTTAATCTTTACAGGCTCTTTGAGAAAGAGTTTTACTAGAATGTTATATTCTTTTTTACCGAAACTGGCCACCTAACTAGTATACATGTTCTTTTATCTAAAGCAAGTTACTTTTTCATTTTATCCAGCTTTTCTTCCAATCTGTCGAATCTGTGATGAACTACTTTTACTAGATTGTCGAAGTCGCTTTTTGAAACGTATTTTTCCGGTAGGCTTAAGGCTAGGTTATTTAATTCCCTGCTTTGCTCTTTCATGTCATCGTTATGGTTTTCCCAGAGTTCTTGCTGTTCTTCCTCAAGGTCGTTCATACGACTCCAAAACGTTTTGAGAATCCATCCACCAAAAAAGGTCATTATCCCTATTACGACATTTAAAAAGAATTGATAATCTACGTCCATATCTAGTATTACACTATATTATTTAAGAAAGTTAAAATATTATCTCCATCTTAAATATTCGTATAAATTTAGTAAACCTAGGCCAAGCGCGAGGGTTCCGAAAAAGCATTTTAAGTCTCCAGTAACATAAAGTATTACAGCCGAAGCTATTAAACCCAGCGGCTTAATGAGTTCAGGCTCTGTGATCCCTTCTTTGATAAAAGACCATACAGATAATAAAGACGACTTAACCCATTTCTTAAATCTGCAATAAGAGCATTTACAATTTCTTTTACAGCTATTTAAGACCGAATTTTTTAAATTTAACAATGTACCCATAAAGTGAATTACACAATATTGATATTTTTTTTCAAAAAAATTTTTCGTAAGAAGCAAAAACAGTTCTCTTCGCTTCATATAATGTGTAGAAAACTCTCCATGAAAAACTCTTTTTTAAAAAAAGAAATCAAAATAAGCACTATAAAGGGTGTAATTAAGGGTAAGGTGAATAAAATTAAAAAAATAATCGATAGAGTCAAGAATGCTCTTTCCAAAAATAAGAATTTAATCACGACTTTCTTAATCACTTCTTTATTTTGGATTTCATTGTGGGCGATTGACGAAGTGGGGGATACTGAAAAACACACAAAACTAAAAACCGAGCATTCCATACTAATCGAAAATTTTAACTCTTTAGTTGTAACTCTGAGGGAAATGGAAAAACAATACGTACAACTTCAAAAAGTCATTCATCAGCAAGGAATAATAATTCATAAAGCTGAAAATGCCCTTATGGAGCAAAAGAAAATCATAGAAGACCTGACGAGAAGACTTTATTCAACCGAAAATGACACAAGGAGTTGGGCTTCACATGAAAAGAGGTAGGTTATCGAAATACGTAAATGGTGGTTGGATTGTTGAGTTCAAAGAAGATCAACCACTTAAAAAAGAGAAAAAAAAGGAAAATAAGATGGTAAGACACGTTTTAAAACCTAAGATGTCGCTTTTTCAAAAAATAGAAAATTGGCTACAAAAAAGAGCTTATTGGATGAACATAGTCTTTGCTGTCGCATTTGGCGTAAGTTTGGCGTTAAATATATTTCAATATAAAGTAATTCAATTTTATAAAAAAATGAATGAAACCATTATAATAAATGGTGGATTTTAGTTTCGTAAAAGCCAATAATTTCAAAAGAAAAATCAGAATATTTAGTTTATTCTGCATTTTCGCTTTGCTATTTCACTTAGGTTATTCTTGGTCAGAGATAAGTGGTAACAGCATGTATCCAACCTTTAAAAACGGACAAAAAATATTAATAGATGAATGGACTTATAAATTTTTTCTGCCAGAAAAAAATGAAGTAGTCATACTCGGAGACCCAGATGAAGAAGGTGATGAATTAGTTAAAAGAGTTGTTGCCGTGTCTGGGGAAAAAGTTCAAATAAAATTTGGTAAAATTTTTGTAAACGACGAAGAGGTAAAAGATAATTTTTCCGACGTTAGAATAATCTATTATTTAGACGAAGAAATGACTTTGTTTTTTAACGAAAACGAAGGCGAATTTAAAGTTCCCAAAGGATACGTTTGGGTAATAGGAGACAATAGGGAATCTTCTTGGTATGGGTTAGTCTTAATAAAAGATATCCATGGAAGAGTTATCTTCTAACAAAAAAAACTCCTCGAAAATTAATTCGAGGAGCTTGCAAGGGTTGGGTAGCCTTACTTCTTCTTACCACCTCCTTCAGTAGTTTTCACTGAAGCCTTTACAAAAGGTACAGTGACACTTGCTCCCTTTAATGAGGCATCTGCCCCAAGGTAAGAAGAGTCATTGGCTTGAGGGCCAACTGTTAATGTGCTTGAGCACCCTGACGCTACAAAAAGAAGCGCCCCTACTGTTACTGTTACTAGTGTTTTCATGTTTTTGTTAAAATTATTCTGTAGATGTTTCTTCAACTGTATTGCCTGAAGCCATTTGATCTTGAATTTGCAAGACGCTATGTACTACATAGCCAGTTAACCCAAAGTTCAAAGCTAGCAATAGAATGCAGAGCCTTAGATATAATCTTTCTCTACAAGAACTTGCCTTACTTGAGCAAGCTGTAGCTTTTCTAGCTTTGGCTGATTTCTTCTTGGCCGCTTTAGCTGGCCGCGTTTTTGTTGTTTTACTTGTACTCATTTTTAGTTGTATTTAGAATAAAAACTCTGAAGTCTATTCAATAAATTTTAAAAATCATCTTCCAAAACTCCAGAATTTTGATAATCTTTCACTTTTCTTTCAAAAAAATTGGTCATTGCTCCCGTATCGACAACTTCAGAAAGCCAAGGAAATGGGTTCTGATCGCTATCAAAACGGAAGTCAATGCCAATTCCTTCGAGTCGCCTGTTGCCAATATACTGCATGTAATCGACAAACATATCAGCGTTGAGACCCAATATACCCCTTGGCAGAACATCATTAGCATACTGGACTTCTAGTTCAACAGCTTTTTTGATATGCTCAGTTGTCTCGTTCTCGAATTTTTTTGTCCACACCGATGGATATTGCTCTTTGATCGTGTTTATTAAATACGTACCAAATTGAATGTGTAAGCTTTCATCCCTTAGAGTATACCTAATTTGATCAGATAACCCCGGAAGCTTGTTTTGCCTCCCTAAAGCCAATAACATTGCGAAACCGCTAAAGAAAAAAGTTCCTTCACATACCACGTAGTATGTAATTAAATTTCTTAGAAACTCTCTTTTACCTTCTAGCGTTTTAGTATTAAAATCCTGCCTATTAACGTCAGAAGTTATTTCCATCAAAAAATCATCTTTAGCTTTAATTGAGGGTATGTTCAAATACGCCTCATAAACTTCACCGACCTTTAAATTATAGCTGTCGCAACAAGTCACGACGGTCCAATTATGTAAAGACTCTTCATACGCTTGCCTCAAAATATATTGTCTACATTCTGGGTCTGTTACCCACCTTGCGACACTAAGAAGTAAATTATTGCCAACCAAGGACTCACTTCCAGCAAAAAATCCAAGACATCTTTTAACGAGTAACTTTTCATCATCCAATAAAGAACCATCGTTCCATTGTTTAATATCGTCAGACATATTTATTTCCGCAGGAGACCAGTTGTTGGCTACTCCTTTCTGGAATAAATCCCAAGCAAATGCGTGTTTGTGGGGTAAAATTTGATTTACTCCTGCTATATTTTCTCCTAATAACAATCCATCTTTCTTATCCATCCTTTTTATCTCCTTCAATTATTTTTTTAGAAAGCTTCTCGACGGCCTCCTCCTCTCTGATAGCTTCCACCTCGTTAATTACACCTTCAGCCCAAGTGGCCGACCAAGCTGCGAGAGATTTCTGAGCCTCTTTACCTAAAATAGAAGCCCCAGCTACTATATATAATGCGACAGAAAGGTCTTCTGTTTCAGGATTGGTTTCTAGCTCTTTGGCTAAAGCTTCGATTTTTTCTTTTGGAGTTTTGATTACTAGTTTATCACTCATTACTGACAGCTTTCACAGGTTGGGTCTAAGATCGAACAAGCTTTGACATCAGATAGATTATTATCAGGGTTATCTGTGTCACTATTATTAGTGTCGTCCACTTTTTCAATTTTTGTTGACTTTTCAATTTCACTTGCTGATTTATTTCTTAAATAATAAGTACTTTTAAGACCAGAATTTCTAGCATGAATATACAGATCATTCAAGAATTTTAAGGAGCTTTTATTATTAAATAAATTTAAACTTTGACCCATGTCTATCCATTTTTGCTTTGCCGCAGCTGAATCTATTAACTTAAATTGATCATGATCAAAAGCTGTTTTATATCTATCTTTAATGCCAGCAGGAATAATTTCATCGCCAATTAAAGACACATCCCCGTTGACAGATTTTATAATTTCTACAAAGTTAGCGTTCCAAATGCCAAGCTCTTTACACTCTCTAACGAACCACTCATTTGTAATGGTCAGGTTGCCAGACTTATTTTCGTATACAAACAACGTAGAAAAATCTGGTTCAATACAAGGAGAGCAGCCTTGGATATAAGAAATGGTCGCAGTAGGGGCTATAGCCATAGTGTTACTGTTTCTCATGCCATGATCTTTAATGTGATCCCTTACAGCTTTCCAGTCTAGTTCAGGGCAGAATTTTTTGCCTCTGTGAACCATTGGTTTTTCCTCCAAGTAATCCATTAGGTTTTTATAGGTGTCAATAGGGAGGATATTTTTATCCCATAAAGAGCCTTCGTAAGTGTGGTAAGCTTCTCTTTCTTTTGCTAGTTTACTTGAATTTAAAATGCAATGATAAGAAATGAATTCATAAAGTTCATCAGAAAACTTAACTGCATCATCGCTAGAAAAGCTTACTTTATAAGAATTAAAAACATCTGCCCAACCCATGCTACCCGCGCCTATAGGTCTATGGCTCATATTAGCTTTCATAGCCTCTTTGGTTGGATAATAATTTAAGTTTATAACATTATCCAACATCCTGATTTGAGTTTCTATAGTTTTAGCTAAAAGCTTAAAGTCTAACTTACCGTTATTTTTTAGATGCTCCTTTAGGTTTATGGAGCTTAAATTACATACAGCGGTTTCACCCACCTCCACCTTTTCACCATCTTTGAACTGAGATGGTTTTGTATGTAGAAAAATTTCAGTACAAAGATTTGAGCTATGAATAACTCCTTCGTGTGAGTTTGAGTATCTGAGGTTAGAGTTATCCTTGAAAGTCATCCAAGGGTGACCCGTCTCGAACAAAACTCTTAACATTTTTTTCCAAAGGTCTTTGGCTTTTACTTTTTTATAATTAAGCATCTCGCCTTTATCTGCGAGTTTGCAATATTTTTTATATTTTTTATCAAAATCTTCTCCATACGATTCATGTAGATCGCGTACATCTGATGGAGAGAACAAATACCAATCTTCATCTTTTTGGACACTACGGATAAAAAGATCGGGCAACCAGTTTGCGGTGTTCATGTCATGACACCTTCTACGTTCGTCGCCAGTATTCTTTTTAAGGTCAAGAAAATCTTCTATATCTAAATGCCAAGGCTCAATATAAGCACACCCTGCTCCGGGCCTCTTGCCTCCTTGGTCCACGGCAATAAGGGTATCATTATAAATCTTGAGCCAAGGAATCAAACCTGAAGATTTACCATTGGTTCCTTTAACATAAGAATTCGCGGCTCTAAAGTTAGTAACATCAAAACCCAGACCTCCTGCGTATTTCGATTTTCTAGCCTCTTGCCATAACCCTTCAAAGATTCCATCAATCGAATCGTCAAAAGTATTCAAATAGCAACTAGAAAGCTGACTGTGAGTGCTGCCGCTATTAAATAAAGTAGGCGTTGAACAACATAAATGAAATTGGGAAAGTGCATTATAGAACTCAATAGCTCTTTCTTCGGGTTTATCTTCATCTAAAGCTAATCCCATGGCAACTCTCATCCAGAAAGCTTGAGGGGTTTCCATCCTTCTTCCATCAATATGATGAAGGTATCTGTCTTTAACGATTTGAAGACCTAGGTATTTAAATTTAAAATCCCTGTCTAAAACGAGATGCTCCGAAAGTTTTTTTAAGTCGAACTTTAATAGTCTGTCAGAAAGTATATCTGACTTAACTAAGAGTTTAATGTTTTTAATAAAAGCTAATCTGTATTGATGATCGAAACCATCTTTGTCTCTGCTTTCCCCGAACACCTCTTTATGTATTGTCGCAAGAAGTAATCTTGATGCTACATAGGAGTAGTTTGGCTCTTTTTCAATCTTCTGCCTTGCGCTCATTATCAAGGCGGAATCGATTTCTTTAGTCGTGATCTTATCGTATAACTGAACATGAGCATCCAGTATAACTTCACTAGCAGACACTTCGCTTAATCCTTCGCAAGCTCTTTCGGCACATAAATTGATTTTACTAATATCTAGTTCCTGAAGCCTACCGTTCCTCTTTTTTACGTTTATAGATTCTTTACTCATTACTTGAAGTCTGTTTGAATATACTACTACTTCTTTTTTAAAAGAGAAGCTTAAAAGTTATATTTCTCTTCCATGCATAGGTATAAAGTCATTGTCGGGTAGTTTAACTAAATGAGCTTTAGTATATACTATGTTATGGAATTTATGAAAGTCGGAAGGAAACCAATTTGATATTCTATTTAATTGGAATTTAACTGGTGTGCCAATGAAGTGAGCTTGATCTCTCTTGGTGTAGTACCAGAAACTATTACTGTTCCAAAAGCTAACATGAGTAGGGTCTTGGAAAGCGCCTCTTCCATCTGTGCTGGGTACTTCTATAATAACCCAACCAAAATCAGCAAGACACCTATACATTTCTTTCATTGTGTTTACTGGGTCTTTCATGTGTTCAAGCGCGTCTTGCAACCTAAACACGCCTACCGAGCCATCAGGAAAAGGCCAATCAGGTTTATCTAGATCAAACTCTATATCTTCGTCATTTAATTTTCTTTTATCTACTCCTATAAAACCGAAAGGCTTATTATTGCAGCTGCATAAATCTACTTTCTTTAAATTATTTAAATCACTCCATTTGGAAGCTATGGCAAGAATGTATTTATCATGAAGTTCGTGAGTTAAGTTTTGTATCTCCTCATTTCTTTCATTTTTTGAGGTATTAGTATCGTGATGATAATATTTGTAAAGTGGTTTAGGAATCTTATGAACTTTTCCATTTATGTAAGTTCTACAAAGTAAATCATAGTCATCACAAACCTCCAAGGTCTCATCGTGACCTTTTATTATTAAGTAAAAAGCTTTCCTCCAAGCTCTAACGTGATCTGGAGCGTACCATATGTAGGAAAAAGCTAAAGCAGACGGCTCTGGGCTTGGGTGGAATTTATTACCCTCTTCGTCAGTTGATATTGTCCATCCGAATTGAGAGCCAAATGGAGTTATATATTCTCCATTTTGAATAGCGTAATCGTCGCTATAGCAAAAATCACAATCCTCTTCTTCAAAAGCCTTATTAACTTCTTCTAAACAGTCAGAAGTCAGTTCGTCATCGTGATCAAGCTCTACTACAAATTCTCCAGAAGATTCTTCGCAGCATTTCTTTTTTAATTTACCTATATTTTGAGTATCTTCTTTTTCTTCTATAATTTTAAATTTTAATTCAGCCGACTTAAGTTTTTCTTCTAAGTCGTTTTTATGCTTTAGAGCTTTCCCGTTTAAAAGAATGACCCATTCAAAGTCCTTGAAGGTTTGAGACTTTAAGCTGTTAAGTGGTCTGTCGATATACTTTAAATCGTGAGAAGGAGTAAATACGGAAATTTTCATTATATTTCGATAGTCCTGTTTTTTCTTTTCTTGATTACCTCTGGATGAGCTTTTCCAGTTTTCTTTTTATAATCTTTTTGAGTTTTTTCTTTAATTTTATCTTTACCGTCCTTTTGCTCTCTTTTCCGACTCATTTCCGCAGACAGGTCAAACATCTCTCCACATGTAATCCCCCTTTTATCTGTAGCTTTCAGGAAATCATCCTTAGAGTATGGGTCTATCCCTCCGGAGTCTATTGCAGCGTTTGGAACTGTAAATATTCTGTCCCATTTAAGGCCGTTATTATCAACATAAATATGTTCGGCTTTCATGCTTTGCATAACCTCTACAACCTCTTTGGTTTTAGGGTTCTGAAATAAATACATAGGCATAATTAGTATTTAATTATACGAAGTAAAACGATTTTTGAAAACAAAAAAAACTCCCCTGCCATTGGTTGGGACGGCAGAGGAGTTTCCGTGAGGGGGGGTGGTTTAAAGAAGCTCTTCTTCTTGGACCTCTTGAACTCCTGAAGAAACCACTTCTTCAGCTTCTTCTTGTGTAGGTGGCCTCTGACCACTGGTGGTTTTGGGTACTGATTTGTAAATCCTAAAGTCAGGATGATTGTCTTTTTGCTTGTTCTTGTTTCTGAAAATTACAACTTGCAGTGTTTTTTCCTCCCCAAATTCATCCTCCATTCTAACATGGCCTGAAAAATATTTTTGATTTGGGCTTTGTTTTAGCCAAAGTGCGCCTACTTCTCTTTCGGCCCATTCATTTTTTTGGTTTTGTTTATCACTCATTTCAAATAGTATAATACATTTTTTAGACATGTCAACATTAAATCGTGTCGGAATAATTTTCTGCTTTTATTTTCTTGTTAAGCATGTCTATACCCCTTTGATGTAGGTTGATAGCTGTCTGGGTGCTAGTGTTTATTTTTTTAGCGATGACGCTCCAAGTAGCTTTTTTGTTTTTTTTATCTTGATCAAAATATCTTAATTCAAAAACCTTGGGGATTCTTGGGTCTTTTAGTTTTTTAAGTATTTGGAATATATATTCTTTGTCTTCGGTTCTGGATTCTTCTCTATCGTAGTTTTCTTTAGATTGGTTATTTATGTAGAAAGTTATCGTTTCTTCGTCTGCGTCAATAAATCTATCTTTTAAATTTATCAAACTAAGACAGTAATACTTAGAGCAATTACCTAGCCAAGTAGAAAATTTAGTTTTTTTATTTTGTTTGTAAGTTTTAACCGCTTTAAAGACTACAAACGAAAGGTCAGAAAGAACATCATCTCTTTTATGCCCTTTTGATTCCAGTATGGACATATAATTTTGGCATATTCTGTAAAATAATTTTTGATGTCTGTTTAAGATTTCTTTAAATGAATCATTACACCCATCAACTTTAACTCTTTTTACTAAAGAATTATCACATAACTCATGAATTAACTTTTTGGGTCTAGCCATTTTATGAAATTATCCACATATGGATATAAATCAGAAATATGACCATTTTTAAGATACTCCCATTCAATTTCGAAGTCACTTTTTTGTTTTAATTTTGGATCGTTTCTTTCTTCCTCAGAGTTTACTGGTTTCTTAAAGACCTTAACATTATTGTGATTCAGTCTGTTCTCTAAATGATACTGCGAAATATGAACTAATACGCCGTTTAATTCGTTTTTAAGCCAGAAAACCTCATCATTATCGTAGTCATCGTACCTTATGTCTGTTATAATCTTGAATCCATTAAATTTATCTTTCAAAATAGACTCATGTATTTTTTCTATCCAATGTCTTCCGTTTGAGAGCTTTCTTTTGAGTGTACCATGTTGTACTAGAAATGGTCTTATTAGTTCTTTCTCTTGTCCATGACAAGCTGTTGCATCTATACCGTAGTGAAGTTTCGTCCATGAATGAGCTTCCTTTTTAAGCTCATCTGCTAGAGCATATCTTTTACAAGGAACAACTTCGGAAAGTAATTGAAAGAAGGTATCTTTACCGACCCCTGCTACACCTGATACACCTATGATCTTATTCATAAAACATTCAAATATATATTTAATAATATTAACGATTGAAAAAAAGTACAAAAAAATCCAGCCTTCCTTTGAAATTTTCCCAAGCTTTAGGCTTTAAGCAATGGTGTCCTATCTAGCTGAATTTCGCTAGTTATACAGAAAGACCATTCCCACTTCAGTTCGTCGCATTTAGTTTCGGCCATTTTTAGCCTAGCTCGTGAGCAACAGTCTTCGATTTTAAATTACGTTCTTTAGTTCTGCGGAGGAACTTATTTTTTGACTTGTAAACCAGCCTTCCTTTTCCCATAGCATAGGATTAAGTATCTGGCCAGCAACCTAAATTGCTGATCTGATTTCAAACGCCGCGTGCTCCCGCAGTAACGTAAGACTTATTGGGTCTATTCAATCAGTGTCTTTTTACGGGCTTTGAGGTTTCTTTCTAGTTACCACGCTATCACCGCTCTAAAGAACTTTTGATAGAATATGATATCTTTTAGAAATTGCAAGGCTTTATTTTTCGTTTTCGATTTTTGTTAGAGCGTCCCTGTAGTAGTCAATTATGTGACATAGGTTTTTAACGTCTTTTTCGCAAAGATTACTTGCGTCACATCTGTCGGAGTCGTCATTTATAAGGTCGCAAAATTCATTAATTTTAACGCTGGCGTAATTAGCTATCCAAGAATTGATTTCGGGAGATTGTTGGTAAGCTCCGAAAGGTTTGGTTAAAATGTAATATTTTTTATTTTCACATATTTTAACCAAGTTAGCCTCGCAAAGCTCTTGTAAGGCAAGGTTTAATGTTGTTTTCATTTCTTCCTCGTCTTCGAAAATCGGTACAACCTTTTTAAAATCTCTTTCCATCACGAAAGAGTCATTTGATCCGAACCATTCGAACAGTAAATTATTTGCGTCTAAGACTGTCATCAGTTTATTTTCGAAAAAAAGTTAATTTATTTCAAAAAAAAGTTGACTTTATAAAAAAAATAAGTATCCTAATTTTAGGATGAATAACAAAATTAAAATTACAAGAGGCAGACCTCCGGTTACGATTTCTTGGCCAGACGTAGAATTTACCGCTCAAGATGTTGTTGACACCTGTACTGAGAAAGTGTCCAGAGTCACAATACACAGCAAATTAAACGCGGCAGTGGATACTGGAGATTTGGTTGTTGTTGGCAAAATCAAAACAAAAAATGGCAGACCTAGGGTTTCATATAAGAAAGCCTTAGATTTTAAGCCTGAAGAAAATGTAGCTAATCAAGAAGTTAATACTTATTTCTAGTCATGGAATTTTTAGCATTATTAATTGTATTTTTTATAGCCCAAACAGCTTTTTTTGCCCTTAGATGAGCAATCAAAGAATCTCTTGGGCAGAGTACGCGCTTCGCGTAGCTTTTACCGCATCACTCAGAAGCGAAGACCCTCACCGTAAGGTGGGGGCTTGCGCTTTAAATAGTTCCAATATGGTTGTTGGCGTAGGGTATAATGGTTTGGCTTCAGGCAAAGAAGTTTCCAGTGCTTTTTGGGAAGATAGAGACCTTCGTAGGCCGTATATGATACATGCAGAAGCTAACTGCCTTTCTCTTTGTCAAAAAGGTGAAGTCGATTTACTCGCCGTAACCCTCCTACCCTGCTCTTATTGCGCCACATTGATAGCCGCTTATGGAGTTAAAGATGTCGTTTTTGGAGAGTTATACGAAAAAGATGAAAAAGCTTTAGAAATTTTTGATTTTTATAGAATCAATGTTTTTCAAATAAATTTGAAGTAAGCTTTTTTTAGTGTAAAATATTGTATATGGAAGACTTAATATACGCTTTTCTAAATGCCAGTGTTTTGTTTTTTTTATATAAAACAGATGTATTCGTTGAATACGTTAAACTATTTAGATTAAACAAGCATTTTGAAGTTGATGAGTATGAAAAATATCTAGATACGGTTGGTGATGGCGACTACTGGATGTATCTTACATTCAAGAAGAAAACATTCTTAAGAAAGTTAGTTTCTTGTCCATACTGTGTAAGTTTTTGGCTTAATCTAGCCACGTTTTCATATCATCGAAATGTTGTATTTTTAATAATAAATATATGGTTTACTTTATTTTTATTTTTAATTTTAAATTATTTAGTGAGTAGAGAACAATGAATCCTTTTACCTTTAGTAATTATCAAGATTTTGGAATTTTCTTGAAGGTGAATTTTCCTGAAATCTTAAGTCATACTAATCCATCTCTTCACGAGAAGTTGAATGTTATGCTGTCTATATATGAAAACTCCAAAGGAGGGTGTGGTTGTAATTTAAAGAAAAGAAGGGAGCAAGCTGCTGCCAGTTATCTAGAAGGCGTTCCTATCATTTTCCAAGATGCTGATCTTTCGTCTTTTGTCAAGCAAACGCTTGGAACTGATAAACTTATTTTTAAAAACGATAGCGGAGAGTTTTTCTTAATTTAGTCTTGACTTATTTAAAAAAACCTTTATAAAGGTAGTATGAAGAAGATACTGCTTGTCGGGGTTTACTTAATCACTCTTCATTGTTCGTATGCAGTAACATTAAGTTACTCCACGGCTTCTTACCCCAAGGAAGACTACTTAAAGGTAAGCGTAGATGGTATAGATTTTTACCTTCATTCTAACGTAAGGATACAAGGACGAGTTAAAACTTCTATGTCCATAGAAACTTATCGATCTTGCTTTAAAAGGATAAACGCCTTACTCCCCGAAACTCTATCTAAATTTAAGGAGAAGAACTATAAAGTCATTCTCCTCGAAGAAAAATGCGATGGTTTCGAAGTGATAAAATTCGGTCAAAGTAAGTGGGATAAAAGGCATAGTAGGTTTGCCGAGGGAAGCATAATAGTTTGCAAAACAGTTGCTTACGCTGAAGAAGCTAGCTATGATCGTTATTCTATATTTCCTTACTTAGTGCATGAAATAATGCATATTCACCACATGGAAATTCTTGGGTTTAATGAGAATTGGCGTCTTAGGAATGCTTTCAATATGGCTAAAAGAAATCCAAATTATAAGAAAAGTGATTACGCTTTACATACTTTTAGTGAATATTGGGCCGAAGTCTCGACTGCGTATTTACTTGCTGACGCATACGACTCTCACATAAGGCCGACGAATTCTAAATGGCTTTATCAAAACGATAGATTAAGCTATGACCTTTGTGTCAGGTTATTAGGTTTAAGTAAAGCTGGCTACAAATTCTCTCCAAAGGTAGTGGTTGCTGTAAATTCCAACCCTAAACCTGCGCTTAAACCAAAGCCTGAACCTAAATCATTACCTCCAATTGACCCAAAGCCTTTTCGACCAGTTAAGATTGACCCTGTAACGAAACTGGAAATGCAAGAATCAAGAAAGAAGAGAAGGGGTTTTGTAGAAATGTATTCAGAGTTAATATCAAAGATGGATGATGCAGATTTAGAGGAGTTTTCAGTAGGCGCGGGTCTTGGTGGCTGTGTTGAGAAAAGTAGGACTTTTTATGCTGAAGCTTACAACTTGGCTTCCGATATTAAGTTTTATTATCCTTATAAGCAGTCTGATTCTGTGAAAAAAATCATGGATACTGCTTGGTCTAAATTGGATTCAGAATAAATTGATTTAATTTAAATTTTATATTATTATTAATTAATATGAGGTTTTGCGTTACATATACAGATTCTCATGCACCTTTTTTCGAAAAACACTTTATCAAGTCTTTTCCGTTTGAGGAAGATGTATCTTTAGTTTTGGAAAAAATGCCGCAAAAATGTGGAGAAGGTAAGTTGTTTTCTGATGGTTGGAGAGATCAAATGATAGAAAAGCAGAAGTTTATAAATAAATGCTTAACAACCTTTTTTGTAAACGAGGTCTTAGTTTTTTCAGATGTTGATATCAGGTTTTACGGAGACGTTAAAGATGACTTAATTGATTCTTTGGGTGATTACGATATAGCTTTTATGAAAGATCATAATTCTGATGAAGTGGGAAGATGCGGCGGATTTTTTGTTTTAAAATCTTGCGATAAGATAAGGGGTTTGTTTTCAGAAGTTCTTTCTATCTTGCAATCTTTTGATCCAAATGATCCAACTTCTTTCGAAACATCGGAACAGCAGACTATAAATTCAGTTTTAAGAAGGCGCACGGATGTAAAGTGGAAATATTTACCACCTAGATATTACACTCATGGCCTTTATACTCAAGGCATTAGAAATTTTTCAGAAGAAAACCAATCAGGATTATGGTGGGAAAACAAAAATGAGCAAGAGAGGGAGAATATGTTTATCTCTGAAGGGTTAAAGGTTCATCATGCTAATTGGTCTTCTGGAATAGAAAATAAACTAGAGCTATTAGATTTTGTTTTGAAGAAAAGGGGGAATATGAAGTGAGTTGGCCAAAGCCAGTTTTTAAATTTAAAAATACAAAAGGCGTGGAGTACGAAGTTTATTTTATGAAGCCCCATAAAGCCCAAGGGGAAGACTTACACGGCTTGTGTATTGATCCTAACGAAAATAATCCCAAGATTTATATAAACAGAGGTTTAACTAAGAAAACAGAACTCAATACGATCATACATGAAATTTGCCACGCTTTTTTTTGGGATAAATCTGAAAGAGAAGTAACAAAATTCGCAAATACGGTGACAGCTATATTATACAAGCAGGGTTGGAGAAAAAATGATAAATCTTAAAAACAATTTAATTGAGAATTTACATAGTTTTACTTTTTGCAAAATAGCTCCATCGAAAACCGAAGGTGTAGGAGTTTTTGCTGTGAGAGATATACCATGTGATACAAAGGTATTCTCTATGGCTAATAACTGCCCAGCATCTCCCGCAGATATAATTCAATTAACCGAACAAGAGCTATACTGCCTTGATGAAAACGTGAAAGACTTAATCAAATCTTATTTCCCACAAAGTCCCTCTAAAACCTATGGCGTACCTAAAGAGGGTTTGAATAATTTGAATTTTGGTTTTTATATAAACCATAGTGATGACCCAAATATAGCTATCTCAGAAAACCAAGATGAGTCTTACGGGTTGATAGACTTTGTTACGATTCGTGATATTAAGAGGGGTGAGGAGCTAACTGAAAACTATCACGATCTTGCGCCTTATACGCATGATATATACAATCAATATAAATTTTTAAAAAACCCTTAGAACTAATAAATATAATATATGAATCAAAGTGATTTCGATAAAAAGTGGTTATACGAACCTCTAAACGCTTACAACGTTTTAGAGTTCGATATTCCTGAATCTGAGCTAGATAAAGTAAACTCTTACTATCTAAAAGAAATTCAGCCAAACTTACAGAATGAAAAGACTGAAGAGGGGTTTACTGGTGGTTTATATTGTGAAATTGGAGACCGAGATGAAGAAGATTGTTGGTTTATAATGGAAACAAAATGGAACAGTGATTTAAAGTGGGTTTCAGTAAATAATCTTAAAACCTATGAGAAATGGTCTAAGTTATTTTATGAATTTAAGTTCGATAAAGTTTTTGATAATTTAATAGATTACGATAAAAAAATTAATATTTATTCTATATTTATCGTAACCCGCTCAGAGGGCGTTTCGCATAATTTTCATATCGATTGGTTCGGTCCAGCGAACGGAAACGCTTTTACCTCTATGGCCCCAATACAAACATGTAGAGAAGATACTATTAATCTTGATTACAAAGACGTTGACGGCAACCAGAGGCAGTACAAATACGAAAAGGGAAAATCAGTTGCTTTTTCAGAAGGTTTTCTGCATTCAACTGGAGTAGGAAAGTCTGAGACTCCAGATGCATTTCTATGTTTTTCCTTTGGTAGTGATAAACCGGAGTATCAAGAAACGAATCAAAAAACTGGAGCTTATCAAGGAAAGCGTTATATGGACCCACAAAAAGGTTGGTCTTTAACAAAATTAAATGAAGATTGGTCAAATAAAGACGTAGGTAGTTAAAACAATTTGGGCAAGTAGCTCAATTGGATAGAGCAACGGTCTTCTAAACCGTAGGTTGCGGGTTCGAGTCCCGCCTTGCCTACCATTTTTTAAAATAAGTGTAATCTAATAAGAGGAAAAATTTAATTATGGATATAGATTTTAGCGATAAAATTTCGGCGCTTGAAGTTGATAAAATTTACTATCAAGACACGAGAAAAGAGTTATCTGATCAAGCAGACAATTCGCTACAGGTTTTAAATATAGATTTTAATGATGTTGCTACCGTTAACCCTCCAAAAAATTCAAGCGACCAAACTAAAAGAGAGCTAGAAATAATAAAGCAACTCCAAGAAGATTGGAATCCTCCAGAAGACTTACTTAAGAGATGTGACGATGACCCTGACGGTATAGTTTTTGATTTGAATGATATGATAATCGGAGAAGACTCAAAGCAGAAGTATAACAGTAAAGCTTTAATGGAAGATTTAAATGTTTTTATCATGAGAATGAAATTGCGTTATGGAAGAGCTAGGCCATATCAAGTTTCAGATTATCATAATGTTATAATAGATTATAATAAAAAGATACAAAAGAAAGGGACGGCCAACACCCCCTCTTATCCCAGTGGACATACCGCTGCGGCCTACTTTGCTGCTGGAATTTGCTCTTACCACACTCCGGAAGCGAAAGATCAGTTTTTAAATTTGGCAAACGTAGTTGCTATGTCTAGAATAAAAGAAGGGGTTCATTTTCCCAGTGACAATGAATACTCTATATTCTTAGTAAACGAAGTGCTTATGCCAGCGTATTTAAAAACTTTAAAGTGAAAAAAGAATTAACGGAGGAATACAAAAGAGTTTTTCTAGAGAATGCTTCTGACCCCCAAGTTCCGTGGAGGGTAGCATATATGAATTTTTGCGATTATTGTGAAGTGGCGAGGTCTAAGTCAATGGATAGCGATGAAGATTGCATCAAGCTTGCGGCAGATATAAGAAAATGCTCTGATCTTTTAGTTTCTAAAGCTATAGACCCTAAAAATATAGCAATGAGTTTTGTTTTGTGGAAAGATAACTTGGGCGGTTAACTCAGTGGTAGAGTATCTCGTTTACACCGAGGCTGTCGGGGGTTCGAATCCCTCACCGCCTACCATTTATTTAAATTCAGGTTTAAAGACATACGCTGCGCCCCTAAAAACTATCAATTGTTCTACTTTAATTATCTCACGAGCATCGTTATCCTCTTTAACGCAGAAGCGGTATTTTTCTTCGAAAGTTTTCCATTTTAACTTATATAAATTTCCATCAGGAAAAGATGTTACACCTGACGACCCTATCACATTGTTCGACCTTAGTTTTGATTCGTAATCCTCTTCTATATAAGATATTTCTCCCGCATAAGAAATATCCCCTAGTGCGTAGCCTCTATTTTTTTGATTAGCGCATGGATAATCTTTGGGGATTGGAAAATACTTAAAGCTTACATCCACCATTTGTAAATCTCCACAGCGCATTAAGGGTGGATCATCTAAGTTCTTGCTTACTTGTATCCATGTATTTACTCCGAAATACTTTAAATGTTCTACGCAATGTTGATATGCTACATAATATTTCATTTATTATTTCCAAGACAAATATCCATATATATTCATTACAGCAATAATGATTGACATTACTAATGTTGGCCAAGCCTTTTTATGTGCAGAATATCCAGCAATGCAAAAGTTACCAATAATCCAAACGAGCCAAGAAGATAAATGCTGGTGAGCATTAAGATAATAACCCAAGACAACAAGGATTGCGCCGACCCAACCGATTCTTTCGATGATTTTAGATTCATAATCTTTTGCATTCTTCATCACTAAATAGTTTTTTTTCCGTACAATAATAGCAGTTAAGTAATTCTTTATCAATGCCTAGGAGTTCCCTTATGTAATCTACGCTAAAATTTGTTAATTTATTAAATTTTACTTTCGTCAAGTCTGTCGAACATCTACTTCCGGCCATAATTCCAGAATAAAAAATATAACGCTCCTCTTCGGTAAATTTGTAGCCTTCTGGATACAGACGCTTACAGACCCATAGAAATAAATTACGTCGCCATCTGCTCATTTTTTTACCTGAACCCATTGTATAACCTATAACGAAAGCCTCATCTTTAGGTAATAGCCCTCGACCTAAAACTACATGAATACAGTCATGAGTAAATAAATCTACCGCCCCTGTAAATAGTTTAGAGGTAAAATACTTAGGATTCTCTGTTAGTTTTATTATTAGGGGAACATCTTCTGGGCAAAGTTTAAAATCCTGCATACCGTTGAGTACATCAGTTAGCTTATCTGATCCCTTAGATAGTGGATGATGCCAGTTTGCCGCGAGCTTTGACTGATTTTCGCCCTCACTCTTTCCAAGTGACATTTATTAAGTCCTCCCCAAAGAATTCTTGAGTATAATTTACTGCGTGTTCAGGTTTAAATTTTTTACAAGTATAAATATCTACCGAAAAAAATGGAGGCTTTCTGTCATCCCAAGAGTATACGTGCATACCGCTTTCCTTCCAATGCATAAACGCACACCATCCATAGTTGGAGTCATAATTACATACTGGAGACGTTACCGCTGTCATGTTAAGAACTTGTGTGATTTCGCTACAATAACGAGTCATATCTTCGGGGGAAAAGGGGTTATGCAAAGTGCCTTCGATCACAATTCTTTGCCTATAAATGTCTGGTGCTAAGTCTTCCCACATAATATTTATTATATTTTTTTGTTGTTTTTTTACAAATTAATGTTAGCATAAAAAAGCTTATGAAACAAAGACTATATAAAGCTCTACTTTCAAAATACAAGGCAGAGAGAGATGAAGCCTTGGCAACACTTGAGGTTTATTATAATAACCCAGCGGGGATTGGCGAACACCCGCAAGTCGTAGAAGAAATGAGTAAAGCCGTTGAAAAACTAGCCAATGCTGAAGACTGTCTATCTCAGATCGGAACTTTCAGTGATGATTGGAAAGGGTTATAATTTCCCCTTACAGGGAAGTGGTGGAATTGGCAGACACAACAGACTTAAAATCTGTCGAACGTAAAGTTCGTGCGGGTTCAAGTCCCGCCTTCCCTACCATTTTAAAGTTATGAAAATAGGAGTAATAGGAGGAGGTTTTGTAGGTAACGCTACAAAGCTTTTTGAGTGCGAGAGTCCGCCGGTTCAAGACGTTCACGTTTTAACGTATGACAAAGACCCTGAGAAATGCTGCCCAGTAGGCACTTCTTTGCCTGACTTAGTTGATTGTGATTTAGTTTTTATTTGCGTTCCGACACCAATGAATGAAGACGGTAGCTGTCATACTCAAATAGTTGAAAACTGTATCCATGATCTCAAAGCTTTCGGATTGCGTCCTGAAAATATAGTAGTAAGGTCAACTGTTCCTGTTGGATTTTGCAAGTCAATGGGTGTAAATTTCATGCCTGAGTTTTTAACTGAGTCTAATTGGAAGGAAGATTTTAAAAACAATAATACTTGGATTTTCGGTTTGCATGACATAGAAGATACCGCTACCAAAAATAAATTCATTAGTTTAATTATATTAGCTAAAAAATATGGCAAAATACTTTACAATGATAAATATTTTTGCACTAATTCAGAAGCAGAGCTAATCAAGCTTACAAGAAATTGTTTCCTAGCTTGCAAGGTTTCTTTTTTCAACGAAATATATGATTTTGCTTTTAAAAACGGGTGTAATTATGAAGTCGTGTCTAACCTAGTGGGGCTTGATAGGAGAATAGGTGAAAGTCACACCAAAGTTCCGGGGCCAGATGGAGAAAAGGGGTACGGGGGAACTTGCTTTCCGAAGGATTTAAACTCCTTATTATCTCAATTTTGTTCAATTGGATTAGATGCCCCAATTTTAAGAGCGGCTAAATTTAGAAACGAACATATAGATAGACCAAAGCAAGATTGGAAAAATAATAAAGGAAGGGCGGTGATTTAGCACTATGCGAGATAACGTTTTTTACGAATTACAGCAAAAAAACAGCGGTCTTTGGAAGCCCGTGGGCTTTTTTAAAGATAAAAAAACCGCTTGGAAATATGCTGAACTTTTCAACACGAAAGTAGAAGTTTACGAAATACAGCTTATAAAAAGAGAGTTTCTGACTCTAGAGGACATTCAAGAAGACTTTGAATAATATTAAATATTTATTTGTTTTTTATGCTATATTTATTTAGAATAAGTTTAGTATGAAAAATAAACTAATCATCCTAGCGGCATTATTTTTCTCGTTTTCCTCTCTCTCTCAAGAGAAAAGCATTGCTGACCACTTACAAAGCGTTTCTGTTACAATTAGATCAGAAGGCACATTCTCAAATGGAGAAGGCTCTGGCGTAATTTTTACAAGAAAAGATTCAAAAGGTAATACAGTAAATTTTGTTTGGACCGCTGCTCATGTTATAGATAATCTTAGATCGACAAGAGAAGTTTTAGTTAACGGCTCAAAGAAAACTCTGGTAGAGTTCAAAGACCCGCTCATAGTGAAAGAGATTCGCCAAAACGGCAGAACTGTTGGAAGACTTCAAATGGATGCGGAAGTCATTAAATATAGTGACGCAGATGACGGTCACGATTTAGCATTGCTTCGTGTTCGAAAACATAATTTTGTACAAGATACTGTAAAATTTCACTTAAAAGATGAAATACCTAGTCTGGGTACAGACCTACTTCATGTTGGGTCTTTACTTGGACAAATGGGTGCGAACAGTATGACTGATGGTATATATTCTCAACACGGTAGATTAATTAAATCTTTAAATAAGTATGTTTTTGATCAAACTACCTGCACGGCGTTTCCGGGATCGTCTGGGGGTGGGGTGTATTTAAAGAAAGACGCCGCATACATAGGGATGCTAGTAAGAGGGGCAGGAGAGGGATTTAACCTTATTGTACCCGTTAGGAGAATGGTTGACTATGCTGAAAAGCACAAAATCATGTGGGCCTTGAATCCTGAAATTGATATGCCCACGGAAGAAGAAATTAAGAAAATTCCAGTAGAAAATGCCCCCAAGGATAAAAAAGAAGAAGACGATGAGGAGACTAAAAAAGCTAAGAAGGAGTTTCCTTTTCAGCTTAGAGTTACACCTAAAAAAGTAGAGGTTATCAAAAAATGATTTCTTAAAAAATACTTAACTAAACGCAGCAAGTAAAAAAGCTGCGTTTTTTTTGCGTCAGAGTGTAATATAAAGTAAGGAGATTTTTTATGGCCGAAGAAGACAAGAGAAGTAAAAAAGAAGTTGAAGCTGAGATAGCTGTTAAATTAGCGGAAGTTAAAAAAAATGAAGCTGAAACTAGGAAAACCATAGCGGAAGCCGTGAAAGCGGAAGCCGAGGCAGAGGCTGCTACCTTAGAGATACAAAAAATAAGGAAACTGGTTGCGAAAGAAGACAGTATGGATGATGAAAATTTTCTCTATAGATTTTCTACGGGGGTAGATTCTCGCAGCGTAACTGCCTGTATGCGTAAATTAACAGAATGGTCTAGGTTGGAGCCTAAATGCTCTATGGAAATAGTTTTCTCCTCCCCCGGAGGCAGCATAATTGATGGATTTGAATTATTTGATTTCATACAAGAACTTAGAACAAAAGGCCACAAAATTACTACAGGCTCTTTAGGGATGGCTGCTTCAATGGCTGGTATTCTTCTTCAAGCTGGAGACGTAAGATGGATTGGCCACCAAAGCTGGGTGATGATACATAGAGCGGCTTTTGGGGCCATAGGGAAAACCTACGAGGTGGAAGATGAAGTCAAGTTGGTTAAAAGAATAGAGGAAAGAATTTTAGATATTTTTACATCTAGATCAAAGCTAACCAAGCAAAAACTTAAAAAAAATTGGGACAGAAAAGATTGGTGGATTGACGCCGATGAATGCGTTGACCTTGGTCTAGTTGACGAAATTAGGGGCATGATGCCAGAGCATAAAAGGAAATAACCGCTTGGCATCAGCGTTTGGTCACGTACCCCAATGCCCTCGATTTATCGGGGGCATTTTTAGTGTAATTAATAATATGCAAGAAATGGTGGTAAATGGTACAACAGTAAGGCTTACTAAATATAAGCTTATGATATTTGATGCCAGAGATGACATTTCTGAAGAGGATGCAGCCAGTATAGCCATGTATTTATTTGATGAAGGTTTTATTAAAAAAGATAATTTTCCTGTGGAAATTATCAAGCCGAATTAATAAAATAAAATATATGAAGAAGAAGGAAAGGTGTTATATTATAGTAGATAATAAAAATATGTTATATGGCGCATTTCCACATACGGAAGAAGGCGAGAAAAACGCAAAAAAATATTTACGAAAAATAAATAAAAGTAAAAATTTGAAAATAGTAGAGAAATGAAAACCAAGATAGACAATAAAAAATTAAAATTTTTCAAGGAAAGTATTGATTGGTGGAGAGAAGAGACTATGAAGACTTCTGAAGAAGTAGAAGAAATACAAGTTCTTTTCGAAGCAGGAGCCATATCTGAAGAAGAAGTCATTGATCAGGTCAGAGAATTAAACGATAGAATGGATTATTTATTCAGAAAAGGGCAATTCGAGCAAAGAAATCTTTTCGAAATTTTTGTATCAAACGCGAGATGAAAGAATTTTTTTTGAAATCTAAAGATTCTGATAAAGGTATCTTTTTAGAGACGCAAGACGATTGCGTAAACATATCTTTGTGGAAAAAAGCAAATTCTAGCACAGTAAAGCTAAACGCAGAGAAGGTCTCTGAATTGTCTGAGTTTTTATTAAACTTTATAGCATCAAGCGATTCTTCTTCAGAAGAGGGGAAGAGTCAGTTAGATTGGTGGAATGATCATATTTTAAAAATGCACAACGCTAAGAACCCAGAGGAGGTAAAAGAAGATGAAGAACGCGATCAAGTTAGTTGATGAACTTATATTTTTTGCGGAGATGGAAGACCAAAAAAATAAAAAAGAAAAAGTGAGTACTAAAGGGTCTTCGACAATTGGAGAAAGCTTCATGGTACATCATTTAAAAATGCTAAAAGAGGAGTTAAAGAATACAGAAAATGAATTTAGTAGCGAACATAATAGACCCTAACAAAAGAAAGACCAGAGTAACCTGCTCTGAGTGTGGTCTATCTTATTCAGCTAAAAATTATAAAATACTTTACGATAACGAAAAGTTAGCGTTTTTCAAAATGAAACTCCCAGAGCAAAGAACTAAAATTTTTTGCCACGACTGTCTGCATAAAGTTATTTATAAATATATGGGCGTATTAAAAGAGGTGAAGTTGCAGATTTTTACTTTAGATGAAACCGTAACAGTAATCTTTAAAAAATAGTTTCAAATTCTTGATTTTTTTTCTATAATCGTTATATTTTTAAAAAATGAAATACGAACTTTTTTCCGAAAAGGAGTTAGTCGATCTTGCTAGATTGCAAGATTCAGAAGCTTTCGAGCAATTGATTCTAAAAAATAAAGAGTATATTATGGCTTGGATATATAGAATGTGCAGGGGAGACGATCATCTTTCTGAAGAGATATATCAAATAGCTACTATAAAATCGTGGAAAAATATTTCCAAGTTTAAAGGAGAAAGTAAGTTTTCAACTTGGGTGTGTAGCATATCTAGAAATTTATTTATAGATACAAAAAGGAAAAAGGATAGACTAGCGGAAACTTCTTTATTTGCTTTTTCGGAAAACGAAAATAACGAAGATAAGATAAGGTTCGAAGCGAGCATAGAATACGATCCTTTAGTTAACTTTAAACTTAGAGAGTTGGACGTTTATCTAAGTGACATTTTAGATAAGCTGTCTCCAGAGCATAGTGCCGTTTTGCGTTATTTTGCCGTAGAGCAACTTACTTATGAGGAAATAGCCAAAGCAATGCAATGTTCGATTGGCACGGTAATGTCTAGGCTTTTCTACGCTAGGAAAAAAGCTCAAAAAATAGTTTCCCAGAGCGCGGAGGTTAAAAAGTATTGTGATATTTAGTAATATAATTTGCGAACACCCCTTACCGTTGAAAGGGGTCATCTCCGAAGAAGAGGAATCAGATTTTAAGGGTATACAGTGGGATGAATTAGTTTTTGAAACTTCTTCTTTCTTTAATCCAGATGAAGAATTTGAAAGGATTAGTTATTTAATTTCGGAAGACGGTTTCTTTTATGAGCATAAATTTAAAATAGAATTAACTAAAGACGAAAAAGGTAAATTTTTAAATAAAGAGGTTGACGCGGGTTTAAGTCGTGAAGATTTCACTGGCAGGATCGTTTTCGGTAGTCGAATCTTTGGTAAAGAATATGATTATGAGATGATATTTGAAGCTCTTTTTTACAAAGGAGAATTAAAAGAATTAAATTTGGATGATTGGATTAAAACCGACAACTTCAAAAGGAAAGAAGCAGCAAATATTTTACACAGAAGAATAGAAAAAGAAAAATCAAAAAGAAGAAAGCCTTATTATTTATTTGTAAATGCTTTAAAGTTTACAGTATCATCTTTAATAGCTATACCCAAGTGGGTCTTAGTTAAAAAACTTACATTAATTTTTCAATTGGAAATTTGGGCAAACAATCGCTAATGAAGATAAGAAATGTAATTTTTATTCATATACCTAGAACTTCGGGAACCAATTTCGAAAGATGTTTGGGATTCGAGGGTCACGATAAAGAGCCTAGGTGTGGCTCTAAAAACTACGGGGCTAACTATAAAGAGCTTATGGGGTGGGACAAAAAAACTAAAACCATGCTCCAACATTTAACTTACAAACAAATGGTTGAGAGAAAGTATGTTGACGAAGACAACGACTTAATAAAAATATCTATAGTAAGAAATCCGTATGACAGGATCATATCTTTGTATAAATATTTTGGTGGGAAAAAAAAGTGGGAAAGTTTTGAAAAATTTTTAAATTACGTTGAAGACAAAGGTCGTAATTATTATTTTTATAAACCGCAATTTAAGTATTTAGAGGGACATGATTTTAATTTAATTAAATTTGAGAGCTTCCAACAAGACCTTGAAGTTATGAATGAAAAGCTAGACTTAGACATTAAATGCGACTTTGACACCAAAAGACATGAAGGCCGTGATAATTCTAGCTATTTGACTAAGGAAAACTTAGTTAAGATAAATGAAATTTATAAAAATGATTTTATCAATTATGGTTATGATTTCATTCGCACTTCTTCCAAGACGCTTTGAAGTAATGCTTCATGTAAGCGTCTTTATTTTTGTGACTCCATATCTCATTACTTAATATTTTTATATTTTTTCCGCTAAGAGATTCCACTTTAGCTCGACTATTTACTCCGCGATGTGGTTTAAGGAGAAACTTATAGAGGTGGTTGGTTAAAAAAGTAGGTCCATTATGTGCAGGAGGGCGAGGCTTCAGGTCTTTTACAATGTTTTCTATTAATTTAAAGCCTTTTGATGCTCCAAAAAATGCGTTAGTAATCCAATTTGCTTTATGTGGTTTTATTCCGATAAAGTCTGTTTCACTTTCGATAAGATTTTCTATTGATTTAAAGCACTCTACGTCAGTGTCAACATAGATTCCTCCGTATTTTAATACAGCAACCTGCCTTATTACGTCTGCTTGACAAGCGTAACAAGGCGTCGATTTATCCCATCTAAGAGTTTTATTGTACGCTTCTTGACAGTTTTGAGGCATCTGAAGAGTTGATATATTATCCTCAATCCAGAACATAAATTCCCAATCAGGATGATGCCTCCTGAAAGACTCAATATATTTTATCTCTTTTTCAGGCATAGGATTTGATCCTACCCAAACGTGATGAAAAATTTTAGGAATCATTTTGCAACTTATATACTAATAACAAATTGGTTTTTGTCGATGTAAAGATTAAGATTGTGAGTTTTTACAAATTGATCTACCGCAGGTTTAGGGCCAAGTCTACAATCAACACTTTTCCAACCGTAATCGTCTCCACATAAAAATCCTCCTGTTTTCACAAGAGGGAAGTAAAACTCCAAATCTTTTAAAACCATTGGGTGTGTGTGATCACCGTCAATATAGACCCAATCAAAATACGCATCGGGAAATTTAACGTCAGTAGAAAACTTTCTATGTATTTTTACACGAGAATCATTTTTGAATTTTTCTTGTACCTTATTATGAATTTCATCCATTTTTTCTTGCTCAATTGAATACCACATCTTTTTGTAGTCTTGATGAACCCACGGATCAATTAAATGTAATTCAGAAGGATTATGTTTGAGTATCTGCTCGGAAAAGTCTCCTTTCCATACTCCTATTTCAGCGCATACATCATTCTTATTTATTTTTTTTAACGGGTATCTCATAATTTACTTTCTAAATTTGTACCCAAAATACTCAATGTCTTTTGCGTATTTTTTTTCAACTATTTCACGAGTTTCTTCATCGTAGTATTCGGTGTAGTGTTTGTGTTTTGATTTGTTTTTGTGTGGGAGTTGTTGTCGAGGAATTCCAATTTTATCGCAGACGATATTGAAGTCTTCTTGGAGATTTTCGAATTTGCCTATGAAGTTTAATTTGTGATCACCATACTCCACCCAATCTAATAAACTACCATTTGCGCCCCCCTTTTTAGCGACATCAATAGACCTAATAACGGGAGATTTGAAGGCTTCATCTTTTAACCATTCAGAAAAACTTAATTTTGAAAAGCTTTGATTTATCTTTCTCCAGCGTCTTGGCCAGAGGTGGTCTGATTCCCATAAGTAATGGTACATTGATACAGTCATATCCCATGGATTCCTTACAAACGAAAATGTGAAATAATCACTACAAAAAGTATTATTAAGTACGTAATTTTTAAGCGTCCAATGTTTAGCGGAGGTGCTGACCTTGTTCAGCATTGGTATTTGTACCGACCTCGGCAGAGAATTTTCTATACTTGTGCCACCAGTTTTAGGAATGTGTACAAAAATAAATTTATTTTCGTTATTTACCATAATTTTTACATTTCTGATAAAGTTTTAATTTGGCCTAGAATATTTAAGGAGTTTTCACACCTGATCTTGTCTACTTTTAT
>CEUI01006379.1_pt1 | contig 49953 bp, 44 predicted proteins | sample 531411 | NCBI WGS metagenome assembly CEUI01 (sample SAMEA2622841, study PRJEB7988) | marine metagenome | isolation source: saline water (ENVO:00002010), including
GGCCGGTGGCCATGCCGGCCAGTGCCGGCCAGATGTCGGCGGGTGGCAGGTCGGCGGGAATCAGCCCGCGCAGCAGGTGGAACAGGATGTACTGGCCGGCCCAGCCGAGCAGGGCGCCCAGCACGCAGGCGATCAGCCCGAGCAAGGCGAGCTGCAGGGTGAAGAGGGTCAGCGCTTCGCGTCGCGACAGACCGAGGCAACGCAGCAGCGCACTGGCATCGAAGCGCCGCGCGGCAAAGCGTGCTGCCGACAGTGCCACGGCCACGCCTGCAAGCAGCACGGCGGCGAGGCTGGCCAGGTTCAGGTAGCGCTCGGCGCGGCCCAGCGCACCGCCAACCTGGCGGTTGCCGTCGCGCGGGTCGTCCAGGCGCTGGTTCGGTTGCAGGCCCGCTTCGATGGCCTGGCGGTAGGCGGCCAGGGCCTCGGCATCGCCGCGCCAGAGCTCGCGAAAGCGCACGCGGCTGCCCGGTTGAACCACTTCGGTGGCGGCGAGATCGTCGAGATTGATCAGCACGCGCGGCGTCAGGCTGTAGAAATCGCCAGCGGTGTCCGGGTCGTAGGTGAGCACGCGACTCAGGCGCAGGCTCTTGGCGCCGATCTCGATCTCGTCGCCGACCTTCAGGTTCAGCGCCACCATCAGCCGTGCCTCGGCCCAGGCCTCTCCAGGTCCTGGTCCGGAACCCACTTCTTCCGCTGCATAAGGCTCGGGCGCACTGCGCAGCTCGCCGCGCAACGGGTAGCCCGTGCTGGCCGCCTTGACGCTGGCCAGCTGGATGCCGTCCTGAGCGGCGACCACGCTGGAGAACTCCACCGCACGCGCATGCTCGAGACCCAGTTCGAGGCCGGCATCGATCTGCGCCTGATCCGCCGGTGTGCTACCGCTCAGGCGCAGGTCGGCGGCGAGGAACTCGCTGGCGCGCAGCAGCATGGCGTCGTTCAGGCGTGCACTGAAGTAGCCGATGGCACTGCTGGCGGCCACCGCGACGAGCAGGGCGAAGAACAGCACGCGCAACTCGCCGGCTCGGGCGTCACGCAGCAGCTGGCGGGCAGCGAGCGAAAGCAGGCGGACAGCGGGGACGCGATTCATCAGGGCTCCACGCGGTCGATCAGGTGCCCGGCCTCCAGGCGGATCAGGCGCTGGCAGCGATGCGCCAGGCGCTCGTCATGGGTGACCAGCACCAGCGTGGTGCCACGCTCCTGGTTGAGCTGGAACAGCAGGTCGCTGATGCGTTCACCCGTATGGCTGTCGAGGTTGCCGGTCGGCTCGTCGGCGAACAGCACGTCCGGATCGGCGGCAAAGGCGCGGGCAATGGCGACGCGCTGCTGTTCACCGCCGGACAGTTGCCGCGGGTAGTGGGTCAGGCGTTGCCCCAGACCGACACGTTCGAGCAGGGCGCGTGCGCGCGAGCGGGCATCGGCGTGGCCTTCGAGCTCCAGCGGCAACATCACGTTTTCCAGGGCATTGAGGCTGTCGAGCAACTGAAAGGACTGGAAGACGAAACCGACATGCTCGGCGCGCAGGCGGGCGCGCTGGTCTTCGTCGAGTTCGCCGAGGTCCTTGCCGGCCAGCAGCACGGCGCCGCCGCTGGGCAGATCGAGACCGGCCAGCAGGCCGAGCAGGGTGGATTTCCCTGAGCCGGAACTGCCGACGATGGCCAGGCTGTCACCCTTTGCCAGGTCGAGATCGAGGTCGTGGAGGATCGTCAGCTCGCCTTCCGTGCTGCTGACCACTTTGCTAAGGTTCCGCGCAGCGAGAATGCTCGAAGTCATGGAGATTCCAAATGCGTGCATGGTGGCTCAGTGGTGCCTTGGCCCTGATGTTCTGGGCTCAGGGAGCGGTTGCAGGCACCCTGCTTGTGGTCGGCGATAGTATCAGCGCCGCTTTTGGCCTGGATAGCCGCCAGGGATGGGTCGCCCTGCTGGAAAAGCGCCTCGAACAGGAGGGCTTCGAGCACTCGGTGGTCAATGCCTCGATCAGTGGCGATACCAGCGCAGGCGGCGCCGCACGGCTCTCTGCGCTGCTTGCGGAGCATCAGCCGGCACTGGTCATCATCGAGCTGGGTGGCAACGATGGCCTGCGCGGCCAGCCGCCTGCGCAATTGCAACAGAATCTTGCGTCGATGGTCGAGAAGTCGCGGCAGGCCGGGGCCAAGGTGCTGTTGCTGGGCATGCGCCTGCCGCCGAATTACGGGGTGCGCTATACCACGGCCTTCGCCCAGGTCTATGCCGATGTGGCGGCGCAGGAGCAGGTCGACCTGGTGCCGTTCTTTCTCGAGGGTGTCGGTGGCGTGCCGGGGATGATGCAGGCCGATGGCATCCACCCGGGCGAGCCTGCGCAGGCGCTGTTGCTGGACAACGTCTGGCCCAGTCTCGAGCCACTGCTGTGAGCCTGGCCCACGCCTGAACCGAGTGCGGGCCGAGGCTTTTCCGGCTCGTGCCTTTCGGCTAATGTGGCCGACCTTCCACGGAGCTCCAGATGCCGCGTCCCGCCTGGTCCTTGTATGCCTACCACCTGATCGAGCCAGACGAACAGCTGGACCTGTTCGCCTGCCGCGAGGTGCGCGTGCATCTGGTGGCCCGGCAACTGCGCCTGGGCGGCCATGCCGATCGCACGCTCTGTGGTGGGCTGCTTCCGGCGCAGCCGCGCTGGCACCAGCTGGACAAGGCCTGGCTGCGTGATCGGCGTCTGTGCCCGGATTGCCGTGCGACCTTCGAGGCGCAGCGGCAGGGGCTGTGCTCCAACTGGGCGGATGGCTGACGTCTGCCCGGCTGTCGAATGGCGGTGTACAATCGCCGCAACATCACTCAACTCTTCAAGGACATCCCGGATGTTGTCGCGCTTCTCTGCGGTCAACCGCTGTCTGACTCTGCTCGCGCTGTGCTCCAGTGCAACCGTTCAGGCGCTCGAATTTCCCTTGCCAGCGCCTGGTGAGGACGTGGTCGGCCAGGTGCAGGTGATCAAGGCCAAGTACGAAGACACCTTTGCAGATCTGGGAACCGCCAACGACCTGGGCTATCTGGAAATGGTCGCGGCCAACCCGGGCGTCGACCCCTGGTTGCCGGGTGAGGGCGCCGAAGTCATTCTGCCGACCCGTTACGTGCTGCCGTCCGGGCCGCGCGAAGGCATCGTGATCAACCTGGCCGAATACCGCCTGTACTACTTCCCGAAGGGGCAGGACGTCGTGCACACCTTCCCCCTGGGTATCGGTCGTGAAGGCTGGGGCTCGCCGCTGGGGGCCGGTCGCGTGACCGTGAAGACGCCGAACCCGGCCTGGTACCCGCCCAAATCGATTCGCGAGGAGCACGCGGCCGAAGGCGACTACCTGCCGACCGTGGTACCGCCAGGTCCGGACAACCCGCTGGGCCCGTACAAGCTGACGCTGTCGTTCCCCGGTTACCTGATCCATGGCTCGAACAAGAAGTTCGGTATCGGCATGCGTGTCAGCCATGGCTGCTTCCGCATGCTCAACCACAATGTCCTGGAACTTGCCGCGATGGTGCCGGTGGGCACGCCGGTGCGCATCGTCAACGAGCCCTACAAGTTCGGCGTGAGCGACGGCAAGGTGTACCTGGAAGCGCATGCGCCCCTGGACGATGAGGGCAACGCCTCCGTCGTCGACAAGCACACGGCAGTGATCAACGCGCTGCTCAAGCGTGACGAACTCAGTGGCCTGCGCCTGGACTGGGAGATGGTGCGCGAAGTGGTCGCCGCCGAAGATGGCATGCCGGTGCCCATCGCCGCGCAGGTCGACAACGCGGTAGCCAGCAATTCGACGTCACTCTGATTCGTTGCTGACCGAGCCCGCCCGCATTCGTGCCGGCGGGCTTTTCATTGCCTGCGGGGCGGTTGTCGCGGCAATAAAAAAGCCGGCCCAGTGAACTGGGCCGGCTTTCGAAAAACCGAGTCGCGAATTACTTGCGGCTGGCTTTTTCCAGCATGCGCAGAGCGCGCTCGTTGGCTTCGTCAGCGGTCTGCTGAGCTTTCTGAGCGGCAGCCATGGCTTCATCAGCCTTGCGGTAGGCTTCGTCGGCACGGGCTTGGGCGCGAGCAGCTGCGTCTTCGGTAGCAGTCAGACGAGCTTCGGTTTCTTTGGACATGCTGCTGCAACCGGTAGCCAGAACTGCGGCCAGAGCCAGAGCAGAGAATTTCAGAACGTTGTTCATCGTGTTCCCCTTGAGGTGGAGTTTTCCATAAAAAGCAATTTCCCAACTGCGGGAAATTAGCCGGCCTACATACTACCTATTACTTTTAGTAAGTAAACGGAGCTGGAGCAAGAGTTGCACTTTTTTTTTCCGGTATGTGAGGCTGAAAGCTAGAAAGTATGGGGGTTGCTTAAAAAACAGCCAGTTTTTCCGCGGTGGCGGCACAGGGCCTGTACGAACTGTTATAACTGTCTCGGCTTCAGAACTAAAACAATAAAGTGGGGTATGCAGATGCTGGGGAATTTGGGGCTGTTACTGGGCTTGGCGCTACTTATCTTCATGGCGCTGCGCGGGGTGAACATCTTTATCGCGGCGCTGTCGTGTTCGATCCTGGTCGCGCTGAGCAACGACGTGGCGGTGCCCAAGGCCCTGCTCGAGCACTTCCCGTTCGGCCCACTGGGGGCGTTCACCTTCGCCGGCAAGTTCTTCGTGCTGTTTCTCTGCGGCGCCATCTTCGGCAAGGTGATGGCAGCGAGTCAGGCGGCCAGCAGCATCGCCCAGGCGATCACTCAGGGACTGGGCACGCAGCGCACGCTCTGGGTAGCGATGCTGGTGTGTGCGGTGCTGACCTACGGCGGCGTCGTCGTGTTCGTGGTGATCTTCACCATGTATCCGCTGGGCATCACCCTGATGCGCGAGGCCAACCTGCCCAAGCGTCTGTTCTGCGCGGCCATCGCCCTGGGGGCAGGGACCTTCACCATGACGGCGCTGCCTGGCTCGCCGTCCATCCATAACGTGATCGCCGCCAGTGCCCTGGGCACCGACCTGTTCGCGGGAGCGTGGATCGGCCTGTTCGCCTCGCTGGTGATGATCGGCCTGGGGATGGCCTACCTGCAGCGCGAGTGGCGCCTGGCCCGTGAACGCGGCGAGGGCTTCGAGGCCAATGCCCAGGACGAGCGTATGCAGCAGTTGGCGGGCGTGCCGGGCAGCGGGCCGCATTGGGCTGTCGCGCTGGTGCCGATCGTCGTGGTGCTGGGGGTGATTCTGCTGCCGCGCCTGCTCGCGCTCTCCGGCCTGGCGATTGCTGGCGAGGGCGCGTTCGCCCGGCTGCTGGCATTCAGTCTGTCGCAGCCGATCCTCTGGCCCAGCCTGGCCCTGGTGATCGCCACGGGCGTGGCGGTGCTGCTGTTTCCCGCGTTGCGTCGCAATACCCTGGGCCTGCTGGGGCAGGGCGCCGACGACGCGATCATGCCGCTCCTCAATACGGCTGCGGTGATCGGCTTTGGCGGTGTGGTCACGCAGACGGCGGGCTTCGCGCAGTTCGCTCAGTGGGTGCTGGCGGTGGAACTGCCGCCGCTGTTGTCCGTGTTCGCCTCCGTCAGCGTGGTCTCGGGCATCGTCGGTTCGTCTTCCGGCGGCCTGCAGATATTCATGCAGACGCTGGCGCCGCGCTACCTGGAAATGGGCGTGGAGCCCGAAGTGCTGCACCGTATCGCCACTATCACCGGCGGTGGACTGGACTCGCTGCCGCACTGTGGCGCGGTGATCGCCATGCTGATGATCATGGGCCTGACTCACAAGCAGGCCTACAAGGATATCTTCGTCATCACGGTGCTGATTCCGGTGCTGGCCGCGCTGCTCTGCATCGGGCTGCTGAGCCTCTGATTGGCGGGTTTGGCCTGTGTTAGACTTGTCAGCTTGCAGTCGTTCAGGCAGGAATCGCATTTGCGCTTTTGCCGAAGCGCCGGTATGAAGTAAAGATGTGTCGCGAGTGTTTCGCGGCTAGAGGAGAGAAGATGAGCGAAGGGTTGTCCATTCACCATGACCAGGCGAGTCATCAGTTCGTGACCACCGTCGAAGGTGATCGTGCCTATCTGGCCTATATGGATCTGGGCAAGCAGACGCTGGACATCTATCGAACCTTCGTACCCAACGCACTGCGCGGCCGGGGCATCGCTGCGGCACTGACCGAACATGCCCTGCGCTACGCCGAAGGCCAGGGTTACACGGTGATTCCGTCCTGCTCCTACGTCGAGCGCTATATGGAGCGTCGTCAACGCCATCAGGCCAGTTGAGCGCGCAGCGTCGATAGCAAAACGCCGGGCATTGCCCGGCGTTTTCGTTACTGCTGTCGCGATCAGCCGCGCTGACGCTTGGGCAGCACATCCTTGAGCTTGGCGTGCATGCTGCGCAGGGTCTTCTCGGTGGTGTCCCAGTCGATGCAGGCATCGGTGATGGAAACCCCGTACTTGAGATCGTCCAGGTTCTTCGGAATCGACTGGTTGCCCCAGCCCAGGTGACTCTCCACCATCAGGCCGACGATGGACTGGTTGCCTTCGAGAATCTGGTTGGCCACGTTCTCCAGCACCAGCGGTTGCAGAGCCGGGTCCTTGTTGGAGTTGGCATGACTGCAGTCGACCATGATGTTCGGGCGGATGCCGGCTTTTGTCAGTTCCTGCTCACAAATGGCGACGCTGACAGAGTCGTAGTTCGGCTTGCCGTTGCCGCCACGCAGCACGACGTGACCGTAGGCGTTGCCCTTGGTGGTGACGATGGATACGCCGCCTTCCTGGTTGATGCCGAGGAAACGGTGCGGGCTGGAGACCGACTGCAGGGCGTTGATCGCCACCGTCAGGCCGCCGTCGGTACCGTTCTTGAAACCGACTGCCGAGGACAGGCCCGAAGCCATTTCCCGGTGCGTCTGCGATTCGGTGGTGCGGGCGCCGATGGCCGACCAGCTGATCAGGTCCTGCAGGTACTGCGGCGAGATCGGGTCGAGCGCTTCGGTGGCGGTGGGCAGGCCCATCTCGGCCAGGTCACGCAGCAGCTGGCGGCCGATGTGCAGGCCGTCCTGAATCTTGAACGAGTCGTCCAGGTAGGGGTCGTTGATCAGGCCTTTCCAGCCGACCGTGGTGCGTGGCTTCTCGAAGTACACGCGCATGACCAGGAACAGGCTGTCGGACAGTTCGGCGGCCAGCACCTTGAGGCGCTCGGCATATTCGTGAGCTGCCTTGATATCGTGGATGGAGCAGGGGCCGACTACCACGAACAGGCGATGATCCTTGCCATCGAGAATGTCGCGTACCACCTGGCGACCATGGGATACGGTCTGCAGGGCGGCATCGGTCAGGGGAATCTCGCGTTTCAGCTGATCGGGGGTGATCAGGGTTTCGTTGGAAGCGACGTTGAGGTCGTCGATCGGTAAATCAGCCATCGTGCTACTCATCGGGTCAGGTCGTCGGGTCACGGGTGCCGGCCGCCAGGGGCCCCCTGAGGCGGTGCACAGCTAGTTTGTGCAGGGGGAGCCGAACCTTAGCGCGTACGCGGCTGCGCGACAATGGGCGATGAGTCCAATGAGCGTCATAGAGGCGGCGTATCGCTGCGAGAGGGTGTTGCGCTTCCTGCGTGTCCGGGAGGGCGGAACACTGTCAGGCGAGGTAGGGGAATTCGGCGGCGTGCTTGGCGATCCAGTCCTGGGCGCACTGCTCGATGGCGACGGCGTGGCCCGATTCCTGTTCCAGTTGCTGTCGATAGTGCTGGATATGGCACACCTGTTCGACCATGCGTGCGCGAAACAGGGTGTCTTCGTCGATGAAGGCGATGCCTACCAGGTAGCCGTTTTCCAGGCGCCGGCACCAGGCCACGACGCCAGGGTAGCGCGCCAGCTCGCCGAGCAGGGGAATGCGCAGCTCGACCGATGTCCCGCGACGAAAGCCGCGCGTCGAGTTGCATGCCACCCCGCCCAGACTGATATTGTTCAACCGCTGCCTGGGTATGCAGGCCTTCTTGCGCAACACCAGTTCCACCGGCATGTCGCTTGGATGACGCAGAAACTTACGCATGAACACCGACCTCGAATGCAGGCAAACTGATATCAGTGAATTCAGTATAGCGACGCAACTGGAACTGACCGACCTGGATGCCGACCGCCGCCTGCTCGATCTTTCCGGTACGTCGCTTATCGTGTTCACAAGCACGGGCTGTGCCAGTTGCCGCTGGGCGCGTCAGGTGCTGCCTGGCCTGGGGTTGCTGATCGAGCGTCTGTGCTGGATCGATGCGGGGCATAACGCCGGATTGGTGACGCGCTACGAGGTTTTTCACCTGCCGGCGCTGTTTCTGGTTCGCGATGGCCATTTCTTTGGCGCGTTGCGCGCCCGTCTCACTCATTCCGATCTGATCACCGCCATGGACGAGGCTCTGCGTCGTCCGGCTGAGGAGCTACCTTGATGTCTCAAACCCCTGCACCGCGCATCGGCGTCATTGGCACGGGGGCCATCGGCGGCTTCTACGGGCTGCTGCTGGCCAAGGCCGGACATGACGTGCATTTCCTGCTGCGCAGCGAATATGCCGCGGTGGCCGAACAGGGCCTGCGCCTGAACAGCAGCGTGCACGGCGCGCTGACCCTGGCGCCGGCGCAGGCCTACCGGCGAATCGAGGACATGCCGCCCTGCGACTGGCTGCTGGTGGGGGCGAAGACCACGGCCAACGCTGAGCTGGCTCCGCTCATCGCCATGGCTGCCGCCCCCGGCGCCAGGGTCGTGCTGTTGCAGAACGGCCTGGCGGTGGAGGACGAGTTGCGTCCACTGCTGCCGGACGGCCTGCATCTGCTCGGCGGCCTCTGCTACATCTGTGTCCACCGTAGTGCGCCTGGCGTGATCGAGCATCAGGCGCTGGGCGCGATCAACCTGGCGTACCACTCCGGGCCGGCAGGTGACGAGGCGTCGCGTCTGGAGCTGGTGGAAGAGGGCGCGAACCTGCTGCGCAGCGCAGGGCTGGACTCGACGCCGATGCGTGATCTGACCCAGACGCGCTGGCAGAAGCTGGTGTGGAACGTGCCCTACAACGGTCTTTCCGTGCTGCTCGATGCCGACACGCGGCGCCTGATGGGTAACCCCGACAGCCGCGCCTTGATCGGCGACATCATGCAGGAGGTGGTGCAGGCTGCACAGACGCTCGGCCACGGCATGCCGGAGCAGTACGCGAGCAAGCTGCTGGCCGCTACCGAGCGGATGCCCGACTACCTGCCGAGCATGTACCACGACTTCGCCCTGGGCCGCCCGGCAGAGCTGCATGCCATCTACGCAGCACCTCTGGCTGCGGCCGACGCCGCTGGCTTCGACATGCCCAAGGTACGCGCGCTGTATCAGGCGCTGCGTTTCATCCAGGCGCGCGGGGAGGCCTGAGCATATGGGCAAGGGGTTGGGCGACAAGCTGGTGCTGGCGATTTCCTCGCGGGCATTGTTCGATCTGAGCGAGAGCCACCAGATCTATGAAAGCGAGGGGGTGGAAGCCTACCGCCGTTATCAGATCGAGCACGAGGACGAGGTCCTGATGCCGGGTGACGCCTTCCCCCTGGTGGAGAAGCTGCTGGGCCTCAATCAGCGTCTCAGCGAGCAGCGCGTCGAGGTGATCCTGGTGTCGCGCAACAGCGCCGACACGGGGCTGCGCGCCTTCAACTCGATCCAGCACTACGGCCTCGGCATCTCGCGTGCGGCGTTCGTCGGCGGGCGCAGCCCCGACCCTTACCTGGCAGCCTTTGGCTGCCATCTGTTTCTCTCCACCCATGCCGATGACGTGCGCAATGCGCTCAAGGCCGGCTTCGGTGCCGCCACGCTGCTCTCGGGTGGCACGCGGCGGGCGAACAGCAACGAGCTGCGCATCGCCTTCGACGGCGACGCCGTGCTGTTCTCCGATGACTCCGAGCGCGTCTACCAGAGCGGTGGCCTGCATGCGTTCCAGAGCCACGAGCGCGAGGCGGCGCGGCAGGCGCTGCCTGGCGGGCCGTTCAAGCCGTTTCTCGCGGCGCTGCACAGCCTGCAGCAGGAGTTTCCCGAGACGGACTGCCCGATTCGTACGGCCCTGGTGACCGCACGCTCGGCGCCGGCGCATGAGCGGGTGATCCGCACCTTGCGCGAATGGAACATCCGCCTGGACGAGTCCTTCTTCCTCGGCGGGCTGGACAAGTCGGCGGTGCTCGAGGCGTTCGCGGCCGACGTGTTCTTCGATGACCAGACCGGGCACTGCGAGAAGGCCCGCCAGGTAGTGGCCACAGGGCACGTGCCGCACGGGGTGAGCAACGAGTCGCAGCCTTGAATCTGGTGGCCGCTGCCACCTTGCATATAGCCATTCGTCCTAAATAACGCCGCCGACCTTGCTTTGTCTGATGCGCTGCTAAGCTCAAACAAGGGCCTGCGTCTGCAGTCAAGGAGGCCGCGTGATTCGCTCGATACTCTATGCCACCGATCTGGGGCTTTATGCCTCCTACGTCTTGCAGCACGCCCTGGCGGTGAGCCGCAGTTTCAAGGCCGATCTCTATGTCGTCCATGCCGTCGAACCCATGGGGCTGTTCGCCGAATCCGTGCTGCAGACCTACCTGGATGAAGACACCCTGGACGAGTTGCGCCGCAACGGCCTCGGCACGGTCATGGCCAGCATCGAGCAGCGTGTGCTGGAGGGCTTTCGGGATGAGCTGGGGGACGGGCTTCAGGACCTGCATCTGATTCGCGCGGTGCGAGTGCTGCAGGGCGATCCGCCAACAGTGATTCTCGAGGAGGCGCAGAAACTTGGGGTGGATCTGCTGGTCGTAGGCAGTCACAGCCATGGCGCGGATCTCGCGGTGCCGCTGGGGCGTACGGCCGCGCGCATCGTGCAGCTGTCGGAGGCACCGGTGTACCTGGTGCCCATGTTGCAGCATCGCGGACATGGTGACTTGTAGGAGGGTGTAACTAATAAAACGATCTATGCTGATGTATTAGACCAATAATATGGTTATATAAGGCGTTGACAGGCTGCTGGCCTGCCTTACTGCTCTGAGGGAAATCTATGAAGCTTCAGCAACTGCGCTACATCTGGGAAGTCGCGCACCACGACCTCAACGTATCGGCTACCGCTCAAAGCCTTTACACCTCGCAACCAGGGATCAGCAAGCAGATTCGCTTGCTCGAGGATGAGCTGGGCGTGGAAGTCTTCGCCCGCAGTGGCAAGCACCTGACCCGTGTCACCCCCGCCGGAGAGCGGATCATCACCACCGCAGGAGAGATTCTGCGCAAGGTCGAAAGCATCAAGCAGATTGCCCAGGAATTCTCCAACGAGAAGAAGGGCACCCTGTCCATCGCCACCACGCACACCCAGGCGCGCTACGCCTTGCCGCCGGTGATCAGTGCCTTCATCAAGCAGTACCCGGACGTCTCGTTGCACATGCACCAGGGCACGCCGACGCAGATCGCCGAGATGGCCGCCGATGGCAGCGTCGACTTCGCCATCGCCACCGAGGGCCTGGAACTGTTCAACGACCTGATCATGATGCCGTGCTACCGCTGGAATCGCTGTGTGGTGGTGCCGCAGGGGCATCCGCTGGCCAAGCTGCCGAAGCTGACGCTCGAAGCGCTCGCCGAGCATCCCATCGTGACCTACGTGTTCGGTTTCACCGGGCGCTCGAAGCTGGACGAGGCCTTCAGTCACCGTGGCCTGACGCCCAAGGTGGTGTTCACCGCAGCCGACGCCGACGTGATCAAGACCTACGTACGCCTCAACCTTGGCGTGGGCATCGTGGCCAAGATGGCCGTCGACAGCAAACTCGATCAGGACCTGGTGGTGCTGGACGCCGACGAGCTGTTCGAGCCCAGCGTGACTAAGATAGGTTTCCGCCGGGGCACCTTCCTGCGTGGCTTCATGTGCGATTTCATCGAGAAGTTCGCCCCGCACCTCAGCCGTGAGATGCTGGCCAAGGCGGTGCAGTGCCACAACAAGTCCGAACTCGAAGAGCTGTTCGAGGGCGTGAAGCTACCGGTGCACTGAGTCTGCGATTCAAACGAAACATGGCGCCCTGGGGCGCCATGTTTCGTTTCAGCTACCTGCCACTCAGTGGCTGAGGTGCAGGCCGCACTCGCGGTTGTCCTCGCCCTTGGTCGGGTCGAAGTAGTCGAACTCGTTCGGCAGGTCATGGGCGACCAGGTACTGGTACAGGTCCTTGGAGGTCCAGTGCAGCAGCGGCGCGACCTTGATCAGGCCGTCCGGGTTGATGCTCACCGGGTCCATCTGCGCGCGGACGGCGGTGTCGGTGGCACGCAGGGCGGTGAACCAGACGCTGGGCGCTGTTTCGCGCAGGGCGCGGGCGAAGGGCTCGAGCTTCACCTCTTCGGTGAATGCCGCGTGACGCGGATCGTCCAGCGCCGGGACCGGGCCGTCGATGGCCTCGCGGTGAGCGCGCGAGCGCTTGGGCAGGTAGGTGATCAGGTTGAGGTTGAGCTTGCGGGCCACCTCGTCAGCGAAGCGGTAGGTCGCCTCGGTGTTGTAGCCGCTGTCCATCCAGACCACCGGAATGTCCGGCTTGACCTGGCTGACCATGTGCAGGATCACCGCTTCGAACGGGCGGAAGTTGGTGGTGCAGATGGCGGGTTTGCCCAGCCCGATGGCCCACTGAACCAGCTTTTCAGGCTGGTTGCCGAATTCGGCATTGAGCGCGTCCAGGTCGAGTTCCATGCTGAGGACTCCAGATCGTGTGCGTGAGGGCGCGATCTTAACAAAGGCTGGTTATGCTTCTAAATAACAAGCTACTTCTATGACCTTTCATGCAGTTATAAGCCGGGCGGATTGCGTGACCATCGCCCACTGGTTAGAGTGCCGGCTCCCTTTGTGGCTCAACCGAGGAGTGTCCTGTGGAAATCGCGTGTCTCGACCTGGAAGGTGTACTGGTCCCGGAAATCTGGATCGCCTTTGCGGAAAAAACCGGCATCGAGTCGCTCAAGGCGACCACCCGCGACATTCCCGACTACGACGTGCTGATGCAGCAGCGCCTGCGCATCCTCGACGAGCATGGCCTGAAACTGAAGGACATCCAGGACGTGATCGCCACGCTCGAGCCGCTGGAAGGCGCCGTGGAGTTCGTTGACTGGCTGCGTGAGCGTTTCCAGGTGGTGATTCTCTCCGACACCTTCTACGAGTTCTCCCAGCCGCTGATGCGTCAGCTCGGCTTTCCGACCTTGCTGTGCCATCGCCTGATCACCGACGAGCATGATCGCGTGGTCAGCTACCAGCTGCGCCAGAAGGATCCCAAGCGCCAGTCGGTCATCGCCTTCAAGAGCCTGTACTACCGCGTGATCGCCGCGGGCGACTCGTACAACGACACCACCATGCTCAGCGAAGCCCACGCTGGCATCCTGTTCCATGCCCCGGACAACGTGATCCGCGAGTTCCCGCAGTTCCCGGCGGTGCACAGCTATGCCGACCTCAAGCAGGAATTCCTCAAGGCGTCGAATCGCACGCTGAGCCTGTGACCGCCCACCTGCTGTCGTGAAAACGCCGCGATTTCCGTGAGGAATCGCGGCGTTTTTCTTGCTGCTCGCGTTGGGCTACAGGTGTTCCAGCGTTTCCAGCAGGACCTTCACCTTGGTCACCGACTCCTGGTACTCGGCCTGCCAGGCCGAGTCGGCGACGATGCCGCCACCGCCCCAGCAACTGACCTTGCCATCCTTGACCAGCAGGCTGCGGATGGCGATGGAGCTGTCCATTTCGCCACGCACGTCCAGGTACAGCAATGAGCCGCAGTAGAGGCCGCGCCGGCTGGGCTCCAGTTCGTCGATGATCTGCATGGCGCGGATCTTCGGGGCCCCGGTGATCGAACCGCCGGGAAAGCTGCCGGCGATCAGGTCCAGTGCGTCCTTGCCGGGCGCCAGCTCGGCGGTCACGCAACTGACCAGGTGGTGCACGTTGGGGTAGCTCTCCAGGGCGAACAGTTCAGGCACCTTCACCGAGCCGATACGGCAACTGCGGCCAAGGTCATTGCGCAGCAGGTCGACGATCATCAGGTTCTCGGCGCGATCCTTGCGGCTGGCCAGCAGCTCCTCGGCCTGGGCCAGGTCGTCCACGGCATCGACGCCGCGACGGCGGGTGCCCTTGATCGGACGGGTTTCCACCTGGCCCTCGCTGACCTTGAGGAAGCGCTCCGGCGAGAGGCTGAGGATGGCGTTGCCATCGCCCAGGTTCTGGAAGCCCGAGAACGGCGTCGGGCAGGCCTGGCGCAGCGCCAGGTAGGCCGCCCATGGGTCGCCTTCGCAGGGAGCCTGAAAGCGCTGGGCGAAGTTCACCTGGTAGCAGTCGCCAGCCAGGATGTACTGCTGGATGCGCTCGATCGACTGGCGGTAATGGTCCTCGTCGATGTCGGCCTGGAACGGCTGGGACAGCCGGAAGCTCGCCTGGTCCTCGCGGCTCGGGGCCTCGAACAGTGCCAGCAGACGCTGCCGTTCGGCCTGCGGCAGTGCGGGGTGGAACAGCAGCTGGCTGGTGCCGAGCTGGTGATCGCTGATCAGTGCCCAGGCATACAGGCCGAAGCGCGCATCCTGCAGGGCGAGGTCATCGACGCTGTGTGCGGGCAGCACTTCCAGGCGCCGGCCGAAGTCGTAGGACAGGTAGCCGATCAAGCCGCCGACGAATGGCAGCTCCATTGCGCTCGGCGCCTCGGCGTTGCCGAGGCTGTGCAACGCGCCACGCAGGCGTTGCAGAAAAGCGTTGGCCGATTCGTCGTGCGCGGGCGCCAGTTCTGCCAATGGCCATGCGCTCATAAGGTCATAGCGTCCTCGCTTGGCACTCGGGCGTCCGGCGTCCAGCAATACGGCGCCGGGGGCCTGGCGGATGCGCTGGAAATAGCCGCCAGGGTCCGTCCGGTAGGGAAGAGGGTGCAGAGAACAGCTGGGCATGCGGGCAGTCGGGAATTGGCTGAAAGGGCGATTGTAGTCTGCCGCTAACATTCATCCTAGAGCTTCTGCCGGGTTTACTCCGGCGCACAGGGCTGATTAGTATTGAGCGCTTGCAGAACGTTGAACCGTTGTACCAGAACAATAATTAATGAAGGGATCCTGGCTATGGATGAAGTCATAGGTCCAGCCGCTGGAAGCCTGCAGCGTTCGAAACTTTCGCCGCCCCAGGCATCCACCGAGTATCTGCTAAGACCCCAGGTGGAGGCTGCGTTGTCAGCCCATCCCCATGCCCGCCTCGTGCTTTTTTCCGCGCCTGCCGGCTTCGGCAAGACCACTGCCCTGATGGTGCTGGCCGAGCGACACCGCGAGGCTGGTGGTGCCGTGGCCTGGGTATCGCTGAGCGCCGATGATGACGACCCCGTGCGCTTCTTCCAGCAACTGATCGACGCGCTGGGGCGTGCCTTGCCGGGCCTGGGCGAGGATGCGCTGGGCTATCTGCGCAATACCATGCGCGTGCCGGTCGAGGCCGTGATGGAGAGCCTGCTGGCGGAAATGGCGCAGCGCAGCGAGCCGCTGCTGCTGGTGCTCGATGACCTGCATCTGCTCCAGGACCCGGAGCTGCTCGCCGCTCTCAACCGCCTGGCCAAGCTGGCGCCGGCGAGCTTCACCCTGGCCATCGGCAGTCGTTCGCAGCCGGCCCTGAGCCTGGCCACCCTGCGTGCCAAGGGCATGCTGCTGGAGTTCGGTGCCGACGAGCTGCGCCTCAACCCCGAGGAGGTGCGCAGCTATCTCGAGCGCAGCGGCCTGCAGCTGGAGCCTGACGCACTCAAGGCCCTGTACAGCCACACCGAGGGCTGGATGGTGGGCGTGCACCTGGCCAGCCTGTGGCTCAGGCACCATCCGCAGCCCGCACAGCGGATGGCGGAGCTGGGCGCCGACCAGACGGCGGTAGGCGACTACCTGCTGCGCTCGGTGTTCGAACAGTTGCCGCAGGCGCGGCAGGAGCAATTGCTGGCGCTGGGTATCGCTCAGCAGCTCAGCGGTGATCTGGCCAACGCCTTGTGCGGGCGTCAGGATGGCCAGCAGCTGCTGGAGGAACTGGAAGCCATGCAGCTGTTCCTCCTGCCGCTGGACCGTGAGCGGCAGTGGTACCGCTTCCACAACCTGTTCGCCGAATTTCTCCGCGCGCGTCTCAAGGAGCGCGATCCCGAACGCTTCAAACAGCTGCATTTCAACGCCAGCCTGTGGTTCACCAACCACCACATGCAGAACCTGGCCATCGAGCACGCCTGCCTCGCCGAGGATGCCGAGATGCTCGCGGCGTTGCTCGACGGCTGCGGCCTGGAGTTGATCAACCGTGGGCAGTTGAACCTGATCTACAAATGGCGCCAGCACGTACCGGACGACATCGCCCTGCGTTTCCCGGTGCTGGTGCTCGCCGATGTCTGGGTGCGGGCTGCCGAGCTGGGTTTGAACGAAGCCAATCGCATGCTCGACGAGCTGCTCGAGCGCTGGGGCGAGTCGCGCAGCAGCGGGCCGCTCAGCGACAAGTTGCTCGCGACCCTGGCGATCAAGGCGGTGATTGCCCTGCAGAAGGACGACCTGGATACCTGCGTCAGCCTGGCGCGTCGCATCGAGGCGCAGCTTGGTCAGCACACCGCCTTCCTCGAGGTGGCGATACTCACCGTCGGCGCGCTGGCCAACGTCATGCTTGGCCAGGCGGAGCAGGCGCGCAAGCTGCTGGCGCTGGCGCAGCAGCGCAACCACTTCCTCGAAGGCCGCTACCTGGACATGCAGCTGGCCAACGTGGAAATCCTGCTGTGCCTGGAACAGGGGCGGGTCAAGCAGGCGCAGCTGCTGTTCGACCAGTTGCGGGCGCGGACGATGCCCTGGTTCGGCGAGCGCTCGCGTGCGCTGGTTCTGCCGACCATCAGCGAATGCCTGATCGCCTACCAGCAGGGGCGCCTAGACGGCCTGCAGGAGCGACTGCGCTGGGCGCTGGCGACCGTCGACGTGATCAACCCCATCGATCTTTACGCCCAGGCCATGCTCTGCCTGGCGCGGGTGCAACGTCTGCAGGATGCGCCCAAGGAGGCCAGCGCGACGCTGGTGCTGATGCAGAACCTGGCTGCGCGCAACAACTCCTGGCGCTTCTACGTGCAGGCGGTCGCCGACGAGATCGCGCTGACCCTGCAGGAGCCGACGGCCGACCGCAGCAAGCGCGCCGAGCAACGCCTGAAGTCGGTCGACTGGAACAAGCTGGCCGCGCACTACACCCAGCGCAGCTTCAACCCGGTGCTCTGGGCACTCGGCCTCAGCCGCATTCGGCTCCAGCAGGCACGTGGACACTTCAGCGAGGCCCTGCACGAGATCACCCAGTTGCGCAGCCAGTTGCAGAACGGCTGGCACGGTCTGCACCGCCTGCGCCTGGATCTGCTGGCGGCCCTGAGTTACCAGCGGCTCGGCTATCAGGAGCGTGCGCAGAGCCTGCTGGTGCAGTGCCTGATCGGCGCCGAGCGGGAAGAGGCGCGCAGCCTGTTCATCGAGGAGGGCGAGGCGATTCGCCAACTGCTCCAGCAGCTGGAGTCGGCCGAGCGCCAGCCAGCGCTGCAGGCTTTCATTCGCAGCCTGCTGTCTGTCTGGCCCGGGCAGGCGTCACGCCAGGCGCTGGACACGCTGGAGGAGGGACTGACCGAGCGTGAACGCGAGGTGGTCTGTCTGGCGGCCAAGGGCATGTCCAACGAGGAGATAGGTCAGCAGCTGTCCCTGGCCCTGGGGACGGTCAAATGGCACCTGCACAACATCTACGAAAAACTCAAGGTGCGTAACCGCACTCAAGCCATCCGCCGTGCTCGCGAGCTGAGTCTACTGGAATCATGAACAGCCATAATCCCGTGTGCCAGGTCAGTGTGCCGTTGCTGCGCACCAAGCTTTATCCGGTTCATGCCGAGGGCGCGCTGCTGCTGGAGCGCTCGGCATTGCTCGAGCGTCTGCTGGAGGCGCGCGAGCAGCGTCTGATCGTCCTCAGCGCTCCTGCCGGGTTCGGCAAGAGCACCGTGCTGAGCCAGCTGCGCGGTCGCCTGCAGCAGAGCGGCGCGAGGGTCGCGTGGCTGTCCTGCGATGAAAGCGACAGTGAACCGGCGAGGTTCCTGCAGTATCTCGTGGCCGCCGTGCAGGCCGCCTGTCCCGGATTCGGCGGCAGCGCCTCGGCGTTGTTGCAGGGCGAGATCAGCTGGCCGCTGGAAGCGGTCATCGATGCCTTTCTCGATGACCTGAAGGCGCTGCGGGAAAACCTCTACCTGATGCTCGACGACTTCCACCGCATTCGTCATCCATCCCTTGGCCAGGGCTCGCGCTACCTGATCGAGCGCCTGCCCAGGCATGTGCGGCTGGTGGTCAGCACGCGCTATCAACCCCGTTTTCTCGAAGAGCCGCCATCGCTTGGCGCCTGGGCGTTTTGGCTCAAGGCGGAAGACCTGCGCCTGACCCGTGCGGAAACCGCCGCGTATTTCCGCGACATCAAGCGCCTTGCTCTGGAGGAGAGTGAACTCAACCAGCTGTACGCCCGCACCGAAGGCTGGATCACCGCGCTGCATCTGGCGGCACTGGCCTTGCCACGGCAACGTGATCGGGCAGCCTTTCTTGCCGGACTGTCGGGCGCCGAGCGCAACATCGCCGATTACCTGGCCGAGGACGTCGTCGCCAGCCTGCCGGAACCCGTGCAGCTGTTTCTCGACCAGACCTCGGTGCTCGACGAGTTCAACGCGCCACTGTGCAATGCCCTGACGGGCCGCCAGGACGGCGCCGAGATGCTCCGTCGCCTGCAGGGCGAGCAGCTGTTCGTGATCCCGCTGGACGAGCAGGGCGAATGGTTCCGCTATCACCACCTGTTCGCCGAGTTCCTGCAGGGGCGCCTGGCCAAGCGCGGTGATCCCGCGCACCTGCTGCATGCGGCTGCGCGCTGGTGCGAAGGGCGTGACCTGGCCGACAAGTCGATCAAGTACGCCCTGCGCGCCCGTGACTACGGCTTTGCCGCCGAGCTGCTGGAGCGCCAGGGCGCGCGCCTGATCGCCGGCAACCGGGTCTACGGCATCCTCGCCATTCTCAAGGACATTCCCCCGGTGGTGATCGCCGAGCAGCCGGTGTTCCAGATCTTCTATGCCTGGCAGCTGGCCTTCGAGCAGAAGTTCGCCGAATCCGAGGCGTTGATCGAGGAGGTCAGCACGCGCCTGACCCAGGGCCGCGGCAAGGGCATGCATTTCGGTCTGATCGAGCTGCTGGCGGCTGCCCAGGTGCTCAAGGCGCTGGTGCTGCTGTATCAGGACAAGCTCGAAGCCTGCCTCAAGGTCGCCGGCCACTGGCTGGCCCTGGTGCCGCAGAACCAGCCGGTGTTCCGCGCCAGCCTGGCCTGCGTGCAGGCGGCGGCATTCGCGCTGCTGGGCGAGTTCGGCGAGGCGGCCAAGGCGATTGCCGTGGCTCGCGAGAATCTGCGTCAGTGCGAGAGCGAGTACCTGCACGTGATGGCCAGCCTGATCGAGGCGCTGATCTGCAAGGAATATGGCGAGCTGGAGCGTGGCCGGGCCCTCGCCGAAACCGCACGCGCCCGCGTGGAGCAGGTGTTCGGCCGCCGCAGTCGGGTCGGTGGTCCGCTGGGGCTGGCCTATGCCGATCTGCTGTACGAGCAGGACCGGCATGGCGCGATCCTCGCCGAATTGCCGCTGGCCACGACCTGGCGCGACGTGGCGACACCGGTGGAGCTGATCAGTCGCGGCAAGCTGGTCATGGCACGGGCACGCTTCTTCGCCGGGGCTGCCGAGCAGGGCCTGGAAGAGCTGGACGAATGGCTGGCGGGCTTGCAGGGGCCGGGCTATGAACGGGTGTTCGCCATCGGCATGGGCTGCAAGGTGCAGTTTCTCCTGTGGCTGCGCCGGCCCAACGAGGCGCAGCGCATCTATCTGCAGCTGGAGCGCCACCTGGCGGCGCTGCCCATCGAGCGTTACGGCGACGCACACACCGCGCTGGCACTGAGTCAGGCGCGCCTGGCATTGAGCGATCGGCGCGTGGACAAGGCACAAGCCAGCCTGGAGGCCTGCCTGGCCAAACAGGGGGCCGAGCACCAGCGTGACCGGCGCTTGCGCCTGAGCCTGTTACTTTCTGTGGCGTACTGGCGCAAAGGTAACAGCGACAAGGCCTTCACCCTGCTGCGCGCGACCCTGGAAGAAGCCTGGCAGTGCGGCTACCGCCGCCTGTTCCAGGACGACGCCATCTGGTTGCTGCCGCTCTGGGAAGCCTGGCACGAGGCCGAGCCGAAGCCGGCGGCGGCCTGGCAGGGCGTGGCCGAGATGCTTCGCGAGCAGTGTCGCCGGCTGTCTATCGACCCTGAAAGTTTCGAGGAAAATCAGGATGTTAGCCACCGCGAGCGGGAGATCCTGCGGCTCGTGGCCGCCGGCCTCTCCAATCGCGACATCGCCCAGGCGGTGCACCTGTCCGAGGCCACCATCAAATGGCATCTGCACAACCTGTTTTCCAAGTTGGGGGTACGCAGTCGTACCCAGGCCGTGCTCAAGGGCAAGAGCCAGGGATTGCTCAGTGAGGCATGAAGGGAATTAAGGATCGTCCTACCTGCTCCATCCCTTGGATGGGCTGGCAGGGGCGGGGTGGGTTAGTAGCTTGTAGCCATCTCGGAGCGCCATGCGCTGCGTGAATCCAAACCTGGCGTACCTAGGGAAGCCGCGACAGGTCTGGTGATCGGCATGAGCCGATCAGGCTGCTCGTGACAGGACGTCACCGGCAGAGCCCGGGGACCCCCCATTTGAACTGTGGAGATAACAACAATGATGACCCTGAAAAAACTCGCTCTTGCCGCCGCCGTCATGGCTGTTCCGTTCATGGCCCAGGCCGACCTGAAAGCGCTGGATGACTCCGACCTGGCTGGCGTCACCGGTCAGGCTGGTATCAGCATCGCCGGTAACTTCGATGCCACCATCGGCTCGATCGTTTACACCGATACCGAAACCGGTGTCAGCGACGGCAGCAACAGCCTGAGCCTGAACACCGTCACCCTGTCCGGCTTCAACATCGACGAAGCCAACCCGTTGACCGTCGACGTGGTCGACAACAAGCTGGAAATCGGCCTGCCGGGCATCAACGGCGGTGTCGCTGTGGACGCCGTGAAGATCGGCAACGGCACCATTGGTGGCGTCGCCATCAACGGTCTCGACATGGCCGGCTCCACCGTCAAGATCTGGGGTCATTGATCCTCGCTTGAGCTGATCCGCAGGAGCTCTGCCGCTGTTCGCGGCCGGGCTCCTGTCTCGTTGTATGCAGTCGCGGATTGACCAATGATCGAAATTCTCGTGGGCAGCCTGATCGGTTTGTACGGTTTCACCGAGGCTGTCGACACCAAGCCGCAGCCAGCCGGGACGGTGAACATCACCCAGCCGCTGCTGCCCAATGGCCCGCTGCGCGAGTCGGTGGTGCTGGAGCCGATGAGTCAGTTGCAGTTTCGCAACGTGATTCGCCAAGCCTACGACTACAGCTGCGGCTCCGCGGCCCTGACCACGCTGCTCGACTACTTCCTGGGGCGCAACCTGGAAGAGCGCCAGGTGATGGAGGGGCTGCTGCATTTCGGCGAGGCGGAAAAGATCGTCGAGCGACGCGGTTTTTCGCTGCTCGACATGAAGCGCTTCGTCACCGCCCTGGGCTACAAGAGCGGCGGTTTCCGGGCTGCGTTCGATGACCTCGCGCAGCTCGAACACCCGGCCATCGTGCCGATCGAGTACGCCGGCTTCAAACATTTCGTGGTGGTGCGCGATGTCTACAACGACCACGTGTTCATCGCCGACCCGGCGCTGGGCAACATCAGCTTCACCCGCGTGCGTTTCGAGGAGATATGGGATCAGAACGTCCTGTTCGTGATCTTTCCCAGTGGCAACGAGCCGGCCAACGCCATGGCGCTGACCGACCGTGACCTGCGCATCATCGATGACCGCACCATCAGCATGCTGGCTTTCCGCGAGTTTCCGCAGATGGCCAAGTTCACCACGAATCAGGCCGACCGCTTAGGGTCGGGAGGCGACATCCAGTACATTCGCCGCAAGTGATTCACCCGGCATAACAACAACGATCTGGGGATAGCGTCATGGGAGTTTGGGGGTACGCATGGCTGGCCATGCTGGCGCTTGCTGCTGCACAACCGGTCCTGGCCGAGGAGGCCACGGTCGACGATGCGCGTGATGCGCTGACCAAGAAGGACGATGACGCCGACAGCGCCAAGGCGCTGGAAGAGGTGTTCCAGGCCGCCGAGAAGAGCTACACGCTGCTCAAGAAGGGCGAGCGTACGCTGACCTACGGCTTCGACTACTCGTTGTTGCGCGATACACAGATCCAGACCGTGCGCACCGGACAGAACGTCTACAGTGTGATCGGCCAGAGCGAGGCGCAGCACACCTTCACCAACTCCTTCACCTTCGACTACGGCGTCTGGGACAACCTCACCTTCAGCATGCGTGTGCCGTTCCTGGCCAAGTACGACACCGAACGCGACCTCAGCACCTACAGCCTCGGCGACGTCTCCGCCAGCCTGCGCTGGCAACCCTGGTCGTCCGAGCGCGGCCGACCGGTCACCACCCTGTTCGCCACCCTCGGCCTGCCGACCGGGGACAGCCCCTACGACGTCAGCCTCGACGATGGCCTGGCCACCGGCAACGGGTACTACAGCCTGGGCGTCGGTGCCAACATGTCCTACGTGATCGACCCGGTGGTGCTGTTCGGTTCGCTGGGTTACACCTACAACCTGCCGATCCGCGATGCCGACCAGGTGCGTGGCGGCCGCCTGCTGGAAGAGGTCGAGCCCGGCTCCAGCCTGTCGTTGAGCATGGGCTTCGCCTACGCGCTGTCCTACGACGTCTCGCTGGCAACATCACTGCAGATGGCGCACAACCTGGCGCCGACGTTCAAGTTCAGCGACGTCACGCTGGAAGGGAACGAACAGACCAGTGCGGTGATGAACTTCTCGCTGGGCCTGCGCACCGCGCCGAACACCATCGTCAACGTCAATGCCGGTTTCGGCATGACCGAAGATTCGCCCGATGTCCTGCTCGGGATCTCCATGCCCCTTGATATCAAGGGCCTCAAGGCCGAGTAAGCAGCGAGCGAACCGGATATGAATCATCTTGCCAAGCTGCAGGCGCTGCTGCTGGTCGGGTTGGTCGCAGCTTGCGTCCTGCCCGCACAGGCGCAGTTGGCCAACAACCTGACCATCGGCAACCCCAAGGCCATGGCCATGGGCAACGCCGTGACCGCCGACTCCACCGGCATCGATGCCGTGCACTACAACCCGGCGGCCCTGAGCAAGCTCAAGGGTCGGCAGACGACGGTCAAGCTGCTCAGCGGGGTGATGGACATTCGCGCCAAGTTCGAGGCCCGCGAAGGCTATGGCTTCATGGGCTACGACGACGACCCGTTCAAGAACTCCAGCAGCCGCACGCTGACGCCTACCATGTACCTGCCCGGCGTCGGCGGGATGACCGAGCTGCCGCTCCTGGTGGCGCCGCTGGCGGGGTTGTCGATCAACCCGCCAGGCTCGAAGTTCACCTTCGCCACCAATGTCTATGCACCCATGGCGCTGGGCTATTCACGAGACTCGGACGACGATCCGGGCCGTTTCCAGGGGCGCCAGGTGTCGTTGCAGCGCATCACCTACTTCTCGCCGTCGCTGGCCTACCAGGTCAACGACGAGCTGTCCCTGGGCTTGTCCATCGGCTTCTCTCACCAGGCGGTGGCGCTCAACCAGGACTTCCGCAACCCCGGCATGCTCACCGGCCTGACCCGCATTCTCAACGAAGCGCTGTGCCTGCCCGGCCTGGGCGACATCGTCGGATCGATCATCAACGTCTGCAGTGGCAAGATCGGCCCGTTCGACTCGCTGGCCAATCTCGATCTCGACCTCGAACAGAGCCTGTCGCCGACCTACAACCTGGGCATTCTCTGGGAACCGACCGACTGGTTCGCCTGGGGGGCGACCTACCAGAGCGAGGCGCGGATGAACCTCAAGGGCAAGTACCGCATCGACTACAGCGAGGACTGGGCGGGCTTCTGGTCGGGCCTGCAAGGCTCGCTTTTTGGCCAGATACTCAGCCCGATCTTCCCTTATGGGGTCGACCAGGAGTCTGGCAACGCGTCCTTGAAACTGACCTATCCGGACGCCTTCAGCACCGGTATCAAGGTGCGCCCCTTCGACAAGTGGCAGTTCAACCTGGACCTGCGCTGGGTTGGCTATAGCGACTGGAACAACTTCGAGATCGAGTTCGACCGCGAGCTGGATCTGCTGCGCATCGCCAAGACCTTCGGCGGTGGTAACGCCACGAGTCGCAGCATCATTCTCGACCGTGGCTATCGTGACACCTGGAGCTGGGGCGTCGGTGTGCAGTACGACGTCAACGATCGCCTGGCCTTGCGCGCCGGCTACGAGTACCGCCCCTCGGCCATTCCCGAGAACAAGGCCGACGTGCTGGCGCCGGTCGGCGATGCCGATCTTTACGGCCTGGGTCTGGGGTACCGCTGGGACAAGGACAGCACCATCGATGTCGGCTTCAACTACTTCGTTTCCAAGCAGAACATTCCGGCGGGCAGCAGTTGCAACGTCAGCTGCGAAGGCCTGGACAACCTGGTCTACAACCCCTACGCCGGGCTCAACGTGGAAACCACGGTCAAGGCCTACATCTTCTCCATGACCTATACCTCGAGGTTCTGAAACCATGCGCAGGCTCGCGTTCGCTCTGCTGCTCCTGCCCGTCGCCTGGCAGACCGATGCCAGCAGCCGTTATCTGACCTGGGTCGACGAGCAGGGCCGGGTGCACAACACCTTCGTCGATACACGTTTCGCCGAGCAGCAACGTCAGGCGAGGTTGCATGCGGAAAAAAGCGACCAGGCCCGTCTGGGCGAGGGCGGCACCTGGCCGGGGAGTGCGCCGAGCACCGGGGAGAGCAAGCGCCGCTATTTCACCTGGGTCGATGGCAATGGCCAGCTGCAGAACAGCTTCTATGCAGGTGCGCAGGTCGCTGGCGCGTCCGGGAACGACCACGTGCTGGCCAGTGGCGAGCGGGCAGGGGACTACATCGACTCGGAGGTGCTGGAAGGTCGTGGTTTCTCCCGGGGTACCTCCGACAGCCCTTACTACACCTGGGTCGACGAGCAGGGGCGCATGCACAACTCGTCCGTCCCGACGCGCTCTGGCCGGTCCGAGGCTGAGGCGCCCTCCAGCGGTCGTTACAGCGAAGGCCGGCAGATCGAGTTCGAGCGCGGAAAACCGGCGCTACCCATGCTCGACGGACAACCGACCGCCGCCATGCAGGCGTTGCTCGCCGGCAGCCAGTCGCGTGGTGACGGGCTGTACAGTGAATTGTCGACACGCTGCTGTGGCCAGTTGCGCAACAGCGATTTCACCGTGCTTTCGGCCGAAGAGCCGCGTTACGAGGAGCTGGACCGCTTTTCGCCGAGCTTCGATTTTCCCATGGGGCGCAGCTACTACGCGGCCGTGAAACTGCCGGCATCACGGCGCAGCTATGGCTTGCGGGTGCGCAGTTTCGCCAATCGCCAGGTGGTCTATCCGTCACTGCTGTTTCTCGATGAAGCCAAACAGCCGACCCGGCTGGTCAGCGATGCGGTGTATCAGTTGCACCCGGAAACCTGGTACCGCTACGCCTTCATCGAGGGTACGGTGCAGGTGCGTGCCGAACGCGGCGAGCGCTACGTGCTGCTGATCACCACCGACGAGGACCGCAGCCTGCAGACGCTCGACAACAAGCCGTTCAAGCGCCCCTTGCAGGCGCTGGCGGTGGATGACGCGGGCATGCAGCGCCATGCGCATGCCGATGAAGGGGCCTTCGAGCTGGCGATCATGCGCTAAGGGGAGGTGTGTGGGGGCGGGCAGCAGCCTCCCTGCAAGGCAGGGAGGCTTGGGCGTCAGACTTCCTTGCTGACGACGTGGCCGAACAAGCCCTGGGAGAAGCGTACGCGTTCCTCGGCGTCTTCCTGCAGACCCTTGGCTTTCAGCTCTTCCAGGTGGGCCTCCACCGCGTGGGCGCGATGGGTCAGGCCGCAATCGTTGGCGATCTGGATGTTCAGGCCCGGGCGGGCGTTGAGTTCGAGGATCAACGGCCCCTTGTCCTGGTCCAGGACCATGTCCACGCCGATGTAGCCCAGGCCGCAGAGCTCGTAGCAGCCGGCGGCGAGCTTCATGAAGCCATCCCAGTTCGGCAGTTGCACGCCATCCACCGCGTTGGTGGTGTCCGGGTGCTTGCTGATCTTGTTGTTCAGCCAGGTGCCGCGCAGGGTGACGCCGGTGGCCAGGTCGACACCGACGCCGATGGCGCCCTGGTGCAGGTTGGCCTTGCCGCTGGACTGCCGCGTTGGCAGGCGCAGCATCGCCATCACCGGGTAGCCCATCAGCACGATGATGCGGATATCCGGTACGCCCTCGTAGCTGATGCTCTTGAAGATGGTGTCCGGGGTCACGCGGTACTCGATCAGTGCGCGATCGCGGTGGCCACCGAGCGAGTACAGCCCGGAGAGGATGCTGGAAATCTGCTGCTCCAGCTCCTCATGGCTGACGATCTTGCCGGAGACGGTCTTGAAGCGATCCTCGAAGCGGTCCGCGATCACCATGATGCCGTCACCGCCAGCGCCCTGCGCCGGCTTGATGACGAAGTCGTTGCGCCCGGCGATGATCTGGTCGAGCTTGTCGATGCCTTTCTCGGTATCGATGATCCCGTACAGCTCCGGTACATCGATACCGGCCTCGATGGCGCGTTCCTTGGTGATGATCTTGTCGTCGACGATGGGGTACAGGTGCCGTTTGTTGTACTTCAGCACGTAGTCCGCATTGCGTCGGTTGATGCCCATGATGCCTTTGGCTTCAAGGGCCTTCCACGTCTTGATCAGGCCGAACATGGTCTTAGTCCTTGAGGAAGGCTTTGAAACGGAACAGTTCGGTCAGGCGGTAGCCGCGGTAACGACCCATCGCCAGCATGAAGCCCACCAGGATCAGCAGGATCGCCGGGAAGGTGAACACGAAGTACACCAGCTCCGGAACCATCATCAGCAGGTGTGCGACGGTGGCGGCGAACAGGGTGCCGATGGCGACCTTGAAGGCATGGCCGCCGCCGCGCTCTTCCCAGGTGATCGACAGGCGTTCGATGGTCATGGTCAGGATCACCATCGGGAACAGGGCGACGGACAGGCCGCGCTCCAGGCCCAGCTTGTGGCTGAACAGGCTGATGGCCGCGATCAGCACCACCACGAAGGTCAGCACCACCGACAGGCGTGGCAGCATCTGCAGCTTCAGGTGTTCCAGGTAGGAGCGCAACGACAGGCCGAGCGCCGTGATCACGGTGAACAGGAAGATGCCGAAGCCCAGCTGTGTTTCGCGGAAGGCCAGGGCGATCAGCACCGGGGTGAAGGTCCCCAGGGTCTGCAGGCCACCCAGGTTGCGCAGGATGAGGATCACCAGTACGCCGATCGGGATCATGACCATGATCATGAAGGTCTGCTGGGTCTGCAGGGGCAGGCCGTACAGCGAGTACTCGAGGAAGCTGGCGTCGGTGTTCTCGTCGGTCAGCTTGGCCAGGCGGATGGCATTCATCTCGCTGTTGTTAAGGCTGAAGCTTACCTGGGCCTGACGACCCCCTTCGAGGTTGACCAGCTCTTCGTCACCGATCCACCAGACCAGGCGATCGGCAGGCAGGCCCTGCTCGCCGGATTCGGGATTGAAGTACAGCCATTTCTGGCCATTGAAGCTGCGCAGCCACAGCTCGGGCGACTGGGCGACCTCGGCCTGCAGGCGAATGGTGTGCACGCGCTCCATCGGCACGTGGGCGATGGACAGCAGCAGCTCGACGACCTTGGCCTTGTTGACGGTGGACGCGTCGCCGCCGAGCAGCAGCTTGACGTTGTCGTCGTTGGCGTTGTTGACGCGCTTGATGGTCTCGCTGATGAAGGTCTCGACATCCGCGGAGTGCTGGCGGATCGGCGCGAGCAGGGCTTCTGCAGCGATCTTCTCCGGGCCCTCCACAGCAATGCTGTCACGGAAGATCGGCCCCTTGGCAGGCGCCTGCTCGCCGCTGTAACGCTTGGTCAGCACCAGGCGGTAGTAGAGGGTCTGCTTGCCGTTGGCGCGACGGGCCGACCAGGTGACGCGGCGATTGCCGTCGACACGATTGACGCTGACGCCATAGTTGTTGGAGATGAAACTCTCGTTGAGGCTCACGTAATCCTGGTTCAGCGGCGGTACGAACATCTGCAGCTTGACCGGCTCACGCGGGCTGGCCTGAAACTCGACCTTGGCGTCGATGTTCCACAGATCGTCGGTCTCGTCCTCGGTCACCGGGATGCCGAGAATGAAGATTTGGTATGCCGTAATCAGAACGCCCAGGGTCACCAGCAGGGTGATCAGGACTTTCAGATGCAGGTTCAGAGAGCGCATGGGAATTACTCGCCAGGGGTTGCGTCATCGGTGCAGCCGGGTTTTCCAGCTGCATATTTTAGGCTTGGGTCGACCATGGCACCGAAATGCTTGAGGGCTTCGGAGCCGATCAGAAGCGGGTATTGGAATGCACTTCGGTCGGTCAAGTTCACTTCAATTGTGCGCAGGGCCTGCCCCATGCACAGTTCAAGGTCGATTACAGGGCGCGCGGTGTAGGTCTTGCCCTCGTCCGGATCGTAGTCGCCGGCACGGCGTTTGATCTTGCTGATGCGCGCCAGAGGGCGCTCGATCGTGCGCTCGTGGGTGTCGTCGATGGCCAGCACGAAACGCACCCAGGTTTCCCCGTCGCGTTTGAAGCGTTCGATGTCTCGGGCGCTGAGCGAGGCGGTCTTGGCGCCGGTGTCGAGCTTGGCTGCCACCTGGAGGTCGAGCTCTTCGATGTAGATGTATTCGTTCAGGCCATAGACAGACTTGCCCATGGCCAGAGCAGGGCAGGACAGGGTCAACAGGCAGAGCAGCAAGGAGAAGGGTTTCAGTCTCATGAGTCCTTGAGAGGTCTTGCCAGAAGAGGGTGATGAACAGCGCCTGGAGGCATCCTGCCAGACACTTGTCCGCCATGAAGTCTAGCAGGCGAGGCAGCGGACGCTGGCCGGGCTTGAGTTCGGCGAATTCTAGCATGGGGATTTTCCATGCTGACAGACGCTTATGTAGCTTTCTGCAAGTAAGGTCGCGCTTTTCAGACCTGGCTGAGTTGAAAATATTGTCGACAATACTTTGGTCTGCTTTGACTGGTTCGGCTTTTGAGCGTAGTTTTGCGCCTATCGAAATGCCCTGGTGTCGACAATCATGCTGCTCGAATCGAATGAACTGGTCACGCCTCAGGCGGATTCGGAAACACTTTCCGAGCATGTCTTCCGCTTGATCCAGGCGGCCATCGTCAAGGGCGAGATCGCTCCTGGCAGCAAGATCTCCGAGCCGGAGCTGGCGCGTACCTATGGCATCAGTCGCGGCCCGTTGCGCGAGGCGATTCACCGCCTGGAGGGACAGAAGCTGCTGGTGCGCGTCCCGCACGTGGGGGCGCGGGTCGTATCGCTGAGCCATGCCGAGCTGATCGAGCTGTACGAGATCCGCGAATCGCTGGAAGGCATGGCCTGCCGCCTGGCCGCCGAACGCATGACGCAGACGGAAATCGACGAGCTGCGCCGGGTGCTGGAGCTGCACGAGCAGGACGCCGCGTTCAAGGCGGGGGTCGGTTACTACCAGCAGGAAGGCGACTTCGACTTCCACTACCGGATCATCCAGGGCAGCGGCAATCGCACCCTGGCCAAGCTGCTCTGCGACGAGCTGTATCAGCTGGTGCGCATGTATCGCCTGCAGTTTTCCGCGACGCCCAACCGGCCGCGCCAGGCGTTCGCCGAGCATCACCGCATTCTCGATGCCATCGCCGACCGTGACGGCGAACTGGCCGAACTGCTGATGCGCCGTCATATCGGCGCTTCCAAGCGCAACATCGAGCGCCACTACGTTGCCCAGAACGGGCAGGGCGCGCTCACCACTCCATCCAAGACCCGAGGTGATTCATGACTCAGCTTTCCGCCGGCCAGCGTTTCCGCCAGGCCCTCGCCATCGAGAGTCCGCTGCAGGTAATCGGTGCGATCAACGCCAACCACGCGCTGCTGGCCAAGCGCGCGGGCTTTCGCGCCATTTATCTGTCTGGCGGTGGTGTGGCGGCCGGCTCCCTCGGTTTGCCGGACCTGGGCATCAACACCCTGGATGACGTGCTGACCGACGTGCGGCGCATCACCGATGTCTGCGACCTGCCGCTGCTGGTGGACATCGACACCGGCTTCGGTCCCAGCGCCTTCAACATCGAGCGCACCATCAAGAATCTGATCAAGGCGGGTGCTGCCGCAGCGCACATCGAGGACCAGGTCGGCGCCAAGCGCTGCGGTCACCGTCCGGGCAAGGAAATCGTCTCCTGCGAAGAAATGGTCGACCGCGTGCGTGCCGCCGCCGATGCCAGGACCGACCCCGATTTCTTCCTCATCGCCCGCACCGACGCCATCCAGGCCGAAGGCGTGGACGCCGCCATCGAGCGTTGCCAGGCCTACGTCGAGGCCGGTGCCGACGGCATCTTCGCCGAGGCAGCGTATGACCTGCCGACCTACAAGCGTTTCGTCGATGCGCTGAACGTACCGGTACTGGCCAACATCACCGAGTTCGGTGCCACGCCGCTGTTCACCCGCGACGAACTGGCCTCGGTCGGCGTCGCCATCCAGCTCTATCCGCTGTCCGCCTTCCGCGCGGCGAACAAGGCGGCCGAGAGTGTCTACACCTCGATTCGCCAGAACGGCCACCAGAAGGACGTGATCGAGCTGATGCAGACCCGTGCCGAGCTCTATGACCGTATCGGCTACCACGCCTTCGAGCAGAAGCTCGATGCGCTGTTCGCCGCCGGCGAGAAATAACGACAAGAACAAGGATTCGAGGAGATAACCATGAGTGCCACTGAAACCACCCCTGGCTTCAAACCGAAGAAGTCCGTCGCCCTGAGCGGCACCGCCGCCGGCAACACCGCGCTGTGCACCGTTGGCCGCACCGGTAACGACCTGCACTACCGCGGCTATGACGTGCTCGATTTCGCCAATCGCTGCGAGTTCGAGGAAATCGCCCACCTGCTGGTCCACGGCAAGTTGCCGAACGTCGCCGAGCTGGCCGGATACAAGGCCAAGCTCAAGGCGCTGCGTGGCCTGCCGGCCGGGGTGAAGGCCGCGCTGGAGCAGCTGCCGCCGTCCGCCCATCCGATGGACGTGATGCGTACTGCGGTGTCCGTGCTCGGTTGCCTGGCGCCGGAGAAGGACGATCACAACCATCCGGGTGCCCGCGACATTGCCGACAAGCTGATGGCCTCGCTGGGCTCGGCGCTGCTGTACTGGTACCACTACAGCCACAACGGCAAGCGTATCGAGGTGGACACCGACGATGACTCCATCGGCGGCCACTTCCTCCATCTGCTGCACGGCGAGAAACCGCGCGAGTCCTGGGTGCGTGCCATGCACACCTCGCTCAACCTGTACGCCGAGCACGAGTTCAATGCCTCGACCTTCACCTCGCGGGTGATCGCCGGCACCGGCTCGGACCTGTTCTCCTGCATCGCCGGTTCCATCGGTGCGCTGCGCGGGCCGAAGCACGGCGGCGCCAATGAGGTGGCCTTCGAAGTGCAGAAGCGCTACGACAGCCCGGACGAAGCCGAGGCCGACATCCGTGCCCGGGTCGAGCGCAAGGAAGTGGTGATCGGCTTCGGTCATCCGGTCTATACCGTCAGCGACCCGCGCAACAAGGTGATCAAGGAAGTGGCTCGCGAGCTCTCGGTGGAGCAGGGCAACAGCAAGATGTACGACATCGCCGAGCGCCTGGAGAGCGTGATGTGGGACATCAAGAAGATGTTCCCCAACCTCGACTGGTTCAGCGCCGTCAGCTACCACATGATGGGTGTGCCCACCGCGATGTTCACCCCGCTGTTCGTCATCGCCCGCACCGCCGGCTGGTCCGCGCACGTCATCGAGCAGCGCATCGACGGCAAGATCATCCGCCCGAGCGCCAACTACACAGGCCCCGAAGACCTGAAGTTCGTGCCGCTCAAGGATCGTAAATAATCATGACCGAGACCGTGAATAGCCAATACCGCAAGCGCCTGCCCGGTACCGCGCTGGATTACTTCGACGCCCGTGAGGCGGTCGAGGCGATCCAGGCCGGCGCCTGGAGCAAGCTGCCCTACACCTCGCGCGTGCTCGCCGAGCAGCTGGTACGCCGCTGCGCGCCGCAGGACCTGACGGCGTCGCTGGAGCAACTGGTCTATCGCCGGCGCGACCTGGATTTCCCCTGGTATCCGGCGCGCGTGGTGTGCCACGACATCCTGGGCCAGACCGCGCTGGTCGACCTGGCCGGCCTGCGCGATGCCATCGCCGACAAGGGCGGCGACCCGGCCAAGGTCAACCCGGTGGTACCGACGCAACTGATCGTCGACCATTCCCTGGCCGTGGAAGCAGCGGGGTTCGATCCGGATGCGTTCGAGAAGAACCGCGCCATCGAGGACCGCCGCAACGAGGATCGCTTCCACTTCATCGACTGGACCAAGACCGCGTTCAAGAACGTCGACGTGATCCCGGCCGGCAACGGCATCATGCACCAGATCAACCTGGAGAAGATGAGCCCGGTGATCCAGGCGCGTGGCGGCATCGCGTTCCCCGACACCTGCGTCGGCACCGACTCGCACACGCCGCACGTCGATGCGCTGGGCGTGATCGCCATCGGCGTCGGCGGCCTGGAGGCCGAGACCGTGATGCTCGGCCATCCATCGATGATGCGCCTGCCCGATATCGTCGGCGTCGAGCTGACCGGCAAACGCCAGCCGGGCATCACCGCCACCGATATCGTCCTGGCTCTGACCGAATTCCTGCGCAAGGAGCGCGTGGTGGGTGCCTACGTCGAGTTCTTCGGCGAAGGGGCCGACAGCCTGTCCATCGGCGACCGCGCGACGATCTCCAACATGTGCCCGGAATACGGTGCCACGGCCTCGATGTTCTATATCGACGAGCAGACCATCGACTACCTCAAGCTCACCGGTCGCGAGCCGGAGCAGGTGGCGCTGGTCGAGCACTACGCCAGGACCCTGGGGCTGTGGAGCGATGCGCTGACAAGCGCGGAGTACGAGCGGGTACTGCGTTTCGATCTGGGCAGCGTGGTGCGCAACATGGCGGGGCCGTCCAACCCGCATCGACGCCTGCCGACCTCGGCCCTGGCCGAGCGCGGCATCGCCGATGAAGCCAAGCTGCAGTCCGGCAAGGGCGAGGAAGCCGAGGGGCTGATGCCCGACGGCGCGGTGATCATCGCGGCCATCACCAGTTGCACCAACACCTCCAACCCGCGCAATGTCGTCGCGGCCGGTCTGGTGGCGAAGAAGGCCAATGCCCTGGGGCTGGTACGCAAGCCCTGGGTGAAGACCTCGTTCGCGCCAGGCTCGAAGGTCGCCAGGCTGTATCTGGAAGAGGCCGGCCTGCTGCCGGAGCTGGAGAAGCTCGGCTTCGGCATCGTCGCCTACGCCTGCACCACCTGCAACGGCATGTCCGGTGCGCTCGATCCGCAGATCCAGAAGGAGATCATCGACCGGGACCTGTACGCCACCGCCGTGCTCTCGGGCAACCGCAACTTCGACGGGCGTATCCATCCCTATGCCAAGCAGGCCTTCCTCGCTTCGCCGCCGCTGGTGGTGGCCTACGCCATCGCCGGCACCGTGCGCTTCGATATCGAGCAGGACGCGCTGGGTACCGATGCCAACGGCAATCCGGTCACCCTGAAGGACCTCTGGCCGAGCGACGAGGAGATCGACGCCATCGTCGCTGCCAGCGTGAAGCCGGAGCAGTTCCGCCAGATCTACATTCCGATGTTCGACCTCGGTAGCGTGCAGGAGGCGGAAAGCCCGCTGTACGACTGGCGACCGATGTCCACCTACATCCGCCGTCCGCCGTACTGGGAAGGCGCGCTGGCCGGCGAGCGCACGCTCAAGGGCATGCGTCCGCTGGCGATCCTGCCGGACAACATCACCACCGATCACCTGTCGCCGTCCAACGCCATCCTGGCGGACTCGGCGGCGGGCGAGTACCTGGCGAAGATGGGCCTGCCAGAGGAGGACTTCAACTCCTACGCCACCCACCGTGGCGATCACCTGACCGCGCAGCGTGCCACCTTCGCCAACCCGCAGCTGGTCAACGAGATGGTCGTGGTCGACGGTCAGGTCAAGAAGGGCTCGCTGGCCCGCGTGGAGCCGGAAGGCAAGGTCATGCGCATGTGGGAGGCGATCGAAACCTACATGAACCGCAAGCAGAACCTGATCATCGTTGCCGGTGCCGACTACGGCCAGGGCAGCTCGCGCGACTGGGCGGCCAAGGGCGTACGCCTGGCTGGCGTGGAAGTGATCGTCGCCGAAGGCTTCGAACGCATCCACCGTACCAACCTGGTGGGCATGGGCGTGCTGCCGGTGGAGTTCAAACCGGGCACCACGCGCCTGACCCTGGGCCTGGACGGCACCGAGACCTACGACATCGAAGGCGAGATTTCGCCGCGTTGCGAGCTGATCCTGGTGGTCAATCGCCATGACGGTGAAGTGCTCAAGGTGCCAGTGACCTGCCGCCTGGATACCGCTGCCGATGTCAGCGTGTACAAGGCCGGTGGTGTGCTGCAGCGCTTCGCCAAGGACTTCCTCGAAGGCGCGGTGGCCTGACCTCGCTGGGTGGATCACGGCTCATCCATCTACCGTGGAAGCCGTCACGGTGGATGGAAGGCGCCATCCACCCGGCGTCTGGCACGTCGTCCGGATGCAATCCGGGCATGACCAAATCTGCTTGCCCCGGATTGCATCCGGGCCACTTTTTCAGGACTGCACTCATGGCTCATCTGCCGCAAGTGAAAATCCCCGCTACCTACATCCGTGGCGGTACCAGCAAGGGCGTGTTCTTTCGCCTGCAGGATCTGCCCGAGCGCTGCCAGGTGCCGGGCGAGGCGCGTGACCGGTTGTTCATGCGCGTCATCGGCAGTCCTGATCCCTATTCGGCGCATATCGATGGCATGGGCGGTGCGACCTCGTCCACGTCGAAATGCGTGATCCTGTCGGCCAGCAGTCAGCCGGAGCACGATGTCGATTACCTCTATGGCCAGGTCTCCATCGACAAGGCCTTCGTCGACTGGAGCGGCAACTGCGGCAACCTGTCCACGGCAGCGGGGGCGTTCGCCATCCATGCCGGCCTCGTGGACCCGGCGCGGATTCCGCAGAACGGCACCTGCGTGGTGCGCATCTGGCAGGCCAACATTCACAAGACCATCATCGCCCATGTGCCGATCAGCAACGGCCAGGTGCAGGAAACCGGCGATTTCGAGCTGGATGGGGTGACCTTTCCGGCGGCGGAGATCGTGCTGGAGTTCCTCGACCCGTCCGACGATGGCGAGGAGGGGGGCTCGATGTTCCCCACCGGCAACCTCGTCGACGACCTGGAGGTGCCTGGCATCGGCACCTTCAAGGCGACCCTGATCAGCGCCGGCATCCCCACGGTGTTCGTCAATGCCGAGGACATCGGCTACCAGGGCACCGAGCTGCGCGAGGCCATCAATGGCGACCCGGCACAGCTGGCGCGTTTCGAGCGGATCCGCGTCGCCGGTGCGCTGCGCATGGGGCTGATCGCGACTGCCGAGGAGGCTGCGACCCGTCAGCACACGCCGAAGATCGCCTTCGTCAGCCCGCCCAAGGATTACCGCACCTCCAGTGGCAAGCAGGTGCAGGCCGGCGAGATCGACCTGCTGGTGCGTGCGCTGTCGATGGGCAAGCTGCACCACGCCATGATGGGCACCTGCGCGGTGGCCATCGGCACGGCGGCGGCGGTGCCGGGCACCCTGGTCAACCTGGCCGCCGGTGGTGGTGAGCGTGAAGCGGTGCGCTTCGGCCATCCGTCCGGCACCTTGCGCGTCGGTGCCGAGGCCCGGCAGGTCGAGGGTCAGTGGGCGGTGACCAAGGCTGTGATGAGCCGCAGCGCGCGCATCCTGATGGAAGGCTGGGTGCGGGTGCCAGGCGACAGCTTCTGAGTCGCTCAGTGCTGGCTGGTACCCAGCAACAGGCCGCCGGCGCCGACGAAGAAGGCGCCGGTGGTGCGGTTCAGGTTGCGCACGCCACGGGCACTGCGGATCAGGCGGCGAATCTGCAGGCCGAACAGTGCATAGAGCAGCGAAGCGGCGTATTCCGCCAGCAGATAGGTCGTGCCCAGGTAGAGAAACTGCTCGGCGGCAGGCTGATCGGGGCGGATGAACTGCGGGAAGATCGCCGCGAACAACAGGATGGCCTTGGGGTTGCTGATGCCGATGAGGAATTCCTGGCGCGTCGCCAGCCACAGGGTGCGCCTGGGTTGCGTCAGACCTTGCTGTTCGTCCAGGGCGAAGGCGCGGCTGCGCCAGGCGCTGACACCCAGGTAGAGCAGGTAGGCGGCGCCGATCCACTTGATCGCGGTGAACAGCTGTTCGGAGGCCATCAGCATGGCGCCGAGGCCGACCGCCGAAATGAGCAGGAAGAAAGCGAAGGCGATGACCCGTCCGGTGGTCGCCACTACGGCGGTCGTCACGCCATGGCGGATACCGTTGTTCATCGCACAGAAGTTGTTGGGCCCCGGGGTAATGGCGATCAGCAGGGCGATCGGGGCGAACAGCACGGCATCGTTGAGCGTCATGGCGGGCTCGCGGCAGGTTATTTGAGACGGCGTTCCACGCCTTTTTCCACCAGGATCTTGGCGGAAATCTCTTCCACGGAGAAGTGCGTGGAGTTGATGAAGGCGATGTTCTCGCGGCGGAACAGGCTTTCCACCTCGCGCACCTCGAACTCGCACTGCGCATAGCTGGCGTAGCGGCTGTTGGGTTTGCGCTCGTGGCGGATGGCGGTGAGGCGATCCGGGTCGATGGTCAGGCCGAACAGCTTGTCGCGGTACTTCTTCAGCGACTCGGGCAGCTGCAGGCGCTCCATGTCGTCTTCCGTCAGCGGATAGTTGGCGGCGCGGATGCCGTACTGCATGGCCATGTACAGGCAGGTGGGCGTTTTGCCGCAGCGCGACACGCCGACCAGGATCAGGTCGGCCTTGTCGTAATAGTGGGTGCGGGCGCCATCGTCGTTGTCCAGGGCGAAGTTCACCGCCTCGATGCGCTCCATGTAGTTGGAGTTCTGGCCGATGGAGTGCGACTTGCCGACGGAATAGGAGGAGTGCGAGCTCAACTCCTGTTCCAGCGGCGAGAGGAAGGTGGAGAAGATGTCGATCATGAAACCATTCGCGGTATCGAGGATCGCACGAATGTCACGGTTGACGATGGTGTCGAAGATGATCGGGCGCATGCCGTCTCTTTCGGCAGCGGCATCGATTTGTTGTACCATGGCGCGCGCTTTTTCGACGCTGTCGATATAAGGGCGGGTCAGTTTGGTGAACTGAATGTTCTCGAACTGCGCGAGCAGGCTCTGGCCCAGGGTTTCGGCCGTGATGCCGGTGCCGTCGGAGATGAAGAAAGCGGTTCGTTTCATTTGCGCCAAAGGCCTTAAGCTGAGTTCGATTCTTGGCTATGATAGGCCGCGTTTTTCGCTGGCCCCATGGGGTCTGGCATTGTTACTTATTCAAGGGCAAGGCCACAATCTTGCGGCAACCTGTCGCCGGAGCGTCCAGCCCCCCGAGAATTTGCGTGAAGGCTGCCAGCTGGAGCCCTGCAGGGCCGAAGTGCAGCGGACTTCACGCGAGTTCTGAGCTTTTCCAACATTCTAGTGGAGAGATCACCTTGGTAGAGTACGTAGTTTCCCTCGATAAGCTCGGCGTCCACGATGTAGAGCATGTGGGGGGCAAAAACGCATCCCTCGGCGAGATGATCAGTAATCTGGCGGGTGCCGGTGTCTCGGTTCCCGGTGGTTTCGCCACGACCGCCCAGGCCTATCGCGATTTCCTCGAGCAGAGCGGCCTGAACGAGCGCATCCACGCCGCACTGGATGCCCTGGACGTCGATGACGTCAACGCCCTGGCCAAGACCGGCGCAGAAATCCGCCAATGGGTGATGGACGCCGAATTCCCGGCCCGTCTCGATGCCGAGATCCGCGAAGCCTTCGCCGCCATGAGCGCCGGCAACGACAACATGGCGGTCGCCGTGCGTTCCTCCGCTACCGCCGAAGACCTGCCGGACGCGTCCTTCGCCGGCCAGCAGGAGACCTTCCTCAACATCCGTGGCGTGGACAACGTGATCCGCGCCGCCAAGGAGGTGTTCGCCTCCCTGTTCAACGACCGCGCCATCGCCTACCGCGTGCACCAGGGCTTCGACCACAAGCTGGTCGCCCTGTCCGCCGGCGTGCAGCGCATGGTGCGTTCGGAAACCGGCACCGCCGGCGTGATGTTCACCCTCGATACCGAGTCCGGCTTCCGTGACGTGGTGTTCATCACCGGCGCCTACGGCCTCGGCGAGACCGTGGTCCAGGGTGCGGTCAACCCCGACGAGTTCTACGTGCACAAGCCGACCCTGGAAGCCGGTCGCCCGGCGATCCTGCGTCGCAACCTGGGCAGCAAGGCGATCAAGATGGTCTATGGCGACGAAGCCAAGGCCGGCCGCTCGGTCAAGACCGTGGAAGTCGATCGCGCCGAGCGCGCCCGTTTCTGCATCAGCGATGCCGAGGTCAGCGAGCTGGCCAAGCAGGCCCTGATCATCGAGAAGCACTACGGCCGCCCGATGGACATCGAGTGGGCCAAGGACGGTGACGACGGCAAGCTGTACATCGTGCAGGCCCGTCCGGAAACCGTGAAGAGCCGTTCCAGCGCCACCGTGATGGAGCGCTACCTGCTGAAAGAGAAGGGCACCGTGCTGGTGGAAGGTCGCGCCATCGGTCAGCGCATCGGCGCCGGCAAGGTCCGCGTGATCCACGACGTCTCCGAGATGGACAAGGTCCAGCCGGGCGATGTGCTGGTCTCCGACATGACCGACCCGGACTGGGAACCGGTGATGAAGCGCGCCAGCGCCATCGTTACCAACCGCGGCGGGCGTACCTGCCACGCGGCGATCATCGCCCGTGAGCTGGGCATTCCGGCCGTGGTTGGCTGCGGCAACGCGACCAGCGTGCTGAAGGATGGCCAGGGCGTCACCGTTTCCTGCGCCGAAGGCGACACCGGTTTCATCTTCGAAGGCGAACTGGGCTTCGACATTCGCAAGAACTCGGTCGACGCCATGCCGGACCTGCCGTTCAAGATCATGATGAACGTCGGCAACCCGGACCGCGCCTTCGACTTCGCCCAGCTGCCCAACGAGGGCGTGGGCCTGGCCCGCCTGGAATTCATCATCAACCGCATGATCGGCGTGCACCCGAAAGCGCTGCTGAACTTCGCCGGCCTGCCGCCGGAGATCAAGGACAGCGTCGAGAAGCGCATCGCCGGCTACGGTGACCCGGTCGACTTCTACGTCGAGAAACTGGTCGAGGGCATCAGCACCCTGGCCGCCGCGTTCTGGCCGAAGAAGGTCATCGTGCGCCTGTCGGACTTCAAGTCCAACGAATACGCCAACCTGATCGGCGGCAAGCTGTACGAGCCGGAAGAAGAGAACCCGATGCTCGGCTTCCGTGGTGCCTCGCGCTACATCAGCGAGTCGTTCCGCGACTGCTTCGAGCTGGAGTGCCGCGCCCTGAAGAAAGTGCGCAACGAGATGGGTCTGACCAACGTCGAGATCATGGTGCCGTTCGTGCGTACCCTCGGCGAAGCCAGCCAGGTGGTCGAGCTGCTGGCCAGCAATGGTCTGTCCCGTGGTCAGGATGGCCTGAAGGTCATCATGATGTGCGAGCTGCCGTCCAACGCCCTGCTGGCCGATGAGTTCCTGGAGTTCTTCGATGGTTTCTCCATCGGTTCCAACGACCTCACCCAGCTGACCCTGGGCCTGGATCGCGACTCCGGCATCGTCGCGCACCTGTTCGATGAACGTAACCCGGCGGTGAAGAAGCTGCTGGCCAACGCCATTGCCGCCTGCAACAAGGCGGGCAAGTACATCGGCATCTGCGGTCAGGGCCCGTCGGACCACCCGGACCTGGCGCGCTGGCTGATGGAGCAGGGCATCGAGAGCGTGTCGCTGAACCCGGATTCGGTACTCGACACCTGGTTCTTCCTGGCCGAGGCCCAACCGGCCTAAGCGTCGCGATCGACCGAAGAAGGGCGGGTTGATCCCGCCCTTTTTTTGCTTTTCAGGCCGTCGAAAGCGATCGTGCAGACGCTCCCGACGGTTTTCGTTGCCTGCCATCCGAGCAGGCAGCCCCCCTGGTCCGTCGCTGACGGCGGCATGAATTGCTTTCGGCAGTTCTTTCGCATGCCGTTCAGCGCCATTGTGGTCTCCGTGGTCCATGCAGAGCAGTAGTGAGCTTTTCCCGGTATCTCTGATCAGCGCCGAGTTGCGTGGCGACCTCAGTGAGGACATCTACCTTCTCAAGCCCAACAACAGCCCGGACCCGAGTGTCGAGCTGGCGCTCACGCGTCTCGGGCCGGCCCGCCACGAGGGTGGCCGTGGGGTGCCCGTGGTGCTGCTGCATGGCAGCTTCTCCAACCGACGCTTCTGGTACTCGCCCAAGGGCATTGGCCTGGGCGCGCACCTGGCGCGGGCCGGTTTCGATGTGTGGATCGCCGAAATGCGCGGTCATGGCCTGTCGCCGCGCAACGAGTGCTACAGCAGCAACAGCGTGGCCCAGTACGTGCGTTACGACCTGCCGGCCATCGCCGACTTCATCTTCGAGCAGAGTGGCCAGGTGCCGCACTGGATCGGTCACTCGCTGGGCGGGGTGATCCTGGCCGCCGCCCTGGGCGGTGGCTATCTCGATGAGGCACGGGCGCGCTCGGCGGCATTGTTCGGCAGTCAGATCAGTCGCATCTACTGGCCGCTGAAGATCCCGCCGGTGGAGTGGGGCAGCCGCCTGTTGTTGCGCGCCTTTCCCTACCTGTCCGGGCGGCGTCTCAAGCGCGGTCCCGAGGACGAGCCCGTCGGGCTGGCATTGGAGACCCTGCGCTGGTTGCGCCTGTTCGGGCGTTTCGCCGACGACGAGCGGGACTGGTGGGCCGGGCTTGCCGAGGTGCGCCTGCCGCTGCTCGCGGTGAGTGCCGCCGGCGACCACCAGGACCCGGCCTGGGCCTGTCGCAAGCTGCTCGAGCAGTGCTCGGCGGCGGACTCGGAGTTTCTCCTGCTGGCCAAGACGGCTGGCTTCTCCAGCGATTTCGGCCATATCGAGATGCTGGTCAGCAAGGAGGCGCAGCGGGAGGTCTGGCCGCTCGCCGAATACTGGTTGCAGCACCTGCGGTTGCCCGATGGCTTCGCCGAGCGAGGCGCCAGCCAGGACGCTTGAGGGGTTGCGGGCGTTTCTTCGTGGCGCGCTTGACGCTAATATGTGACGCATCAGGCGCAGACGGTCATTTTCAGTATTTGTTGCCAGTCACTCGTTCTCTGGGTGTAGCCGCATTGCGCTGAATTGTCCCGGCGAGCGCGGGTCAATGAAGGTGACCCCGGCGCCAGCCGCCCTTGCTTATCCAATGTCGAAAGGAGTTCTGTCATGCACTACGTCACCCCCGATCTGTGCGATGCGTACCCGGAGCTGGTTCAGGTGGTCGAGCCGATGTTCGCCAACTATGGCGGCCGCGATTCCTTTGGTGGCCAGATCGTCACGATCAAGTGCCACGAAGACAACTCCCTGGTGAAGGAGCAGGTCGACCTGCCCGGTCAGGGCAAGGTACTGGTGGTGGACGGTGGCGGCTCCCTGCGCCGTGCGCTGCTCGGCGACATGCTCGCCGAGAAGGCGGCCAAGAACGGCTGGGAAGGCATCGTGGTCTATGGCTGCATCCGTGACGTCGACGTGATCGCGCAGACCGATCTCGGCGTGCAGGCGCTGGCCAGCCATCCGATGAAGACCGACAAGCGCGGTATCGGCGACCTCAACGTGGCAGTGACCTTCGGTGGCGTCACCTTCAAGCCGGGTGAGTACCTGTACGCCGACAACAACGGCGTCATCGTGTCCCCGCAAGCGCTGAACATGCCGGAGTGAGTGCGATGCCGGGGCCGACTGCCGCGCTGCTGCATGCCTTCGTGCTCGACGGGCAGGGCGGTGCGCGCAGCATCGAACGCAGCCAGCTGGACAGCCTGCAACTGGCCGAGCAGGAAAGCCTCTGGCTGCACTGGGATCGTAGCCAGGAGCAGGCGCAGCGCTGGCTGCGCGAGAGCAGCGGGCTGGACGAATTCAGCTGCGACCTGCTGCTGGAGGAGAACACCAGGCCGCGCCTGCTGCCCTTGCCAGACCATGAGCTGCTGGTGTTTCTGCGGGGGATCAACCGCAACCCAGGGGCCGAGCCGGAGGACATGGTCTCGGTGCGCATCTTCGCCGATGCCAGGCGCATCATCTCCCTGCGTCTGCGCCCGCTGCTGGCGACCGACGCGCTGATCGCCGATCTGCAGGCCGGCAAGGGCCCCAGAACCTCCTCCGAGCTGCTGCTGGAGCTGGCACGTCACCTGACCAGTCGCGTCGACGATCTGGTGACCGAGCTGAGCGAGCAACTCGATGACGAGGAAGACCGCCTGGACGAAGACGAATGCTACCGCCCGGATCACGGCCTGATGCTGCAGGTGCGCCGACGCGCTGCCAGCCTGCGCCGGTTCCTGGCGCCGCAGCGTGATCTGTATGCGCAGCTGGCACGCAACAAGCAGCCGTGGTTCGTCGAGGACGACGATGACTACTGGAACGAGCTCAACAACAGGCTGACGCGTTACCTGGAGGAACTGGAGCTGATTCGTGAGCGGGTCGGCCTGGTGCTCGAGGCGGAAAGCAGCCGGCTTGGCGAGCGCATGAATCGGATCATGTACCGCTTCACGGTGATTACCGGCCTGTTCCTGCCGCTGAGCTTCCTGACCGGGCTGCTGGGCATCAACGTCGGCGGCATTCCGGGGGCTGACAATCCCACCGGTTTCTTCGTCGCCTGCGGCCTGATGCTGCTGCTGGCGGTGGGGCAGTTGTTGCTTTTCCGCCGCTGGCGCTGGCTGTGATGTGTGACTCATTGCCCGGCCATGACGTCTAGCCGTGACATCCCGTGAGGTGCGCATGCACGATCCATTTGAAGAATCTCTACGCGATTTGCTCAAGTCCTCGCCGTCCAGCCATGACGACGATGCCTGTCTGCACCGGGTTCTCAAGACCGCCAACCGGCAAGTCGGTGCGGGCGATCTGTTCAGCCTGATGGGGCACTGGGCACAGGCCTTGATGATCGCCCTGAACAACGGTTCGGCGCATGTGGCGCCGGTTTCGCGCCGTACCCAATCCTCTGCTGCTGCTGATAAGGCTGATTGAAATGGAACTCGACCCCTGGACCCAAAGCCTGATTTCCGCGATGACCGCACTCTGGACCAAGGTTGCCGGCTTCATTCCCAACCTGTTCGTTGCGCTGGTGCTGGTGCTGCTCGGCTTCGTCGTCGCCAAGCTGCTCGATACCCTGCTGTCCAAGCTGCTGGGCAAGGTCGGCCTTGATCGCCTGATGACCGGCACCGGCCTGACCAAGATGCTGGCCCGCGTGGGTATTCACGCCTCGGTGTCGACCCTGATCGGCAAGATCGTCTACTGGTTCGTGCTGCTGATCTTCCTGGTCTCGGCCGCGGAGTCCCTCGGCCTGCAACGTGTGTCCGCCACGCTCGACGTGCTGGCGCTGTATCTGCCCAAGGTGTTCGGTGCCGCACTGGTGCTGCTCGCCGGCGTGCTGCTGGCACAACTGGTCAGCAGCCTGGTGCGTGGCGCCGCAGAAGGCGTGGGCCTGGAGTATGCGCACGGTCTTGGTCGCGTGGCCCAGGGCCTGGTGATCATCATCAGCATCTCCGTGGCCATCGGTCAGCTGGAAGTCAAGACCGACCTGCTCAACAATGTCATCGCCATCGTCCTGATTTCCGTCGGGCTAGCGGTTGCACTGGCCCTGGGCCTGGGCAGTCGGGATATCGCCAGCCAGATCCTGGCAGGCATTTATGTGCGCGAGTTGTACCAGGTCGGGCAACAAGTGCAGGTGGGTGATGTCGAAGGGCAGATCGAAGAGATCGGCACGGTGAAAACCACCTTGCTCACCGACAGCGGTGAGCTGGTATCCGTCGCGAATCGAGTGATGCTCGAGCAACGCGTGAACAGTCGCTGACGCCAATCTGTTATTTTATGTAGCTGCCCGGCAAGGTGTGACCTGTCGGGCACTTTTCGTCCTGACCGTCGGCCCGACCCGTTTTGAACAAAGTTCAGCCACTGCCCAAGCGCTACGACCCCCGCGAGCTCACCGATGAAGAGCTGGTGACGCGCGCCCATGACGAGCTGTTTCACATCACGCGTGCTTACGAAGAGCTGATGCGTCGCTACCAGCGCACGTTATTCAATGTGTGCGCACGTTATTTAGGGAACGAAAGGGACGCTGATGATGTCTGTCAGGAAGTCATGCTTAAAGTGCTCTATGGCCTGAAGAACTTCGAAGGCAAGTCCAAGTTCAAGACCTGGCTGTACAGCATTACCTACAACGAGTGCATTACGCAGTATCGAAAAGAGCGGCGTAAGCGTCGATTGATTGACGCCTTAAGTTTGGACCCACTTGAAGAAGCGTCCGACGAAAAGACTCCCAAGGTCGAGGAGCGAGGCGGTCTGGACCGCTGGCTGGTCCATGTCAATCCGATCGACCGAGAGATTCTCGTGTTGCGTTTTGTTGCAGAACTCGAGTTTCAAGAGATTGCAGACATCATGCACATGGGCTTGAGCGCGACGAAGATGCGCTACAAGCGAGCATTGGATCGGTTGCGGGATAAATTTTCGGAAACTTCCGAAACTTAGTTCAGCTTTCCGACCACTAAGGGGATGGCGAGACCTGATAAAATCGCCGCCAAGTTGCCGACTGATTTACCTGGCAACTGACTAACCACCAAGATGGGGATTTAACGGATGAAAGTAAAAAACACCTTGGGCGTTGTGATTGGCTCTATCGTTGCCGCAACTTCCTTCGGCGCGCTGGCGCAAGGCCAAGGCGCTGTCGAGGTGGAGGGTTTCGTCAATCGCTACTTCGCCGACTCTCAGCGTGACTTCGCTCACGACGAAGGCAACCTGTTCGGCGGCAGCATCGGCTACTACCTGACCGACGATGTCGAGCTGGCACTGTCCTATGGCGAGTACCACGACCTGCGTGGCGAAGGTTCTGCCGGTAGCAAGAACATCAAGGGCAACCTGACCGACCTGAAGGCCATCTACCACTTCGGCCAGCCGACTGCCGGTCTGCGTCCGTACGTGTCTGCCGGTTTCGGTCATCAGAGCATCGGCGACGCCAACGGCAGTGGTCGTAACCACTCCACCCTGGCTATCGCAGGCGCTGGCGCCAAGTACTACTTCACCGAGATGTTCTATGCCCGCGCTGGCGTGGACGCTCTGTACAACATCGACCAGGGCGACACCGAGTGGCAAGCCGGCGTCGGTGTGGGTCTGAACTTCGGTGGTGGCAGCAAGCCGGCTCCGGCTCCGGTCGTCGCCGCTGTCGAGCCGACTCCCGAGCCTGCTCCGGAACCGGCCATGGAAACCGTTCGTGTCGAGCTGGACGTCAAGTTCGACTTCGACAAGGACCGCGTGAAAGAAGAAAGCTACGGTGACATCAAGAACCTGGCTGACTTCATGAACCAGTACCCGCAGACCACCACCACCGTTGAAGGTCACACCGACTCCGTCGGTAGCGATGCTTACAACCAGGGTCTGTCCGAGCGTCGTGCCAACGCCGTGCGTAACGTGCTGGTCAACCAGTACGGTGTGGACGGTGAGCGCGTGAACGCTGTTGGCTACGGCGAGACTCGCCCGGTTGCCGACAACGCCAGCGACTCCGGCCGCGCCATCAACCGTCGCGTTGAAGCCGAAGTGGAAGCCCAGATCAAGCAGTAATGCATCTGGCGCTCTGAGAAAACCCGGCTTCGGCCGGGTTTTTCTTTTTCTGCGCGTTCATCCGTGCGCCAGCTGCGCAAGATCCAGTGTGGCGCGTTGCAGCACGACCTCGCCGATGACCAGGATCGCCGGGCTCTTCAGGGCGAAGGCTGTGGCATCGTCGAGCATGCTGGCGAGGCGGCTGCGGCATTCGCGCTGCTGAGGTAGCGAGGCGCTCTCGATCATCGCCACCGGCATCTCGCCCGGCATGCCACCGGCGAGCAGTCCCGTGCGGATGTCCGCCAGTTTCGCCACGCCCATGTAGATCACCAGCGTCGTGCCGCTCTGCGCCAGCGCGGCCCAGTTCAATGCGCTGTCGTCCTGGGTGTGGGCGGTCAGCAGGGTCACGCCACGGGCCGTGCCACGCAGGGTCAGGGGGATGCCGCAGCTGGTCGCGCCTGCCAGGCCGGCGGTGATGCCATTGACGATCTCCACCTCGATGCCTCGTGCGGCCAGCCAGTCCGCTTCTTCGCTGCCGCGGCCGAAGATGCACGGGTCGCCACCTTTCAGGCGTACCACGCATTTGCCCTGGCGGGCGTAGCGCAGCATCAGGCGGTGAATGAAGGCCTGTGGCGTGGAGCGGCATCCGCCACGCTTGCCCACCGGGATGATGCGCGCTGCGTGGCTGTGTTCGAGCACGGCCGGGTTGACCAGATCGTCGATCAGGACGATCTCGGCCTGCCGCAGTGCCTTGACCGCCTTGAGGGTGAGCAGCTCCGGGTCACCGGGGCCTGCGCCTACCAGCCAGACTTTTGCACTCATGTCAGGTTCCTCACAGGGTTTGCGCGACTGGCCGGGTGGCCAGCAGGCGCTTGATTTCGGGGACGCAGGAGCCGCAGCTGGTGCCGCAACCGAGCGCCTGCTTCAGGTCGGTCAGGTCGAGACCCTTGGCAATGCCGGCGCGGACCTTGGCCTCGCTGACGTTCAGGCAGTTGCACAGGACCTTGCTGGGCGCTGCGCCGGCGTTGCCGGGTGGCGCCGACAGGGGGGCGAGCAGCCAGCGCTGCTGATCGCCTGCGAGTCGCCCGTCCTGCCACACGCTGCGTAGCCACTGGCCGGCGAGCGTTTCGCCGGCCAGCCGGAAACCGCTGATTCGGCCGTCGTCCAGGCGTACGCGTTTGCTGATGGATCGGCTCGGGTCGTCATAGGCCAGGATCGGTCCGCTGCTGAGCTGCAGCAGCTGATCGATCCGCTCGAGCAGCTCCGGGGCAGGGGGCTCGGCACTGGCTGCACGGATCAGCAATGCCGGTCGTTCGCGGCCGGTCGGTACCAGGCTGGCGTAGGCGAACGCTTCGAACAGCGGGCGCAGGGTCTGCAAGCGGTTCTGCACCTCGCCCTCGACCAGCGCCACGAGGCGCCAGGGCAGCTCGGCCCTGCTGACTTCGACGCTGGCATGCTTGAGCTCGGGCTGCCTGGACAGCGGATCGACGGCGGGTAGGGTCAGTGCGTTGCTCCCCAGTCCCTTGAGAAAGCGCTTACCCCAGTGCATGGGCAGCCAGGCCTGGCCAGGTCGCAGGGCATCGTCTGCCTGCACCGGCAGGATCAGGCTGCCGCGGCGGCTGCTCAGTGTGATCAGGTCGCCGTCCTGCAGCTGGCGGCGCTGCAGATCCTCGGGGTGCAGGCTCAGTGTCGCGGCTTCGACATGACCGAACAGGCGGGAGGCCGTGCTGGTGCGGCTCATGCCGTGCCACTGGTCGCGCAGGCGCCCGCTATTGAGGATCAGTGGGTAGTCGGGAGTGCAGGGCTCCTGGGGCGCCAGGTAGGGATCGGCATGGAAGCGGGCGCGGCCGGAGTCGTGCGGGAAGCGGCCATCCGTGTAGAGGCGGGTGGTGCCTTGATCAGCGCCGGGCGGAAATGGCCACTGCTGCGGGCCCTGTTCGTCCAGGCGTGCGTAGCTTAGCCCGGACAGGTCAAGGTCGCGTCCTCGGGTCAGTGATTTGTATTCCTCGAACAAGGCCTCGGCGCTGCTGAAGTCGAACAGGCTGGGGCGTTCGGGGTGCAGGCGCTTTTCCAGGCGGCGGGCGAAGTCGCAGGTGATCGACCAGTCGGCGCGGGCCTGGCCCGGGGCCGGCACGGCAGGGCGTACATGGCTGACGCGGCGCTCGGAATTGGTCACCGTGCCTTCCTTCTCGCCCCAGCTGGCGGCGGGCAGCAGCAGGTCGGCATGCTCACAGGTCTCGGTGTGGCGAAAGGCCTCCTGGAGCACCACGAACGGGCAGGCGGCCAGGGCCTCGTGCACCCTGTGCTGGTTGGGCAGCGACTGGGCCGGGTTGGTGCAGGCGATCCACAGCGCCTTGATGCGCCCGGCGTGCAGCGCATCGAACAGCTCGATGGCGGGCAGGCCTGCAGTGCTCGGCAGCTGTTCGATGCCCCAGTAGGCGGCCACTTCGGCACGGTGCTCGGGGTTGGCCGCATCGCGGTGTCCCGGCAGCAGATTGCTCAGGCTGCCGGTCTCACGGCCGCCCATGGCATTCGGCTGGCCGGTGAGGGAGAAGGGCCCGGCGCCGGCCTTGCCGATCTGCCCGGTGGCCAGGTGCAGGTTGATCAGTGCGCTGTTCTTGGCGCTGCCGGCGCTGGACTGGTTCAGCCCCATGCACCACAGCGAGAGGAAGCTCGGCGACTGGCCGATCCAGCGCGCGCAGGTGAGCAGGTCGGCGCGGCTGATCTGGCAGAGCTCCGCGACCCTGGCCGGCGGATAGTCGCGTACATGTCGCTCCAGGGCGGCGAAGCCCTCGGTATGCGCGTCGATGAAGTGCCGATCGATCCAGCCTTCCTGCAGCAGCACATGGAGGATGCCGTGAAACAGCGCGACGTCGCTGCCCGGCTGCAGCGCCAGGTGCAGGTCGGCCAGCTCGCAGGTCTCGGTACGCCGGGGGTCGACGACGATGATCTTCATCTGCGGGCGTCTGGCCTTGGCCTCCTCCAGGCGACGGAACAGCACGGGATGGGCGTAGGCCATGTTGGAGCCGGCGATCAGCAGGCAGTCGCTCTGCTCGATGTCGCTGTAGGAGCAGGGCGGTGCATCGCTGCCGAGGCTGCGTTTGTAGCCGACGACGGCAGAACTCATGCACAGGCGCGAGTTGGAGTCGATGTTGTGGGTACCGACCACGGCGCGGGCCAGCTTGTTGAAGGCGTAGTAGTCCTCGGTGAGCAGCTGCCCGGATATGTAGAACGCGACGCTGTCGGGGCCGTGCTGGCGGATGGTCTCGGCGAATACCGTGGCAGCATGATCCAGCGCGCTGTCCCAGTCTGTGCGCGAGCGTGCCAGGCTCTTGCCCAGGCGCAGCTCAGGGTAGAGTGCGCGGGCATCGAGGTCGCCGGTCAGGTGCAGGGTCGAGCCCTTGCTGCACAGCCGACCGTGGTTGGCGGGATGCTCCGGATCACCGCTGACGCCGAGAATCCGTACGCCGTCGTGTTCGATCAGTACCCCGCAGCCGACGCCGCAGTAGCAGCAGGTGGAGGCGGTGACATGATGGCTGGTCATTGCTGACACTCCTTGCGGGCGGCCGCCGGGTCGTTCAGGCGCATTGCCTGGTGGGCTCATGGGGCTGGCTGTGGGCGGACTGGCTGCGTGTCGCGAGTTCACCGAACATCAGTGCGTCGCGGAGCTCGCCGATGTGGCGCTTCTCGTGGATCAGCCGCAGATACCAGGCGCTATCGGCGGTGTCGCCGTACAGGCAGGCACCGACCAGCAGGTCATCCTCGATCACCAGTTTCTTGTAGATACCGTTGAGCGGGTCGCGGAGCGTGATGCTCTCGGTGCCGGGCGCGCCCATGAAGTCGCCGGCCGAGAACAGCTCGATGCCGGTGACCTTGAGCCGGGTGGCTGTCACGGAGCCTGGGTAGCGCGCGAAACCCAGCTGTGCCAGGTGATTGGCGCAGACCCTGGCCTGTTCGTAGAGCGGTGCCACCAGGCCATAGGCGACGCCGCGATGAGCCGCGCATTCGCCGATGGCGTAGATGCGCGGGTCGTAGGTCTGCAGCGTGTCGTCGACGACGATGCCGCGATTGCAGGCAAGGCCGGCGCTCTGCGCCAGTTCGATGTTGGGGCGGATGCCGGCAGCCATCACCACCAGGTCGGCGGGGATTTCCTCGCCAT
>CEUI01145635.1_pt1 | contig 48984 bp, 57 predicted proteins | sample 531411 | NCBI WGS metagenome assembly CEUI01 (sample SAMEA2622841, study PRJEB7988) | marine metagenome | isolation source: saline water (ENVO:00002010), including
TACGTATTTTGTTAATTACACTGACCCTGAGCTTAAGGTTAATAGTGGTGAATCATTGCCTACACTAAGTAACCAAGCTTTTGATACTTTGTCAGGTAATGCTAACCAGTTGACCCATCTCAAGCCTATTGATTCTAGTTCTAATGTTATTAACTTGATTGTCTCTACGGTTAATCTGCAAGAGGAGGAAGATTTTAATGACTTACAGCATGAGGACTCTAACCAGAAGAATAATTTCACCTCTGGTGTGTACAACGGTAGCACTAGGGTGACAACATGGCAAACTGATACCTCGAAAACTAATAATTTGATGATGAGCCATTTCCTTTCGATTACCCATACTAATCCACAAAACCTTAACAGCACACTCGACCCTGAGCCTCTGGCGCTTAACATGTGGAAAATACCACCTGAGGAGCCTCCAACCCAAGGTGGTAGTTAAAAGGAGTTTATGGTATGCAATTGCTGTATGTTCTTAATAGGCTCCAAGACTTGTTAGGGTTGCCTAGGAGCACTTATACTGATTACCCTAATGAAACTGATCCATTACATACAGATAGCATTTTAGTGGAAGATATCTGGGAGGCTACCAAGATAGTCACTTTGGATCAGAGTCGTAGGGGTAGCGCTCAGATTAGTGAGGTCTACCACTCTGTGGTTCAAGGTCAAGCGGATTACCCGTTACCTGCAGATTGTTGTAAGTTACTAGACGTAGAATATGTTAGCCCTAGAAACCCTAGGGCTCAACTGGATTACATCGCTTATGATCAGCTGGTCAAGTACCAAGACCATAGTTATCAGGCGGTCCCTAGTTGTTACAGCCTGTCTGAATCGTCTTCTAGGAAAGTTTTAATATCTGCTACTGCAGATAGTGCTGGTATGGTGGAGTATTTTACTCAAGGTGAGACACCTTTAACCACGACAGTAGATGGGACTCAAGCAGATGTGGGTGATTACATATTTAATAAGACCACTAAAGCTGAAGGCGAGATAAGGATGTTAAAATCCCTTTGTCCTGTGCTGACTATAGATGGGACAGTTCCTCTTAACACTAGTGCTGTTTATATAGAAACTCCTAAAGCTGTCATGCCTAACACCAACCCTTTGTCTGGTAACAATATCAGGATTACAGAAGTGGGAACTGGTAATGTTTGGCCTAATGATGTCAGGAGCAGGGTGGGTGCAGGTCATATTCTTTATGATCCTGTCAGGATGTCTTGGATCGTTATCAAGCAAGTCACTTCAACTGCATCTGCCCTTGTTCTTGAGCATGAAGGGTTTGTCCGTGGCAACCCTATGAGTGTCGAAGAGTTGGTCACGGGTATCAGTGATGACGGTACTCAATCTAACTCCAATGGATTGGTGTTAACAGCATCTAATATTAGGTTGGGTAAAGCTGATATGCTTGACCTTTCAACTGGGGATCAGTTAGTTAGTGATGCTTCTGAGGGTATGACTGGAGGTGTCACTAAATTGATTGAGTCTGTTACTATTAGTGGTACTGATCAGATGTTTCTCACTAGTAGTGATAACTTTCAAAGAACTCATATTAGAACTAATATCAATCTGACCAGTCCTACCAATTATATTGGAACTATTAACAGTAACTTACAGACTGCAGCTGCAACCGTTGGTCTTGATAATGGTGTTTATACTGGCTATCTGTTCATACTTGAAGATGGAGATGGCAATGAATATACTGGTTACCTAGCCCATGAAACATCAACTGATCTTACTAATGCTTGGGACAATAGCGGTGCGTCTAATTTAACTTTAAATTATCAGATGTACTCAGATGTTCACTTGACCACAAGGTTAAGTAATACTAATAACGGTGTCAAGGCTATTGTCAGTTACTCTATATACAGAGAAAACTTTATTAGTGGTGACAGTATCCAGATCGAGCAACGTGTACCTACTTTGGATTCAGTGACATTGTTTCCTATACCTAACGCTTCTGATACCCAAGGTACAGAGAATTTGAGGTTTGTTTATTACGCTTTTCCTAGCAAACCTAAACATGTCAGGTCACCAGTGGGGTTGCCTGAATCTTATTCAGAGGCTTTGATAACCAAAGCTTTTGAGATAGCTAAACGCAGAGAAACAGGAATGGTGGAGCCTTACAACTTCTCGCTCCATCGTTCAACCAGTGGTAGAAGGCACTTGCCTGATACTCCTGTTCGTGATAGACCGGGAAGAATTGTTCGTCCAGGTCTTTATACTAACGTTCCTATTAATTAAAGGAGAAAAGAAATGAGAGGATATGCATCCAAACGTGGTGGTGGTGGTGGCGGTGGTAGAACTGTAACCAAGCCTCAAGGTGGAAAGCGAAGCGATGTTGGTACTAAGCTTGGTCGTCCAGCTACACCTGGCGATAACAATCCTATTATCAGCACCAATCGTGAAAGTGGTCCACGTCTGCGCCACCCTAAAGGTTAGTCATGGCTAGACCGCTAGTACTTCAAGATCAAGCGTTGATGGGCGGTCTACAGCGTGATGCGGTGGGTCAAGCCAAGTTTCAGTCTCTGCGTCAAATGCAGAATCTTGACTTGGTTCAAGACCCACCCGCACTTCGTGTTCGTAATGGCTACACTGAACTGTCTGCAAACAATCCAGCTCAGTATGTGGACACAGATTCGTCCAACCCTGAATTAATTCATATTTATCCTACCACTTTAAGAGATGTTAATGATCACCTATTAGAGTTTATATTCTATGTAACTGCTCAAGCTGACGGGTCTGGCTATAAAGTCAGGAGGTTCAGAGTTTCCAATGGGAGTGATACTGAAATATATTCTTCTGGAGATGGGAGCGCTGAAGACACTGGTGATCCATTGTCTGTGAATTTTGAGACGGTTAACAATAGAGTATTTTTTAGTGTTGATGATCACCTGAGATGGACGGATTACAACTCAAGCTCTAGTTACCAAGCGGGACTTGTCAACCCTACAGGCGTTCCTGATTTCTCTGGCAGTAACCGTGTAGACAATGATCAGAATGACGCTTCTAATGATTGGGGTGGCAATGGTGGATCAAAGTTAGGGGCTGGAGTTAGTCAGAATTTCACTGTTGGTTCTACTGCTATAGTTATAAACTTAATAACTGTTTGGATTAAAATAGATAATCCGTTTATTGATAATGGTAATTTAAAGTGTAGGTTAGAAGGTGTTAACTCTACAACTGGAGATCCTAACGGGATCTTAGTTTCTGATGATGCTGATACGGGCTGGCGGCATGTCTCGAGTTTTTTTGATAACACCTCAACTGATGACGCTACAGACTCTACTGGTCCGTACACTCCATTGATTATAAGAATGAATCCTGTTTTGTTGGCTGCTAATACAACATATTCTGTTGTTATAGAGGCTGACAGTTCATTGCAAAATGAGCAGTTGGCAATTGATGACTCAGGTGCGACAAATATTGCAGGGCAAATGGCCCGTGTATGGAGTTGGGTAAACTCTGTTAACTCAAGCATGGTTTTGAAAGAAAAAAAAGCTGGTGTTAACACTAATTTAAATGGAGGCATCTCTGCAAATGAGACTTCCATAATTGTTGATGATGCGAGTAGGATAGAGGCCAGTTCCAATATAAAAATTGGCAGTGAGATAATAACTGTCAACTCAAAAAACTCTAACACCCTGTCAGTTACTAGAGGTCAATCTAATTCTACCCAATCAGCCCATGATGATGATGCGATTGTTACTGCTGGATGGGACACAGCTTCTGGTGGTGGCAGCTTGAGGTTTGCACATAGCCAGCCAAGAAGCCAGATTAATTATCCATTTGCAGCATTAAATGAATCTACTGGCAGTAATGACTATGGTGGTTATGTTGCTGACCAAGATGGGGGGTCTATTTCCAAAAACTACGGTATAACCTATCGTTGGGGAAGCAAAGGCCTTGAGTCTAGTTTGGTGTTAATTAAGGATATATTTTTCACTGGAGATCGTGATAATGCTAGAGGTGTAATGATTTCGTCATTCCCTACCCTAACTTCACCTGCTACTAGTATTGGTGTTTACAGGCAAATAGTTACTGGCACTTCAGGTTCAAGTACGCTTAGCCAAAATTATTACAGGGTTTATGATCTAGGTTCATCCCCATCTTCTTTTATTGATTTTACTGATGATGTCCAGTTAAGTTCTGGCCCATCGCTCCCTTCTTTCCTTGCTACATCTACATTGCCTACAGTAGCTGACCAAGATGGTAATTCTATTGGGTTAAAAGATTTGACTTATTGGAATGAAAGGATGTGGGGTTTCAAGGGTGATACAATTTATTTCAGTATGAGGTTAGAAACTGAGTCAGCTTCCTTTGGGCAAGTAGGGGATAGCCTCCCAGATTACTTCCCTGCCTTGAACACTTTTGCCATGAACCGTCCAATCACAGGCATAAAGGCTTTGCGTGAAGGGTTGGTAGTTTTTCACAGGAATAGTATCTCGATGCTAACTGGTGGGTATAGCCCACTCAATCCACCACCTGATCTGCAGATGAGAAACATCTCCGCTTCAGAAGGTGTTACTAGTTCAGACATGGTAACAGAAGTTGAAGGTAGCTTGTTCTATTATAACAACCACCAAGAACTAAAAATCTTTAGCCCTGCTGGTGCAACTAGAGAGATCTCTGATATCAACCAGTCCATCTTTAATGATGTGACTAAGGTGGTAAAGGTTATATCTTACAAAAGAAATATTGTTGTAGGTGTTGAGATAGCTGACGCCTCTAGTTCTGGTAGGATTACGGATTTATTTATCCTTGACATGGGTGAACAGTTCCCTTTCTGGAAGAGTTATAAGTATATGTTGACTGCGACTAGCCCTCAGTATCTAAGGGGTTTAGCTGTTAATGACTCCCATGTTTTGTATGCCTCAGGATTATCGTCGTCCAATGAACGAGCATTGATCCTTGATAATGGTGCCACAGATAATGGTGTTGCTATTCCTGCTTTGGCTGAGACTCATGAGATTGCATCTGGCAGAAGAGAGCAATGGAGGAAATACCATTTAGAATTTAACTACAGTTCTACTGTGCCATCAGTAACGGCTACTGCTACAGCGAAAGATGGCACGACTAGTGGCCGTACATTTACAGCTACTGGCAGTAATGATATCAGGAATCATCATGGTGGGCTTCGCATTTTATCAGAGTCTTGCAGGTTTAAAGTTAATTGGAACGCCTCAGGGCCTGATGAGTTGTTGTTGTTGGGGTTTGAATGATGAGGTTACCTATAGACACAGAACCAATGTTGCGTACAGCAATAGAGACTAGGATGGGTGAAGCACCTGATTTCTTGGGAGAGATAACTTCTGAGCCTAGTGTTAAGACATTCAATGATGGGCAAAGCAAAGTTGCTTTACTCAAGTCAGGTGGCTCAACAACCGCTACCATGTATATCCGTAGTGGTCCTAAACTATATAAAGTTAATTTACAGGAGGTGACCTAATGTCATATACATTTACTCCAAACAGCCTATCAGGTGTAATAACTGGTCTTAAACGAACTGAAACTTTAGGCAGTATCCCCGGGGTTCTTGCACATACGGCCCCCTCTGCAATTGCAAACCCTATGATGGATGCAGCTACTGCTGGTGCTGTTGCTAGTACTGGGGGTGGGTTCCTTAGTAAGATGCTTCCCGGGTTAATGGCAAGTGGTGGTAATCCATATGTGACTGCAGCATCTGTTGCTATCCCTTTTGTGGTTGACTTGTTTCAAAAGAAACAGCAGCAAGAGAAGTTAGAAAGTTTGATGAAAGAACAGAGGGGTATGATAAGGGCATTGGAACCTCAGTTGAAGGCCCAAGCAGCCGGTCAAGAGTCTGCTGCCAGTAGAGCTATCATGCAACAAGTGGAGAAGCGAGCTAATATGTCGAGGCAAGCTGCTGCTGCTTCAGCTACTAGGTCTGGACAAATGGGGACTTCAGTTGGTCGTGCTCAACAGGAACGGATAGGATATGAACGTGATGCTAACCTAACACAATTATTAGGTCAACAACAACAACAAGCTACTCAGCAATATCAAAGCCTGATAAATCAACTTGGTTCAACCCTGAATTTGCAAGCGATGCAAGCTCAACAAGAGCAGATGAAACAGACCCAGTTAGCCACTAGTTTGGCTAGCCTGTTTAAGACTCCTGACAGCGAGCTTAGTGAAACTAATAAACAGTTCAAGACTACTTTGGAAAAGATGGCCAGACAGATGAATATGAATAGTGAGACATTTTCTAGGATCTTATCCAGCCTTGATATGGGAGTGCAATAATGAACATCGCAGAATCATTTTCCACCGCATTACAAGCTGGCAATATGGCACAGCAGCAAGCAGATATGCAAGCAGCTAACAAGATTAAGTTGTTGCAAGGGATGATGACTTCGTTAGCCCAAGGGATGGAAGGTACTGGAGCTATGGCTCAGGGTGTTACTGGTGCTGCGGTTAGGGCTAGGGCTGACATGCGTGAACAACAGATTTTCAACGAATCTGAAGAAGCAAGGCAGTCTGCTAACGAATTGCTAACTGCTAGCAATCAGAACAGGCTGAGTATTGAAGAAGCGATTCGCAAACTCAATCTTAATGAGGATCAGTCTATAGCTAAGGCCACGGCTTTAGCTCAATTGTCAGATCTTTATCGTCAAAAGACGGTAAGTGATGTTGAGAATGAGAATTATAGGGCCCTCAAAAAGTTGGATCAAGAGAAATTAGAGTTGCAAAACCAATTACTCTCGTTCGAGAGAGATGCCCGGAAGCGTGATAGTGACGCCAAAAACAAAATATACAGTGTGGATTTTGATGGAGATGGGAAGATAGGTGGAGATGAGGAAGTAAACTTCTATGAATTTCAACTCCGTCTCCAAGCTGCTCAAGGTGGGGACAAGTTAAAGCTTGCTTCTAAACAGATTGAAGCTATTGGCCAAGAAATTCAGGCATCTAAAGACCGGATTGCAGAGCAACAAAAGCTAACAACCGCAAACGTAAAGGACATAAATGCCAGAGCGGATGCTACTCAAGCAAATATTGATTTGCTGAAGAGTCAAAGCAATTTACTTGAGCTGGAGTGGGATATAGCTAAAGACACTCTTAAAGATCCTAGTGGTAAGTTAAAAACAGGTGAGGAATTAACGGCAGCTTTAGAGGATTTTGCTGTCTATCGAAGCCAGTTTAAAGGACAAAAATCTGAGCTTACTGATATCCTTGTTGAGAGGATGGGGGTGTTCCAAGAAGCTGATGCTGCCTATCAGGCCGCTTTAAGTGATGGTGAGGAAGATAAGGCAAGAGAATTAAACAGGAAGAGGATGGATGTATGGAACACAACAGCCACCCTCGTATCTTCAATTAGTCAAGACGGCAACGTAGCTTTAAATAGAGCCTTATCATATCAGACTTATCTTGAGAGTGTTGCGAATCAAAAGGAAATGTTTCCAAACAGAGATATTGAGATCATGAGCCCAACAGATTTCAATATGTTGATGCAATATGGAAGCCAGTCACAACGTTCTAGTGTGCGTTCATTCATACCCACTAACAGCTTAGATCTAACCTCTGCACATAATCAGGATCGCACAACATTTAATGCTAGGCACTCAGATATAAGGGATTTGCATACACATTTAAACAATGGTGCTTTTGAAGGTAATGACCAAAACAGGCAAGATGCTGTTGCCCAGATAATTGCCAAGCAAGATTTGAATGGGGTGAGGCAGGTCTTTGATGCTTTTCAGATGCAGGTGAATGATTCGTCTCTGAAACTCCTAGTGGATAGGGTGAAGGAGATGGATACACAAGGTGTGAAAGTTGCTCAAGGTCTTATTCTTGATGCTGTATTAAGCGAGCTTAGCGTAAAAACTGCTAAGGACCTTTTGTTAAAAGGTGGATTTAATATGGGTATACACAAACAGCTCATGATGGACGCTACAGGGTTTACAAAGCAAGACATAGATAGGACCATCCAAAATAAAATGACTATTCTTGAGAAAAAATATCCCTTAAACTGGCTAAAAGACTCAGACATTCTCGAGAATTATGATGATGATGATGATGCTATTACAGTTAAACAGTATCATGTTTTAAAGAAGATGCGAGACTCTACACCTACACCTATTAATCCAAGTTTAAGGAGCCCAATTCTTGGGCCTAAAGGTACAGATACTATTAATAGTGGTTGGAAAAAGGCATTTAGAGATGCTAAGAAGTGGGGCAAAAGCGGAGCCAGTGTTGGTGGGCAGAGCGACACTCAAGAACCTACACCGGGACAAGCAATGTGGAATAAACAGCTTGGCCTCAACCATAAACAACTCTATGACATAAATAAGTATAAAGGGGCTGATGATATATTGTTGAGGGGTATTGAAAAGTACAATAATATTATGTCGAAAAACCCTGTGTCGAGAACGGATGAGGATAAAAAAAGTCTTGATTTGCTTAAGGCTGTCATAGATGAAGCGGAACTAGAACCCAATACCCCAAGTCAAGGGACTCAAGAGGCTCAATAATTATGGATAATTCATCTGGAATCACGGCTAGGTGGAGCCTAAGTGAAGACAACTTGAAGGCTTTAGAGTCTTTGCTGGCAGAGGTGGATACTCCTGATGTTCAAGCTGAACCAGAAGCGGAAGGGCTTGAGGTTCAACCTGATGTGGCAATCCCCACTCTTGATAGGTCTCCAGAAGAAACACCAACAGGAAGTAGAAGCCTTGTTGCTGAAGATGCAAGTTCAGAAAGTTCTCAAGGTGAAGTAGATTATTCTTACCTTTCTGATGTTGATTTTTCCAAGCGAGGTATAGGCTTGGATGTAGGATCTTTATTTGAGCCAGCTGCGGAAGGGTTTATGGGTGTGCTTGAATCCAAGCCTGCCCGTGCGGTCATGGGTCTTTTGTCATTGGGAACCTCTGTGCCAATAGGTGCTTATGATGCGTTAAGGGCTGAAAGTGGTGAGAGGTTCACAGCGTTCAAAGAGTCTATCAAAAGCGCCCGTGGTTATAGTGATATCTTGCGTGAGCATGATGTTGATAATTTCTGGTTAGGGTTCATGCTTGATATGGCTCTTGACCCTACTACATACTTGTCATTTGGGGTCTTAGGTGTAACTAAAGTTCCCGGCAAAGGTGGCAAGATGATCCAAAAGGTTATCGCTTCTAACGCTGCTGGAGGTAGATTGATAGGCAAGAAGTCTATCATGGGTGCAGGGCTAAAGCCTTTAACAGGTGTAACCCAATTAGCAGATGGAACCTATCAGTATGCCTTATCACCTAGAGGACAAAAGCTTTATAACAGTTTACTAACAGGGCCAAGTAAGTTAACACCAGAGCAGGCTGGTGAGTATGTGGGCAGGTTAATAGATGAGACTGATGATGGTATCAAGCTAGTACACACTGGTGGTTGGAGATATGGGATACCTAACCCTGCTAGAGCCTTCACAAAAATTGACCCTGAAACTGGCAAGAATGTAGGTAAAGGTTTGTTTGAAGGGATAGAGTTTACGGCTAATGGACATCCATTAGGTGTACTAAATCCGGCTAACTACAACATAAAGAAAACTGGGATCTCTAAAAGAGGTAGAGCGCTTGAGGCTTCTATAGGGATGTTGGCAGGCTTAGACCCGGATGAAGGGTTTAGAGCTGCTAGAGAGTTTGACTTTGGTGGTAGGTTAGAGACTGGTATGCTTCGCAGATCAAGAAGCGCATCAGCCATGGAAGAGTTTGTAACTAGAAAAGTTAGCCCCTTGGTTTCACCTGAAGTCTTTATGTCTAGGGCGGTTAGCAAGCTAGGCCCTACAGCTTTTAAGATCAATTCATTTATGAGGTCAAGGAGACCTATCTTTGAAGAGATTAATGGGACCAGAGAGTTCAAAGAAGCTGACAGGAAACTATGGGAGTTCCACCTAAAAGACTATGCATTTTCTAACAGTACAGGTAAAGAAGCTTTAGACCGTTTAGTTAAGCAGAGTCAGGTATCTAAAGCGACCTACTTGCAACAAGGTAATGTGCTGGATGATTCTTTTATCAGGGCTATAGATTCAGAAGCTATTCGTATCCATAACCTGTACAAGAAAGATGTAGAGTTACCTGAAGGTGAAGAGATCCGTAGTCTAAAAGAAATAAAAGATGAGCTGGCTAATCATATAATCAATCATGCAGATGTCCAGTGGGATCAAGAGTTAGTTGGCGATTTGAAAGCTGCTGATTCAGAGATAAAAGCTCAGTTAAGAACTGTTAGGTCAAAGCTTAATAAGCAAGTTGGTGATATCCAGAATACTATTGAGCATAACAAGTTGATGGCAGAGCAGATGAATACTGAGGATGCTCTAGAAATCGAGGGAATGGTACACGCTATCAGGAACGACGAAGTTGAAGGTGTTCAATCTTCACTCCATGCTGCTTATGTTGAAGCTCTTAATGCTAGAGAGAATATACTGAAAGAGTATGACAAGGTGGTTGGCAGGTTAGACGCATTGACTGATAACAACCCAGATTACAACTTCAGTTCTTTATCTCTTAAGGATGATATGCAGTCAGTTATTGATGATCAGAACAGCTTGATCAATAGCGGAGATACCATAGAAGGGTTAGACTTTGAGGCTGCTGATACAGATTTATTCAAACCCCAAGATGTTCCTACCCAGTACCAAGGCCCGGAGATCCCAGACGAAATTAGTCAATCGTCAGAGCTTAGACAGATAGAAGATGAGATCAAGTCGACCTTGCTTGGTGAAGCTGCTGCTAGGTTCAGAACCCAGTCTGAGCTCAGGTATAACATTGACCGTCCACTATTTGAGGCCAGCCAAACTTTAATTCCTAAGATTCTTAACGGCAAGATAGCTAGACAAGTGCAAAAGACTATGCCTAAGAAGTTAGGTGTAGGTCAGATGTTCCGTGATTACATGGGTCCAATCAGTATTGCTGATGCTAATAGGTATGCGTCTAACGGTTCTTTAAGAAGAAATATTAGTAGTAATTTCTTGGACAAGATGACTGGGATATATGGGGTTAACAATGTTGCTATAGATTTTGATCAAGAGTTGTTAGACGAAGGCCTCAAGCGTATGGAGGCTTCACTACGGAAAGCCAATAGGGTTAAGAACGACTTGCTAAAAGGCCTACAACCAACAACAACATGGCGTGGTCAGACTGTCGTTTTAAATCCTGAAGATATTATCAACTCAGCCCGTGATAGCTTGAGTGTTAAGTCTGCCACCTCTATGATAACTAATCATCGAGGTCGAGTGCTGAGCCATTTAATGGATGTCACTGGTCCGTCACCTAGCGAAAGTTACAACCAGTTCATGGATTCGATTAAAGGTATCGAAAAAGAATTTGGCCGTGGTGGAAACTTTGATGGTCAGGAACTGTTTAATACTTCACCAGATGATTTGATGCAACTTAACAGTCGTGATTTATCAACTTATGTTTCTCGAAATGAGTTGATGAAAGACATCTCTAGTAAACTGGGTCAGACCAAAAGGCAATTATTAGATAGGATAGGTAATGAAAATCTAACACCCTTTCAGGTCGACCAGTATGAGCCATCATCTCCACAAGGTAGTGGTCTGGTAGATTCACCTATAGTTAACATGCACTCTATTGGATTGCCAGCGTTTAAGAGCATGGTGGATTCACTGATCCGTGTTACACGTGGTGAAGGTGATGGGTACATTGACCTATTAGACAACATTAAAGTGGGGATAGGTGGCAACCAGTTTAAGAGTCACACCTTTGAGGGGCCTGACGGTAAGACTTACAGGAAGACTATTGTCGACTTGAATAACGGGCAGGGTATTTTTAACCCAGAGGATATTAACCCTGACTCGATGTTGATAGGTAACACTACTGTTCTTGACAGGTTTATGGATGAGTTGGGGTGGGATAAACTGTTTACAGTGGAAGGTTTAGATGATCTTCAAGGTGCTATCACCTTGGGTGATGAGTTAGACAATCCAGTTTACGAGTCTTTTGTCAACCACTTTGTCATGGCTGAAGAGCCAGTACCTGTTGAGGGGTTTAATGGTAGATACTCTGATGTCAACTCAGAAAGCGTTGCCATGGTCCCTTCCAGTCTATTTGAGAATAAGAATGTTACTAACAGGCATAGGGCTGCAGAGTTTGCCTTGATGGAGGTGGAGGGTATCACGCCTGCCATGGCCAAGTCTATCATGAGTAACTTCGAGCAAGTAGAAGCTCAAGGTGGATATAAAGATTTCAAAGACTTGGTGATGAAGCGTTATGGGTTTGACATGGATAGACCAAGATCTGAAAGTGCTATGACTTACCCTGTCCAGTTCAACAAGATAATGGTTGGAGATCAGCCGTTCTTGCCGGGAGAAGGGTTTGGTCAACTGTCTGAGGTGTCAAGTATAACTACTGGTGACAGTCGATTCATGTCTGATGCTGATATAGAAAGCTTGTCTATGGATATGGAGATCCCTAAAAAGTTAATTGACCAATACCCTGAGCTAGAAGTTCTTTATAAACATAAAGGTGATTTGCCTATATATCAAGATAGCTTTGGTTTCACCCACAGCAAGACAGATGTTTTAAAGGGTGGCAAAAAGGTCGACACCATTTACAGTAGCCATCAGAACAGAGCACTGAGTACAACTAAAAGGTTGCGTGAAGACTTTGTCCAATCATTCAAGGATAAAGATGCTAGCTTGCAAAAAGCTTTTGAAACCTATAGGGCTGACAGGTTTGATAAACGCTCTCCAAACTATGACCCTAATTTCGCTTTTGATTTAATGGATAAATTACCTGATGGCCATCCATTCAAAACATTCATAGATAATTATGTGGGCAGTGGTGGTGCTGCAGGGATATTTAAAAAAATTGCTCCAGACCTAAAGACTGATGTTTTGCCCGGGATGAAATGGAATCCTGATTTCGACAAGTTGGAATTGACTGGCCCTGCAGATTTGATTTCATTTCAAAGTGAGCTTAAAAAGCATATTACTTATGACACTGAAAGTGCTTATAGTTTTATTGTTGAATCTTCATGGCGTGCATTTGTTGACCACAAAGAATCTTTGAAACGGAGTTGGATGAACAGTCCTGACGAGTGGGACAGGATTGGGTTGTTAGACAACCTATACGATGGAGCCAAAGGGCCAAATGCTGTTCAGTTTGAAACAGTAATGAATGCAGTCCATGACAAATACAAGAAGTTTTGGTTGGACCATTATCGAGAGAACCCAAGCGCAATAGAAGCTATTAGGCTTCAAGGCCAGATGGGTCGTGCTGGTAAGGCCAGCTTAACATTGAACACGTCAAGGTATTCATCAACCCCAATCCTTGGTAACAAAGTGTCAGACAACGCTAGGCTTAATGCTAGTGGGTATGATCCTTTGAGCAGTTCAACAGAAATAGCTAGGCGAAGAATCAAGGCTGTCATGCCTAGTTCTGACGATCCCAATAAGTTAGAGGTAAAGTTCTTTGATGTTGACCATGTGACAGCAGAGGACTTTAGTCCTCAAGCTATGGTTCGATGGTTGTTAGATGAGACTCAGCCTGAGAATCCTCAAGAGCAAATCCCTGCCATCATGAGTAGATTAAGAAGGATGATGGCTAGTGGGGATCAAGCGGACTTAGATACTGGAGTTATTGAGTCTGGTGTGTATGCATTATATTCTGATAAAGGTCAGGCTCTGATTAATAGGTTGATGTCATTTGGTAACCAGATAGGTAACATCGAGTTTGCTTTGAATGATGATATTGACAAGCATCTATACAACGCTATCAAGGGCAAGTATATCGAGACATATGGGAGCGACCATGCTAAAGCTTCATACATAACACCTGAAGCTATCCATGGAATGATCAATGAAAAGCGTTTGCCTCGTGAACTGAGTGGTCGTGTGGCACGGGGTGAGATTGATGAGGAAGGTCTTGAAGTCCTTACAGCTGATACCCGTGAAGGCGCTAGGAATGTTGGGGCCACTGTCAACGTTTATGATTTGGGTGGCAAAAGCAATAGGTACGCACAACGGTTAGAAGGAGATCTTACTGGTTTAAGGGTTAACAAGAATAGTCAGCTAGTAGATTCTAAAGGGAAGAAGGTTGAAGCTAAGGCAGGTGGGTTGAAATTTGTTTTACCCACCAACTTCAAAGAGATAGCAGAAACTCAAGCACGAAAGTTCCTAGATAATACAACCACTTATAACGATGTTACTGGTGGCAGGGTTGAGGTTGACAAAACACCTGAAGGTGAAGATGTCAATGCCCATGGCTTACTAAGCGGTGGTGGTTTTTCCCATAATAATGACGGGGTAATTAACAGAGGGGTTAGGCTCAACATTAGTAAAGTTGTAACTAACCCAGAGACTCAGGTGGGTTCGTCTGTTTTTGATGGCGTGTTAGCTAGTAACATACCTGGTCAGACTAATAAAAAACTAAAACTATCTGGAGTTATAGATCCAGCGCTTGACTTGAAATATGACAGTAATTTAACAATTACAGATCTACTGAATGCTGAAGGGCAGGGTTGGTATTCCACTGATAAGTATAAGTGGCGTGAGGTTGCATCAGATGCTCCATCTGAGGAGATAGGTATAAGGGAAGTCTTGGTTAATAATGATGGTTCTTTGGTAGACGACTCTCAAGTGTTTAGAGATGCCAAAGAAGCAGCTATTGATGTTGACGATTTGTCTGAAGGGCAGCAATGGTCAGTCAGGAAAAGGAAGCAAGCTGCTAGGATATATGATGAATCAGATGTGATTATAGTTGTCAGGGACAAAATTGTTGACGGTGAGTTTAATCATCATGCTGAGCTTGGTCTTGATGAAGGCCAATACCGTGGCAACATGTTGGCTGTTCCTAAAACTTATGGCAAGAAAAGCAAGCCCATGCTGGTGATAGATATAGAGGATTTTATAACTAAGGCTGGCACGGAAGACGGGGCGAAGACTATGGCTATGAATATAGCCAAGTGGATTGCCAGTAAAAATGAGAACCTTCGCACCTTTGGTAGTCATGGCGGGGTTCTCTCCAAAGAAGCTAGCATTAAAAGTATTGGGATCATAGACGATAGTGCTGTAGGTAGGAACAGGTACCCTAAGGAGATTGACTATCAGAAGGATACCAGAAGACCATCCTCACTAGTGTTCCAGCACCTGTTTGCCAATCTGGAAGGTGAATACATTGACAGAACACCATGGCACAGAACAGGCTTGAAAGATGAAAGCAAGAACATCAGGCTTAATGCTGTTAAGGATAAAAAAGGGAAGTTGACTAAGGTTCATCAGGTCGCAGGTAATTTTGGTGATGATATATATGGCTTTGATGGTGACAAGAAAAGGTTGTTGGCAAGTGGTGGACCAATAGAGATTGATATAGGTAGGATTGATGAGAGTGGCAATCCTGTGATGAAAACAATTGAGTTCCCATTGAGTGATGACGGTAGTCCATTGGATATGAGTCTGGATTATGCATACCATGTCATTGCTAAAAGTTGGGACAAAGATGATAGCGTGGGAGAATTGTTGGATACTGCAATCCGCCAAGCGCCTGGCATGGATGGTTCCAACGAGTTCTTATCTTTAAGGGGCCGGAAAGATAATAAGTACACTACGTCAGAGCTTTTCACAGCAATTAAAGAGAAGGAAAGAAATGGGAGAGTTACCCGTGCTTCTGTTAATGATCCTTCATTAGACCTGTCTAACACTGAGCGTAGAGCTGTTTACACAGGGTTATTAAAACATTATTTTGAACAAGATGACTTAAAGGTACGTATCAAGGTCTATGATGATGAAGGGAAGGTAAGGTGGGAACGTGTTTCACCAAGATCTGAATTGGAAGCTTACAAAGAATTGACGAAGAGTGGGGACAAGCAGTTCGTAGATCATTATGCCATCCTTTCAAGACAGAACCGTGACAATGGGGTTTCACCTGCGTACGCCTTGTCTGTTCTTGTTAACGATCAGTCTGATCTTTCTATCAAAAGGATGTCTTCTCTTGTTGAGAGAGAGCAAGGTGTTGCGGATACAGATGATTTATTCTCTAGGTATTCCAAGTACAAAGATGATATAGAGAAAGTTCAGAAGGCTCTTAACGGTAAGCGTAGTCATCAAGTTAGCAAATGGATGGAAATGAAATCTTATTTGCAAAAGAAGCGTTCTGCTATCATGGCCTCAATCACATCAGATCAAACATCTGCTGATCTTGATAAGGTGCAAAAGCAGATAAATAATCTTGATATGCTTAAGCCTTCCAACTATGATCCGTACGAGAAAGGTCTTGCTGATGCGGTTGACCCTGTTAGCTTGACGCCAGATGAGATGGACTCTAGGTTGGCAACCATTGACGAGGGGATTAATAAGTTGCAAGATGCTGAAGGTAATGTCAACTTCAGTATTGATTACAGTAACAGGTTAACCTTTCAGGATATGTTTCAATACCAAGATAAAAAAGCCAAAGATCTGGCTGAGTCTATGGGGAAAGGCAAACTGAAATCACCAAAGGAATACATGTCAAGGCCAGCAGAGATGAATGTCTACAGGAAATCCCTAGATATTATAGACCATGTGGCTAATAACATGCCTGTTAATGAAATCTCAAATCTTGATGATGCGGGTGATATTAAGGTTCTAATCGACTTGATGCATAACAAGAATCTGGATAACCCACTCAGGGTTCATGCCACTGAAATCTTAGCCAGCTTAGGGTCTGATAAGATTACGGCAATGATTACAAAAAGTTTGAAAGATCAAGACAGCCTCTTCTCATTCAAGCTGGCAGCAAGTTATATTGATAATTTTAATCTTGATAGGTTGAGAAGTTTAAGGGATTCTAGTGAATTAAGGCGGGCATCTTTAGATAATTTCAAAGGACTATACAGATCTATCAAAGTCAACATGTCCAAGTCTGAGAAGTTATCTGCACATATAGGTTCAACTATAGCTCCTAGACCTAAGATGACTTTAGCTGATGTGAAAGAAGGTAGAGGAACAGTAACTCTAGTTGATCTACATAGCCAAAAGGTTACACCAGAAAACTCCACGGATGTGATTGACTTCTGGATGCATAGACATGGGAACATGATGGATCAAACCATGTATGACATTGAAGCCATACTTGAGTTGGAAGATAACCTAGAAGCACAAAATAAAATCCGTGGTATGGTGAAGGAAAAGCCAAAGACTACTATCAAGGCTTTGAATCATATTGCATCTAACAACGACACAGTTAAAGGTCAGAAAGCAGCTGCTGCACTGAATGCAATTGTAGATGATAGTAACGAGGCAGCAAAGAAAGCATTGGCTGCAGATGGGTCTCCGTTATCAACCTCAATAGTTGAAAACAATTCACCAGTTGAGCACAGTGATGTTGGTAAGCCAAGCCAAGAAATTGAATCAGTTGTTGGTGACGAAAGTAACATTGAATTAGAGTATGCCACTTTAAAGTCTGAAGATGAGTCATTGCCAGTTGATGAGAATAACTTGAAGCTGCCAACTGAAGATGACATCGAAGGTGCTACTCCAGATAATGTTGAATCATGGACTCTCCCAGACAGGTATGTGCCAAAGGAACAAGAGGTTGCTGATCCTGATTATGTTGATGACTACAGTTCTGAAGAGATGATGGATCAAGCTGTTGAGGCTACGACTGAAGAGTCCATACCTAACAGTACTGGCAGACTTGAACCTGAGCCAGAGTATTTTACTGAAGAGATGTTTGACGACTTTGGCTTTACAGATACTTATGACGATTCGTTTGACCCATTACCTCCTCGTAATCCACAGTCAGATGGTGGGCCTGTTGGTGGTGGTGGAGATGGTGGTGAACCTCCTAGCCCTCCAAGAGATGGTGGCCCTCCAGATGATGAAGTAGACAGTGAGCCTAATTACTTAGAGATTGATGGTGAGGTCTGGGCTGCACCTGAGTTCAATGGCAATACTCCATACATGTTTAAGCGTGATGGAGAAAAGATTTGGTTTGACCCTGTGACTAGAAGGTATGTTGAGCGGATGTATGAACTGGTCCAAGATACCAGTGCTGCTAAAAATATGGTCAGACTATACGATGAAGTCCATGGGATATTTAAAGCGACCACCTTGTTCCCGTTCGCATCATACCACTTGAAGAATTTGTTTGATGGTTTGTTCTGGAGGAATAGGTTAGCTGGAGTTAATAGTGGTGAGCCATACTCTTATGCAACTAAAGCATTGAACATGCATTACAGTAAAGATCCTAAGGAATATAATAAGATCAGGTCAGAGCTAGGTGAATGGCACGGCTATAAGACTGAAGACATCATTGACAACGCACTTAGAGATAAGGTCATATCATCAAAGTTTGCTTTAGAGCAGGTGATGCAGACTGGTCCTGACGCTAATAATACCCACAGTATTATCCATAAGTTTATGGATTCTGTTGGCATGAGAGCCAACAAGATGACTTATGGAACCACCTCAAGGATGGCCAACAGGTGGCATCAAGCATGGTCAGAGATTGACAGTTCATTAAAGTCTGAGGCTAAAACACCTGTAGGTAAAGCGGCTAAAGCTGCAGGCAGGGCTGGCAGAAAGCTGATGCAACCAATGAAGTTTGGTTTTGAGATCAATGACTATAATGAGAGTGCAATGAGATTAACCCTGATGCTAGATAGGATAGCTAAAGGTGATACCGTTGAGGCCGCGACTGACATGGTTAAAGCTGTCCACTTTGATTATGATGACTTGACTCCAATCGAAAGAACTTTATTTAAACGTGCTATTAGTTTCTACACTTTTGCTTCTAAGAACTTGCCTCTCCATTTAAAGATGAGATATGGTGGTGCTCACAGGAAGTTTAAACCACTCAATGCAATGGTTAATAACTGGCAAAAACCTGAAGACGAAAGAGTTACACAGTACATGGAGGAGTATTTCAAGAACGATATACCTTTGAGGATATCTGAATCTACTAACAAGGATGGTGAGAAAGAGTACAGTTATTTCTTGTTGGGTCGCTGGATATCAGACACTGATTTAGATGACATTGAATCAGCTGAGAAGTGGGACGCTTTAGCTTCTATGAGCATGTCAGGTTTGGTTAAGCCTCTTGCTGAATCCTTAATGAATAAGCGGATCAGGAAAGTTTCTGATGTATTTAATGAAACTCTACCTAAAGAACGTATCGCTAAGTATAACGGGCAGACCACTAGCTTCTTAGGGCTAAGGGTTAATACTCGTCTAGCTCATTCTTTAAATCAGATCAGAGCTTTGAGGGAGATTAACACCATTAATCCAGGCAATATATTTGGTCGAGGTGCTGACACCTTTTCTGGCAAAGATGATAAGGGAGAGCGTTCTATTTTCAATGAGAGCCCCTTTGGTCGCAGGCCTGAACTGAGTGTAAGGGACAGGGCCATGCTATATTTTAGTGGTCGTTCTTTATATACTATCAACCCTGAAACACGAAAGATGATGCGTGTATCTAGGAATCAAGCTAGAGCATTAATGTCTCCAGCCCAAGCTGATTACCTTTGGGAAGTTAATGATATGATAGACGATCCTAACAAGTGGCGCACTAACCAGCTTAAACTTAGCAAGAGCCAAATCACAGAATACCAGAGAGATAAAATAAAACAGAGCCTACAATTCAGGATGGATAAAACTTTGGATAAAAATAAAGACATCGAGATATTAGGAGAGGTTCGAGAAGGCTTGAATAATTTATATTAAACAATAGGCAGTTGTTGTTGTTGTTGAAATAAAAAAAAGGGGTAAGGAAATTAATCCCTACCCCTCGCTTAGTTAAAACTCTTCTTCAGACTCGAACTCCTCAGTGTTGAATGAGATGTCCGTATCGTCCTGAGGATTGCTCCCATTGCTATAGATGCGTTCATCTAAGCCAAAGGCTTGGGCAACTTTCAAGAAGTGCTTAGAGCGCTTGACTCCAGTCTCCTTGTCTTCCCAGTTTGACTGTTGTATCTGGCCATGCAACTGGACCAAGTAACCCTTCTTGAGTCTATTGGCAATCCAATCACCAGTTGGCCCCCATGCTTCAAATGGGATGTAAGTTACTTCGCTGTTATAGATAGGTTTATTATCGCTATCTACCTCTTTAGTTTTATAGGAACGGTTAACAGCGATAGTGCCAACAGTTTTAGCACTAGTAGCAAAGGTAAAGACCTCTGGGTCTGAGGTTAAGTTCCCCATGAACGTGCAGTTATTGTAACCTGAGTGTACTGATCTTGGCATAATGAACTCCTTTATGCTCTAATTGTTAATAATATTTATCCTAATCACTATAACCCTAAACAAGAATCATAATGAATAAGATCACAAAACCCCTCAACAAAAATGGGAAGAGAAGAGATCGTGGTCTAGCACATGAGTTGAATCTGGAACTGATGAAGCTTATAATGTACAGACAGCAGCGAAAGTTTATATTGTCTGCGGGACTCCTTCTGGTTAAGATCCTAGTTGTAGGTGGACTGATACTAATGACTATCTACAAGTTGGATATAGGTGAAGGAGTGGAGAATCTTTTATTAATACTTATAACTGCAGTAGCCACCACACAAGCTAAGCTAACTGACTTCTGGTTTAATAACCAATCTGATGATAGCCAGTTGGTCAGAGAGGCAACCTCTTACGCTATGGATGCTGATAATGGAGATGACTCAAATGGATGATGGGCATATAAAAGACATGGCGATGAGGGTTCACAACATCGAGAAGACGTTAATAGATCTTCAAGTTGCAGTGACTCGTATTGAAGCTAACCAAACCTCTTTCCAGAAAGCCGTTTCAGTTATTGGAGGTGTAGCAGCGACAGCTATTGCCGGGGTGTTAGCTAAGTTGTTGATACAATAAGATATAAAAAACCTGCCTGATAATGGAGGAAGGCTACAGGCAGGCTGTCTTTTTACTCTCTAGGAGGTTAGTGCTAGACTGCCTATATTCCAGGATCACTGGAGCTCGTCGTGTTAGCACTAACCTTATTATACCATAGCCTACCCAAACAAACCATACTGCTTGACTTCTATCAAGTCTGTTAGTTCTAGTAACTTGTACTCTTTGTCTTGGTTGACTTCATATGGATCGTATATCCACCAACCTAACTGGTTGTACTTAGGATCTTCTAATAGTTTTTCTAGGCCAGCACCGTTGTACTTACGTTCACACTTCTTAGTAACTGATCTCTGGTAGTCAAGGGCGAGTAGTTCTAGCTTGAGATTGACAGGCTCCATGCCTTGAACATTAATCTCAGTACATGAGACTTCTTCTTCGATGGCTTTGATGTCTTCTTTGATGATAGCCATTGGTAGTTTATTGACAGGCAAGCTCATTCAAACACCTCCGCTTGATACTCCTGTTCGACCTGATTGGTGTCAGGTACCCAAGGGAAGTCATACAGCTTATAGGTTTGTCCTCTTGTATACATCGACTTGTAATCTTCAGTCTTGTATTGGATGTACGAATCCTTTACTTGGTGGGCGGGTATAGTCATAACTTGGTCTTGATAGTAAATGGTTAAACCTTGGTTTTGCTTAACAGCTTTATCTACGATGTAGTCTCTAACGGAAACCATGTTGTTATATATTGTCTTGGTCCTATACTCCATCTTGATCCTCCATGAAATGGAGCGGGGTTGCGGAATCGAACCGCAAAGTTGTCTCAGATTTTTAGTTTATTAAGTTGTGTCTCCAGACCCCCCGCATAAAAAAACCCTTGCCAAGAAGCACTAATGGCAAGGGTAGACATAATCTAACAAGGAGAGATTACAATAAAACCCCCCACCCACAACGGGTGAGGGGCCAATCAAATGTCAAGCAAATTAAACAATCACTTCTAATTGTTTAATAAGGACATTATCTTAACTTATAATCTCTTCGATTGCAATGAGTTAGGGTGAACTCATGGAGGTATCACCTCAACCCTAGCTCACCCTAACCCTCAACAAGATTACTCCCCACTACCACCATCTTCTTCTGAACCACCGCCTTCAGGTGCTCCATAGGTCAGTGATGATAAGTAGCCAGCCATGTTAGATACGAACTGATCGCAGATCTCTTTGCTAGCCACAATAGCTGGAATCTCTTCTCCAGTGCTAACCTTAGCTAAGACCACTGAGTTCCCATCTTCAACTCTGAATCTGTACTTGGCGTCATCGCCTTCTATCTTAGCAAAGTAAACGACTTGTGTTATGTTGACCAGTGCACCAGTTGGTGTGGTCATCCACAAGCCTTGCGTGATATTCTTGGGTGGTTGATTATTGTTTTCTTCTGACATGATTGTACCTCTGCTTCCATTGAAGCGGTTAAGTTATAATGATCCATGATTAAAGTGAACGGTTGTAGCAGGCTCCTGTCTCTTGTCATTCCAGATTTAAACCAGTTGAACGACTGATTAAATTCAGATAGTTTTGACGACATCGAGAATGACTGCTCAGTATCTAAGCCTTGATTGGTAACTACTGTATCTTTGTTGATTGTAACCTCACCCACAAAGCCTGAAGTTAACAGGGCTAGTGAGAGTGGACATTTATGTTTGCCCACCTTACCAGCCTGAATCAAGTCTTGGTCTATTCGATACTTGTTTCTGTATACTTGGATACCCATTCTCTTGCCCTCCCTATTGACGCCTTTACAGCTTTAGGTCTACCAAATATGTATGGGTAGTACCTCTGCAATGAAGTTGCTTTAGACATTGCGGTGCCTGCACGGTACAGCCACATTAGTCTACTAGGATCTTCTTTGTAGAGTTTACTATGATTGGCAGAGAAAAGCCAGTTAATGTCTTGGTTGGTAACTTCTTGAGGTTGTTGGTATTCAAGATTGCTATCATCTTCTACGCCAGCGACCTTGTATCCACCTGCACTTGCTTTTTCTTTAAGCTGTTCCATCCACATTGGAGTAGAGTTAACAGATGCAGTCTTGCGTCTGGTGTAGTTTTCAGATGTGTAGTTCTTAACGTTAGATGACTTGCAGGTTTTCACCATAAAGCCCATAGGACTCTTAACTACCTGATGACCTTCAGGTGTTTTGGAGTTAACGATATGGTACATGATATTACCAGCTACATCAGGGCCAACACTTTTGATCATGCTGACTACCTGATGTCTGGTTGGCACCATGGTAGGATCATATAGCTCTTCCATCTGGGCATATATCTTTTGGATATCTTCAGTCAAGCCATCATCGCTTGGTATTATATTCACATTATTGTTCCTCCAATTTATTCATAATCTTGATTGCTTTACGGCATTTGTCTATCTCCATATGTAGCCAAGAGATGTAACGCCCTTTAGTGCTTTTGCCGTATAGCCGTTTCTCCAGTGTGTCGATATAGCGCTGAAGTATTCTGGCTATGTCTAACGCTCTCATCACAAACCTCCTAATCACCCTAACCCTCAACAAGATTAGGGATCATCAGGATCGTATTTGCTGCAAGTGTAAGCATGGAACAAGACGCAATAGTTGATAATGTCTAGTACCGCATCTGAGTAAGATTCATTTTCAACTTTAAGTGTGCCTTGGTTGACAAAGGTTGTTAGCCTAGATAGCTTGTCGCATATCCTGACTAGGAATCCTTGTTCCGCAGTACAGATACCCATCATCTCTGAACGGGTAAAGTTGGCGAACGGATCTCCACCATTACCGCCACAGTAGTCGTGATTCTTTTTCTCCATAATGTCTAGTGCTTCTTGGCAGATATTCTTATGGTGCTCTAGTAATTGATCCAGTGTTAGTGGCACATTGCCTAGTGGATTGCTCATATGACTACCTCCTAGTCATGATTAAAAAAAAACCACCACAGTGTTGAGTAGTGCCTACCACGAACACTACCAACACTTTATGCGGTGGCTTGTAAAGCATTGCTAAAGCAAAAAGTTGGATTAAAAACTTTAGCAATTACCCATAAGGAGACGGGCAGTTTAGACTCGTACCCAGGAGTAGATGCTTATGGCATTTCTAATAAGGTTACAAAATCTTCTACTTGCTTAGGGGTCCAATCCAGAGCAGTAACTTTGAATGGTTTCCATCCTTCGTCCTTGACCATCTGGAATGCTTGGCCAATGGTGGTAGGTGGCACCATGCCTTTGGATTCTGGCAGGTAATGGGTCATTAACCCTTCCTGCTTCCTAGGCGTTAGTGTATCATCGCCTCTCATCCCAATCAATGTAGTCTCTACGACCTTGGGATCATATCTGCCTACGATACGTTTAAGCCTATCCACATGCAATGCAGACTTTATTGGTTGTTGTTGTTGAGGTTTATTTTTGGTTGGCTGATCTTTGTTCTGCATCTCATTGGCAGACGCATACTCACCACTCCCTGACAGATTAGCTGCAGCTAATGATCTTCCAATAGCAGAGGTCTCTGCATTTTCCAATGCTGACAGTTTGTTAATGTTACCTTGGTTGTAATATTCTCTAGCATGACCATGGTAGACAGTCTCGACTTCTTTAGAGAATATAGTCAGTACGGCCTTGATCTCTACAAACTTCTCGTTGTCCTCAATCTTCTGAGTCTCGATACTGTAAAGTCCGTTAACCTTTTCGTCAAGTAACTGGATTCTTTCTGATACACCCCAGTACTCTTTACCTCTTATGTTAGTTGGCATAAGAAACTCCTTAATTAATCCTACCTTAAACAAGATTATATCTGGAATAGACTTGGGGTTACAACTGGCGTGGTAGAAGGAAGGGCTTGCGAGGAGATGCAAGCCCTTTTGAGCGAGGAAGAAGCGTTACCATTATAGCATAGCTACTTGACTACAACTACATTATCTTTTTGCACAAACTCAACACCGTCAGGGACATCGCCGGTGTCTTTGATGTATGAACGGATACCTTTCTTATCTACATGGATTGTCTTCTTAATCTTTATGAAATCCCTATCAACCTGATCTTCATCAACAACAACAACAGAATGGGATGAAGACATTCTGAATTGATGGCCGGGGTTGCCCGCCTTGCGTAAGCCATGTTGTTGCATCAGGGCCAATGCGTTTTGTTTCCACCTGTCTTTATGGGACTTCAGCCTTGCTTTCATCTTACCCAATCTCTCAATCTCATTCTCAATGGATTCGATTATAGAGTCTTGGTATAAGTCCATCTTAACCCATTGGCTGATCTTGTCTTGGAACTCCATACGGAACTCAGACAATTGCTGGTTAAGCTGGACGAGTGTTAATTGATCTTCTTCACTATCACCTAGCTCATTGATCTGCTCGACGATAGCGAAGAGATCTTCATTGATATCAAACAAAGATCTCTTCATGATACTCCTTAAACCCTTGTTATTACTGGGTTTACATACTTCTCTTAAAAGGGTTGTCTCTTTAGTTCTGGTTGACAATGAGGTTCTGGTTCATGACTTCTTCATCGTTGATGAAGTCATCGTAGTTGGCCTGATCCTCCTTCCGCTGTTCGATAGCTTGCTCAAGGTGGAACTCGTACCTGAGACTACTAGCTTCTCTGGCACGTTTAATCTCCACCTTTTTCATCAGCTCGTCTATCCATTGTTCATGGACTTCCGCACTATTCAGTATTTCGTAATCATCACGCATGATATAACCTCCTAAAGTTACAATCAATAAAACCCTCAACAAGATCTAGTCAGTAATTACTGGACCTAGAATGCTGTACTCTTCTTCGTCGACAACAGTTTCTTCTCTGTCGACTTCACTTAATAGATCCTCGATCTCTTGGATCTTGTCAGCTGTCTTGTCCAATAACTTGACTAGCTTAGGCAATCTCTTTTGAGCGTTAGTGATGCTAGCTTGCCCTACCTGAGCCCGTTTGCCATAAGGTGGCCTCATAACACTGGTGTAAGATTGTAAGAGCCTGTACATCGAATCTCCGTTAGCTTCAAACTCTTCGAACTCTGGCTTGTCCCAGTACTTGATAACTCGTTTGAGTGCTCCAGCCGGGATGATGTTGTCCCTAACAGTTTGGATCATCAGGTTGTTGACCATCTCTGGAGATGGGCTTAAGCCTTTGAACCTTTCGTACCTTTGGTTGTCAGCACGGATAGCTTCAGGTAGTAATAATAGGTGCTGGGCCAACTGTTCTGAGTAGGAACCTTCGATCATGCCGGTATGTTTCAGCCTGATCTTGTACTCGCCAGTTAATAATCCATTGAAGCAACAGAATGTGTAGCTACCCAAGACAATAGTCAAGGCATGCTTGCCGTTGTAACTGTTCTTGAGATGGATGATAGGCGTGTACTCTTGCGATGTGTTGTACTCTTGATGGTCGACCTGCCATGCCGCATAGCATGTGTTATCACCTTCGACTAAAGCATAAGCCGTGTTGATAACCTTGACTCCCTTCTCACGGAGAAGGTTATCAGTGATAGCGATGGCTGAAGCGAAGTCGAATGGCGTATACCTAGGACCAGTATAGTGAACCTCTTGGTCGTACTTGCTATCAATAATGTCTTGATAGCTACAACTTGCCCTGCCATATATGTTCTGATCTGGTATAATAATAGGTGCTGGCTCTGGGGTGTTAACCTTGGCTGTCACTTCTGAGCTGGCACGAACTTGGATGGTCATAATAATAGTCTCCTATGGATAAAGATTTATTGGTATTACCTAAGCTGGTTAAGCAAAGGCTTTTATTACTTGACCTCGATGTCAAGTATCAATTAGACCTGCACTATGGCGGTGTGCCAAAGCAGGTTAAGTTTAAGGGTGGACGTTGGCGAATGTACCGCACATTGATTCAGCAAACTAAAGATGCTTGGCACAAATATACTAAGAATAAATACCCAAACCGTATGATCTATACCGTTTATGGATGGGTAGGTCGAACTGGGTTTGAGGTTATTCACACAGGTAAGGTGGGCTACTGGCGAGAAGAGTGGGACGATTACCCGTACACTTACTTCTTCCAGTTGCCAGACCCACCTTCTTATCGAAGTTATTACAAGGATATCAGGCGTAACAACTTCCTTAATCAGCTGGCCCACGTGGGAGCCTGATAGATTCATTGGGATAGCAACTAACAGATTTCTCCTCAAGCAGGTAGCGTGTAGTTTTTATCTGGTACTTAAAATCAAATGCACCTTCTTTGTTTTCAAGCCAGTCTTTGTATGACGGAAGTTCTGAGTTGTACTTCCCAAAGGCATGGGCTTGCATGAAAAGCTTGTACCTCTGAGGAGAGTACTCCTTACTGACCATATTCTCAGGACTTGTCTTCCTGATCATAGGGTTATGTAGATAAAGCAATTCTTCTATGGTTGGTAGCAGGCGTTGCTTGAACTCTTCATCATGATGGTGCTGATAGCCTTCAGTCATATGAACTTCCAAGTACAGTTTGCGGGACTCATCATCCTCAGGTTTCCCGTCTAGCCAGTTACAATAGTAGCTGAACTTGTCTACTACTTTATGATGGTAAAGTCTAAGGGCCACCTTCTCAATCAGATACTGAAAATCTTCTGATGTTTGGTGGTGTCCTAGCGATTCAGTTAGCCACATTACTTAGCCTCCTTAAAATACTTCTTGATCGATTTGAGGATATCTTCAGGGTCAGTGGCGTGCCTGATATCTGTCTTACCAAACAGGCTGTCAGTCGCTGAGGGAGAGAAATGCCCTGAGCATAACATGAGATAGGTAGTTATTTGATGCAAGATTGGGAGAACATCTTTACATTTCAAGATGATCTCCTCGCAATACTTTAACCTGTCCCTCAAGACTTCCTCCTCAGAAGCCTTGGGTGGTTCAGTGTTACTAATGATTGTAGCGATTGGTTTCAATGGTTCAATATGTTCCATGGTATGTCTCCTAATTTTAAATTCATTACATCCCTCAACAAGAGGGTACTAAATATATCCCTTACGGGAAGTATTAAGGCTCTTGGCAATCCTTTCTGCACATGATGGCAGGTGAGTTGGATACCAAGATTGGTTGACCTTAATGTTGAAAGTCTTGTCAGGAACTTTAAGTTCCTTGATCTTATCTATCAGATCCAGCCTTGTCGACCAATCTGCTTTGGATGCTTGCCAGACCATCTTCTTGAAAAGTTCTGGCAGAAACCTAAAGGCAGCTTGATCCACTTGGTACTGTTTTTCATAAACAGGCATCATATCCTCTTGGCTGAAGCTTGGGATAGGTTGGTGGTCAGGTGTTAGGTTGGTGTAGTTAAACTTAGTAACTGCGTTAACCCAATCCTTCTCACTACTTTGCCAGTCCACATCTCCTGTGGCAATGTCGACAGGTTGATGTGACATGAACTTGAAGAGTATCTCAAGGTTCTCTTCTGTCATGTTAGCATCATGGTCTTTGAGGTGGCTAAGTACACCATCGTCTTGTAGTAGTCCTGTGGCTATACGTTTGATCTCTACGCATTTGGGCAGGGCCATCAGGTCTATCTCTTGCATGTCGATGGTGGTACTCTTACGGGTCAGGAAGTCTTGATGTAAATCCATCAGGTCTTGGCAGATAGACTTGACAAAATCTCTTGTGGCCAAGTTGTCAGGGTCGACAACAAAGAAGAGGTGGCCTAGTAGGTTGCAATCAAGTGAGAATTGATCATCGTTGATTACTTGGTATTTAGGTTTATGGTTAAACTCTCTGCTTCTGGAGTTCTTAATGGTTCCACCTATGATTGTCCGGTGGAGATAGTTACGATTGACTAAGGTGCCTTCACTCTTTAGATCTTCTAGGCTGGCAGGTTCTACCCGTTGTAAGATCTTGCCTGATGATAACCTGATATCCTCGAAAGCTGACATACCAGCAGACCAGTTGTTGCTGTGCTGGTTGTGATTGCTTTCGATGTTGAGTTGTGGATCGCCAATAGTATCCAGAACTAACATGGAATTGGTGAGTTCATCATCTTCGATCAGATGATCTTGACTCTCCTGTAAGTAGATCTTCCAGTGAGGATCAAGGATATCTTGGTTGGGCAATGTTCCCCAAGTGTTGTTGAGTCTTGCTTTCCTGACATTCAGGTCGAACAGATGATTGGTCTCATCACTGTTCTGGAACTCAAGGATAGACTGTTCAAATCCTGCAGCTGCAGGGATGTTACAGGTTACACCTTCTTCCCAAGAGTCTTCGATACTCTTAGTGGTCTTGCGAACCACTTGGTTCTTATCCCATGACCAGCCCTTTGGTTTGGGGATACCATAAAAGTGTTCTACGAATGCACGACATCCACGCAGTTCGAAGATAGGTTTACCACCACGACCAGTAGCTACATGGTAGTTGGTAACAGTAGGCACTTCGATGTACCCTTCCTTACATTCTTCTTGCTCTGCTATTTTCTGTAAGCAGATGTTGTATATGAACTTCATGGACTTTCGCAACTTGATGTGTTGCCAGTTCTTTTTAGCGATCTGGTCCACCTGACCAGAATGTAACGACAATATAATCTGTTCCCCAATTTCTTGGGGAAATAGTCTGGCTACATAAAGTGCGTATGGTACTCTGGCCAAGTTTGAATAGGCTGGAGAGTAATAACACTTCATTGTCTTAGATGTGTTCGTTCTTAGTGGTTCGAGGTTGAGATTCTCTGGGTTGATAGCTCTCGCAATCTGATTGTAATTCATGGTAGTAAGTCTCCTGTTAAACGTGTGGTATTGTTATGGCTTCGCCTTCCCATTTGATTAGAGGAAAGCAGTCACCGCTTTTGCTTTTGTTGTACCACTCATCAGTGGTATCAGTAGTTCGTAAGTACCAGTCCCCATCCTTCTGGAAAAGATGGTAGGGTAGATTGTATTCTTGGAAGCACTGGTTGATTCTTAGCTTTGTCGTAGCTGTCCAGTGTCCCCCATTGTTAAGGACTATTGATCCCATGGTTTTGTACCATGAGAATATTAAGGTTTGGTAGAAAGTTACTAGAACACTGGTATGGTTTTCAACCACACTGGTGTTACCTTTCTTTCGCAGTCGTACCATGGTAGTAATCTCCTATTGGATAGAATTGTAATAGCAGTAACTAAATATATAATCACTGCTATCACTAAACAAAATAGAGGTAAAGTAAGATATGGGAAGGGCAAGGGCTTGAAAAGAAAATAGAATAATCCTATTTTCTGCTCAAACCATTAGGCTAGGATTTGGATTCCTGCCTGTAGATTTTCTTGATGTCTGATTGCAAGCTAGGGGCAAAGATGTCTATGACCTCATGATAGTCAAGTCCATCTTGGATTAGCCATTTAACTATTTGCCTCCGTTCTTCCATCAGCTCTTCTGCTGTTTCAGGTTGTGGCCTAGCATTCAGTTGCCTACCATTACGAGAGGTAGGTCGCTTAAGCTTGGTGCCAGCAGGTAGCTTGACTGACCACTTCTTTTCACAGAGATGGGCCAAGCATTTGAGGTGGAGTGAGACTTCGCCACTAGTTAGTAGCTCAGCGTCTACTCGTCTCCACTTATCACCTCCGCATTTAGGGCAACGCTCAGTTAGAATCATCTGTCGTTCACTTTCATGTGTGCTCAATTTACGATTCCTTTTGGGCGTCTTCTTGTCTTTATCTACTACGGAGGTTAAGCTGACTAGCCATCTGCCTTCGTCTCTAACGGCATCTACTTGCTCTTTGACACACCAATTAATGATGGTGGCGTGGCCTCTGCCTATGGTACGGGAGGCCTGCCTGACAGTGATGTAGTCGTTCATACTTTATGAACCTTGCCTACCCCGTCATGTTTGGAAAACCTGAGAGTGATAGGCTTAACATCTCTGTTGGGCCTGTCCTCTTTAGGAGACCCAATGTCATCGAAGGCTTCTACCCAGTTGCTTACCTTATTGTCTAAGGCAAAGATCTCGAAAGTCTCAGTACTAGCAGCTCCCCCTGCAATAGAGATGGCAACTGTTAGTATGTTAAGATCCTTCTTGTTGTCAATAGCTAGATAGTCAGAGTGGACATACACTCCGGCTTGGTCTGAGTCAAGTCCTATTTCTTCAAATAGGAAGCTGTCTAGCACAGCCAGTGCAATTGGACAGCAACTTGGCTCAGATTCACCCATGTCAATATGGGCTTGAGTTACTTCGACCTCATGCGTCTTCATCTGTTTCCCCCTTAATTTGGATTAGTTCTTTGGACAGGTCGTCCATCTTCTTGATGGTTATCTTGACTTCAACATCAAGGTCCTCGAACTCCTTAGTCGCACGTCTGACTTGGCCTTGGGCTTTAGTCAGCTTGCGGAGGATGTCCATCAGGTTGGACATCTGGTCCTCTGCCCTTTGGATTTTAAATTCCTTGTCCATACATGTCTCCGTTTCTGTACCATGACTCCAGCTCTTGTGGTGTCAGGGTTAAGGTTGGGTTTTCAATTGCCTTAGAACTATCGTTAAGTAACTGTGACCTGTGGCAATTATGGTCACTGTTCCAACTTTTGTCCAGTGGCAAGCAATTGATATTGTCCTCATAATAATCTTCTTCATTGAAGATTTCTGAGGCAGAAAGATTCCTATCACCCAGATAACTCTTGACCATCTGGGTGAAACTTTGATTTAAATTATTTTTGAAATGGTGATAAGACATCTGAGCCTCCTAAATATATAATCACTATACTCCCTCAACAAGAAAGAGTCTAGTAATTATTATAGGAAGCTAGCTACCTAGCTGAGCTGTGATGGTGGATCTGTCAGATGAAATCGAAGTGATTGAATGGTTTAAGTGTTGACATGCAATCGCAGTAGCTCAAAGGGGAAGTATGATTGTTCAGGATAGAAACCAGAGGTGTTGGTATGGTAGCCAATACTAGGAGGTTTTACCTGTACCCATGGACATTATTTCAACGGAAAGTTAGGACTAACCAAAAGCCCTACTAACAGGTACTACCTGCTTACTTTGTTGTCCATAGTATACCATATTTGTTACTTCGACAGTAATAGCTGGAACGTATTATGGTTATATAAAACCCTTTTGAATCGCACTCACCATGGTTATATAAAATCCTTGAGTGTAATGGTTAACTAGATTTATCAAACTCTGATTAATGGTTAAGTAGATTTATCAAACTCTAATTAATGGTTACTCGTATTCTCACATTGTTGAAAGAGGAGACTTCTTTTTTACTTTGGCTTTATGGTTATTTTAGAACTAACTTCATTAATGGTTATTCGTAATCATGGTTTCTATTTCTGACTTGAATGGTTAAAGAACTAAATATAAGATGGTTTGTATTACCAACTATGTGTGGTTAGTTAAGATTAATTCTGATTGGGTTATCTATTAAATAGTTGCTGCCACTTCCCTTAGCATCAACAATAAATTGGTCACCAATCTCTTTCCTTAATATGTTTAAAGCTCCGTTAACATCAGCGTTAAGCTCAACGCCTTCTGCTGTACGGAATAGGCCTCGATGTACACGTCGACCTAGATATGTCTCATGTTTCTGAATAGGTTCCAAGTCTAAAGCAGAACACTTAGAGGTATAAGATTCTGTTACGGTTACAACTTCAACCCCATACTCTTCAGCTTTGTATTCTAAGTTAGAGATTAAAGTACTGAAAGGGATGGAGACAAACTTCTGATTGTTAACCTTACCAATGTTAACATTCTGCTTCCATCCCTTGTTAACACCTATAACAATCTTAGATACTTTATGCTTGACACACCAGTCAATAACGACACGGCTCCCCTTGTGCATGTAGTCGTAAACTTTATGTCTCCGTTTGGTATAAAGATCACGCTTCTCCCTTGTGTTCCTGTGTCCTGCCTTGTTGATCCGTGAACTGACTTCTGCGTTCTTCTTGTTAAACCATTGGTTGATGGCTTTCAACGGACGGCCATTGACTATCAGGATCTCTTGCTTAAAGTTAGGTACCATGGTGATCAGGTTGTCTATGCCTAAGTCGATGCCCACTGCTTTTTCTTGGTCAACAGGAGCTAGTAGCTGTGCCTTGTCATAGACTATCTCGACAGAGAAGTAATCAGCTGAGCTAGTAGGTATTATCCTAACCATCTTGATCAGCCTGTTAGAAAGGTCTGACCTGTTGGTTATCGAACGTTGGATATCTTTGTACCATAAATGCCTGTACTTAAGATACTCTTTCTCTGGGATAGAGATCTGTACAGGTTGCCCAAATGTTTTCTTACCAAATTGGATGACATTGCCCTTGATACTAAGGGATGAACCATAAATCGACATGACTTGGTAGCCATTCTTAGGCAAGAAGTTAGGGAACTTTGGCTTGCCCCTATACTTACTGGGATTTTTCTTCCAGTCTTTAAGGGCTTTGAAGTAGGATTTGACCGTCTGAGAGGCCAGTTGTACTACTTTCTCACTGGACTTGGCCGGTATCTTGCGATAGTTTAGTTCACCTTCAAGGTTCTTGATTTCTCTGATGACCTTGGGTAAATCAAACTTAGAAATTAGATTATTGTTTTCTTCCAACTCCCTCCTGAGAATAAATAGACTCTGATTGTATATGTCCTTGCAGACTCTAGTACAATACTTGAGTTTTTGGTAAGGCTTGTCATGCCTATCTATGACAAACCTGTATGTTCTTTTTAGCATGACTAAACTCCATGTTCTTCAAAGAAGTGGTCGCATACTACTTGACATAGTTTGCTTTTAAGTTTGTCATTTGATGGGTGTAGACTGATGTTGTCTAAGACTGTCAGGATCTGCTCTTGCAATTGTTCCCTCTGGTCAATGCGTGATTGGTAGTAATCGTCCCAACAGAAATTGTACTCTTCTATTTCGCTCATTAGATTCTCCTTACAGATACTAAGTCTAATACTCATCCCAAATTCACTATAACCCTAAACAAAATATAGGGCTACGGAATCTGGGACGAGAGGTAAACGCTTAAAGGGTGTAGACCCAGACGTTGTCTGGAAGAGACTCTACTATTGGTAGTACAGTCTCATACTTTAGTTTGCCGTTACCAATACCGGGGAAGTTAAGATGGAAAGTCCAACTGCTTTCCGTTGCTATCTCCTTTAACTTTTGAGCAGACCTCTTGATCAGGTCAAGGTCTGCAGGGTCTTGGAAGTGATACTTCACTTGAAAGACTCCAATAGGTATTTGCCTGCCAGAGTAGTTAACTTTGGCAGAGGCAAGGTTGTATTCTTGGAGGTGAGGGATCTTCTTGCCTAGCAGAAGCCCAACCTCCGGACACCAATCTCTAACAGACTTGGCTGCACCAGCACCCATCACTAGGTGTCCATCCTTTCTTATGTAGCTATTACCCGTAAAGGTAATAAGATTCTTGGGTAAAAACAGTTCCCCCCTCTTAGGTAGAGGGAAGTAACCTTTTACATGTTTCATGGTAGTCTCCTTAAATATATAATCAATATTCTCACCCAACCCACTTTTGGATTCTTTCCAAGTGGGGTGGATGGTTAAGGTTAAAGCATTGGATGCCATGGGCATATGCTATGCGAATCGCTTGTCCAGTACCACCGCCCACACTAGTTAGCAAACCATTGCTATCGAAGGTGGAGTGGTTGGCCCAACAGATAACGAACTTGCTAGGTGTTTTCAAGTCAGGGCCTAGTACCTGCAAGGCGTTCCTTTGGTGGAGCTTGAAGGCGTAGCTGTCAGCCTCAAGCTTGAGAGGGTGATAGTCTCTGACCAGCTGTGCTGTCTTAGCCAGAGCTTCAGGGGTTATGGTTCGTAGCGAGTCGACTGAATAGACTTCAGCCGGGACAGCGCTGGAGAACATGCGGTCAGCCCCGCTCGCATCTCCCGTTCTTAGGTAGTAGTTCAGTTCAGGGTCATGGAACAGCTTGCGAGCTATTTGACCAATCACCTTGGCCATAACTGCAGGCGTAGACCGTGAACCTATGCCAGTGTAATACATAATAATCTCCTTATAGTTTAGGATGAGAGACTAAATATATAATCTAACCTCTCATAATTAGTCACGAAAAATAAAACAGATTTATTTTTCTTTCACCTTCCGGTAATCAATCATGTAACCATAGGGACACCTATCGTTCCATTCCAATTGGAAGAGTTCATTTACTCTTTGGTTTAACCGTTTGGCTTGCCAGTTACTAAAAACCCTTTCGCCACGGTTACCTCCCTTGGAGTTCCAATCAGACCTGATTCCGCAGTAAAGGAATATGTCCTCAGCACGGTATTCAAAGTGATAATCCAGTTCGTTATCAACCAGAAACCTAATAAACTTTTTGCCACCATAGGTGTCATTTATGGGTTTTGAGATTATGGTATTAAATAATATGGACATTCTTAATTCTCCTTATAGTTTAAGATGAGAGACTAAATATATAATTCAGCCTCTCATAATTAGTCACGAAAAATAAAACGGATTTATTTTTCTTTCACTTGCCGGTAATATTCAATTGCTCTTAGCATGACGTCACCATGGCAAGCCAATGGTTTGCAATGACATACTAAGACTTTGCCTTCCAATTGAAGGAGCCTTCGTTTGGCCCCTTCATCTTGAAGCTTATTGAAGAGGTGACGCCTGTACTTTTGCACCACCTCTTCTCTGGTTTGGGTGGGGCTTATCCTATATGGATTACCCCACTCAGTTCCACGGCCAACATAAACCGTATCTTTATGCTGGCCCTTATCCTTAATGTTGATTACCATTTAACCTCCTAAATATATAATCAAACCTATCACTAAAAGGGTAGGCAGTCGCTACAGCAAAGGTAATACTTCTTTGTCTTGAACATGTAATCCATCTCATCACCACAGCTTTCGCAACGAGGTCGAATATCTTGGTACATACCCAGTGATAGTTTCATTTCGTTTAAGACCAGTTGAATCTCCTTGATGGTCTTAGTTCCTAGACCTTTATGACGCAAAGACTCTTCTGTTTCAGTGACAAGCTCTATCACAGTAGTTATCTTAGCTTCTTCTATCCTATTGGCAGACCTGACACTGATAATCAAGTCATCAGTCTTCAGCCTCAGGTTCTTATTAGCCAAAGACTTAGGACAATAAGTCCATCCATCTTTCACCAGCCTGTCTGCCTCTTGGTCCGTGACTCTTATTGGGTACAGACCTTGGCTAAAGACTTGGCGAAACTGTTGCCTCAAACTATTGTCAGATGATTCAATCTTAATTAAAGTTTTCATGGTAGTAACTCCTTAGTTTTATACTGATAACGTTATAAGTATGATTAAATATATAATCAAACCTATCATTAGCAGGTAAGGGAAAGCGACACGGCTCCCCTTGAGTAGAGGGCGAAGCCCCGTTATGGGGCTCACCATATTGGGACATATCTTTTCCATTCTATGTTGTCCAACTCCCTTGTTTGTATAGCAAAGTGTTGGTAGTGGTAGTTACCGCCGTTGTTATGACGGATTCTATCACCCGGCTTTTGTATGCAGTCACACTCATCCTTGTGGATAAGTAGAGTTTCGAGGGTGTAAAAGTCTCCGTCTTCAGACCCACTGCCGTAGGCATAGGTCTGGCAATATGAACAGCAATGACTAAAGTCATAACTGCTGGTGACCAAGGTGGTTCGCCTTGGTTCAATTCCAATCTTTATTTCTTCTTTACATCCATTACAGATGTAGAAATTTCTAAGTTTCATAACAGGAACTCCTTCATTAAATATATAATCTGATATATCACTGGTAAAAAGAGAGAGCTACTTGGCTCCCCTTATGTAGGGGGCTTAAAAAAAGCCCTAAGGCAGGGCATTACTGCATGCTGACATGCGATACAGTAATGCTGGCTAGCCTTAGAGCAGCTATGGGTGAACGCTTATTCTTTCGAGCGTGCTTATAACTTACCCAGAACTGCTTCCTAGCAGAACTGGATAAGTCTTTGGTTAATATCTGTACGAGCCTATCTTTCATAAGAGAGAATAGACTTGTACAGAGTTCGATCAAGTTCCACCCGTTGTTCCACAGGTGGAGACTCTATGCCCATCAGCAAGGCCTTGTGCTTGGCTTTGTTGATGGACATCTGCATGTCAAGACTGGTGGCCGTAACCACTAGCCTGTTGTCCATAGCTAAAGGCTTGGAACAGCCTAAAGCTATGAACATAAAGGAAATGAAGAGCCAGACTAGGATTGCTCCTAGTCCAGCTTTTATATAGTCTGTGAACTTCATGTTCATGATAGTCTCCTTAGGGTGATCCTTCCTCTATCGCCCTTGGCCAACCAAGAACTCTGGTTAGCCATGGTTATTTCCACTTCACCTGTATAGGTCAAGACTTCGACGCCTCGCCACCCAGATGGGTAGGAGTTAGATTCTTTTCCTATGCCCATTGCTAGGCATAGTTCCAGAGACGGCACTGCTTCGTTGAGCATTAAGCGGTTTCTTAATGCTTGGACTTCCTCTTTGGAAGAAGTCTTGGTAACGGTTCCATCCAATATGAATGGATAAATAGACACATTCGTTTTTTCTGCGATCATGGTAGTACTCCTTATAGTACTTATTGGTTTGTAAGTGAGAGGCTAAATATATAATCCAGCCTCTCATTAATAATTAGGTTAGACGTTTTGCCAAGTTATCTTTGGCCTTTCGTCTTCCAATACTTGTTGCCTAGGATACTTATGCCCATTCAGAGCAAGGTAGTATTCTGCAACTGCTTTCTCCGTTGCTATTTGGATGGCCTGGTTGAGTTTGGCCATCTCCGGTGAACTGATGTCCTTCATGTCGTCGAACGACATGCAGGCATCAATAGCTATCTTGGAGGTGTAATGCTCCCGCAGGTTACGGGAGATAGTCTCCAAGTCTTCTTTCAAGTTCTCGAACTTGGGGTTATAGATTGAGATTAGTTTCATGGTAGTAACTCCTTATAGTTACCTTAAATTTATATGTGAGAGCTTAAATATATAATCAAGGCTCTCGTTAATAGTGTAGTAACACTGTTGGTTTTGTTGTCTATGAGTCTTTTCCGTGGTGGATGGGTGGGGATCACATAAACAGATCAGGTGTCATATCAGGTGTGGTACGGGTGAAAACTGACGTTTCCAGAGGTGCCTTCCTAGCATGACTTTGGTAAAGTCATATCAAACCAGTGGTAGTTGGATATGGTAAGTGGAGGGAGGTGAGTGCTGGAGTAGCACCCACCTTTTTTTGGAGTTAAGCAGTTGCTTCAGGTGAAGCTTCTGCTTTTTGGGGTAAGGAAGAGGCTTGTTGCTCACGATAGATCTCGCGAGCAGCAGTAATAATAGTTTCCATGTCTGACTTCCAAGAGTCAGACGGGAAAGGGGCAAGGTCTATACGAAGTTGACCTTGGGAGTTGGTCACATAGGGGTTAGCCCATGTGATGTTTTGTTTTTGATGGATACGGTAAACCGTATCGCCATTGGTAATGGATTCTTTGATTGAGTCGAGGTTGAACTCCTCGACTTTTCTTTGACTTTGGTTGTACGTCCATGTGGACATACTGGGGTTGATTTGGACTAAGCGTCTCATGGTAGTTTCCTTATGGTTAAATTGTTAATAATGTTGAGAGTTAGGATTAAATATATAATCCAGTTTCTCATAAAGAGTAGAAGGGATAGATGTTTGCGTAGGCGGTTGTTGTTGTGGTTGGTAGAGTTAGATTGGAGAGAGGAGAGGAGAGGAGAGTTAGAGAGTAAGTAATTATTTAGAGTAGTTAGATAGTTAGAGTAATGGTTAGAGTAAGATAGGTTGACTAGTTATCTAATCTTACTCTAAATAATTGGTGGTATGTGCTTTTAAGAATAGAAATAGGATAATGTCTTTGTTCTATTACAGATTTACTTTCTTGTTCTAAATAATGTAAAGAATATTTATCTATGATATCGTTTATTATCTTATTTTTATTAGTATTAGTTAATTGTATAATCAAGTCTATCAATTTTAGGTTAGGGATAGTTATATTGTATTGTTCGAGTTGTGTTGTCTTGTCTTTAGCCACAAAAAAATTGGTTAACCCCCATTAAAAAGAAATAAAGATTAATAACTGAGAGACCCTACCGCTAGTGGATAGGTATTGATCTGGTGTCAAATATAACATATAATAGATCCAACAACAACAACAGCTACCTCTGTAAGGCTCGAGGATGGCGTATAACAAGAGGTTGGATCTGTTTGAAGGTTAGGGTAGTGAAAAGCAGGAAGAATAGCCCTCAAGGGCAAGATAAGAAGAAGATGACGTTAAGGTTAAATCCAACGCATCATCAGACTTTGAAAAGGTTATCTGAAGACAAAGGCAAGACGATGTCATTGATCTTAGAGGAGATGATTGAGCATTACTTGCTAGGCAATCAGATGATAGTGGATCGTCAGGCAGAGATTAAGAGGTTAGACGATAACGGCTCTGACTTTGATCAGGGGGTTTATCAGGAGGCCTATACTGAGTTAGAAGCTTTATTGGGTTTCGAGTGGTTAGAGATGACGGAGTCTAGTAGGAAGGTGATGACTTATATGGCATTGTTTCCTCATCACAATGATTTGCAGTTACAGAAGTTATCTGGCCATGACAGGCATTTGGTGTCTAGGCTAAGGCAGAGTGAGACTGGGGTTAGGGTATTAAACCATTTTGGTGATAGGTATTTGTGGAGTAGAAGGCCGGAGGTTTTAAGGACTGTGGTGGACAAGGCTTTGGAAGGCGAAGATCCAGCTTACACTGAGCAGGCGATGCGTTTGTATAACGACTATGCTTTGAACATCAAGCAAGAGAACAAGAATATTAATATTAATATAGATACCAGCAAGGATAGCGGGGTCTTTAGCCATCAGGACTTGGACCAACAGTTAATGGCTATGGCTAAACGGATTAACATGACACCTGCTAGGTACGAGAAGTTGTGGCTCAATCTGGAGCAGAAGCAGTTAAACTCTGCTGAAGTGATAGAAGCAGAGGTGGTTAATGACTAGACAGTCTTATCACCGGTATTTGCGTTCTGGTGAGTGGCATATCAGGAGGGAAATGATTAAGTCTAGGGACCAATACAGGTGTAGGCTTTGTCATTCAACAGAAGATCTGTGTGTCCATCATGCGACTTATAATAATGTGGGCCATGAAGAGGATATTGATTTGATTACGCTCTGTCGAGTCTGTCATGAGAAGTTCCATAATATCGCTTCACCTGACCAGCCAGGATTATTCCCTACTATCCAGTTTGAAAGTAACCTATTGGCTTCGCTAATGGGCAAAGACGAGCATTAAGGAGCTATGCAATGAAACAGAAATTAGGTATTTCACAAGTGTTAAATGATTCAGAGATTAGTATTGTCATCTCTGACAAAGGCTTTGACCGTATCGAAGTCAGGGTAGCTAACGACTTATGCCCTCAAGCCAAAGAAGCGGAACGTGAAAAGATATTGGACTTGTTAGACCAGATCAGGTTAACAACTTATAACTTTAGGAATAGGGTTCATGATATAATGGGCTTAGAGCGGAAACGGAAGCACATAGTAGTCTTTACAGATGAGGAACTGGAATGATTAACACGATCATGGCAGCCATTACCACTAAGATGATGGAGATGAAGCTGAGACAGGAGAAGCTGGATCGCAATTTAGAGAAGGCTGTCCAGCGGGAAAAGCTGAAAGCCCATCAATCCAAACATCGAAATACTAGCAGAGGAGTTGGCAAGTACATGGGAGACAACATTCTTAATAACGAGAAATGGTAATCCATTCATCTAAGTACAGTAATCCAATACCTCTACCTAACCCTATAACCGCTCCCCCACGGATAATTAAAATTATATCAAGCAAATTCCTGATTGTCAAAAGTTTTTTCAAAGCTAGTGGCAGTCAGGGTTCCCGCCATTTTGGGTGTTGATTAGGTTATAAGCTGAATCCCCTCCCCCTTTTAAATAGTTCTTGACAGGTGCAGTAAGGTTCGTGCTATACTCTGCTCAGTTAGCCATTGCTGGCAAGGGTTTTGGATTATGTCTGAATTGACAGGTCAACAAAAGGTGCCTCCTTCGATTTGTAAGTTGGATCTTCAGCCTAAGGATATGTCAGGTTTGTCTCAGTTGTCTCAGCCACAATTATCTAAGGCTTTAAGGATGATGAGACGAGTTTTAAAGTTAAACCCTCATAACTTTAATTTAGAGAAGGAGATAGAGCAAGTGGAGGGATTGTCGATTGATTAGGTATTATGGTCGTTACTTGATGGGCGAGGCCATAGTTAAGGCGGTCAAGAATAAGGGAAGTAATATCCGTTATGATAAAGGGATGGTTAAGGTGTCGAATGGTATGGACTTGGATGACTATCTGAGGTCTTTGATATCCATTTATAAGCCTGAGGTGGTCCTGTACTTGAAACGTCCCTATAAGAATAAGTGGAAATCTTTCCATACTTGGCTGAAGAGGATTCCAATGACTGTTCGTATGCGTAGCTTTTTACGTTTGGACAGGAAGTTTAATTGGATATTGGATTATATTGATGATCAGGATCGAGCCTTGGGTTGGTCTGATTATTACCAAGCTTATGTGGAAGCTAGTTTAGGATGGAGTAAAAGTGATGATAAGTGATCTGAATACAAGGGCAGTAGCGGATTTTGTAGGTTTAATTACTTTGAGGGATAACAACTTGAGTGCTTTGGTGCCAGCGGAGATTGTGGACCAGATGCCAGACTATTTGTCTCAGAACCGTGAGGGTGGAGATATTAATCGTAAGGCTGCGGACAACCGTGCTAAGAAGGCGGCTAATACGGCCATTCGTTTAGGCTTAGTTGAAGCCAAGGATCATCAGGGTAACTTGATAGAGAAGTATGAGGGGCAGGCCAATGTCAGCTTTTCTACTGGTGTCCAGAGTCTGGAGTTTATACGAGAGCGTTTAGACTTGTTAGACTTAGACCTACTTAACAAGCGTGAGATTACTAATAATCATTTGTTAGCAGCTAGGTCTTTTTTGGATATGGGTAGTGAGAACGTGGGTGAATTGGCTGACAGGTATACGTCTTTGGTCAAGGAGAGTGCAGATGCCACCCTGTCTGTGGCTACAGATATCCAAGATTTGTCTGACAGGCTTCAGTTGCTGGCCAATAACTTTGGTGCGGTGGTCAGCAAGGTGGATACTTTGGAAGATAATGTAATCCGTTTTGGGTCTAGTCTGGATCGAGTCGAATCTATCTTATCTGATTTGGTTGAACGGTTAAAGAAAGTCAAGACTGGGTTTTTCAGTTTCTTGTTGGGAGGTTGAGATGGAGTTTGTGGAATGGGTAGACAAGGTATTAAAGCATGAAGGTGGTTTCGTTAATGACCCTAATGATAAGGGGGGTGCTACTAATTTTGGTATTACGCTTAATACTTATGCCCAGCATCTGGGTGTTGAGCCTTCTGAGGTCAGTGTTGATCAGATGGAGGCTATGACTAGGGAAGATGCGGTTGTTTACTATTTGACATTGTGGAACAGTATGGAATTAGAGAGTTTGCCAGCCCAGTTGAGAGGCGTTTATTCTGATATGTATGTCAATGCTGGTAAAGGTGGGGCCAACCGTATTCTGCAGATGGCTATTAACACTAAGCTTTATCCTAATGAGCCAGACAGTTGGATTGATGTTGATGGGATTGTGGGTGCTGGAACCAGAAGGGCTTTGCAGTCTGCCAACTTGACCCCTTTGGATTATGTCTCTGAGCAGTTGATGTATTATGCCAACAACTGTTTTGCTGGTAGCAGTTATGGGTTTAAGCAGAGGCGTAGGGAGTTAACTAAAGAAAGTTATCCTGATAATCAGTCTGAATGGTTCACTACTAGGACTAAGCAGAACGGATTCTTACGAGGTTGGTTCCGTCGTGCTATTGACAACCTGTTAGATTCAGGATATGGCTCGAATTAATACTAGGCGCAAAGGTGCTAGAAACGAGAGGAGGGCTAAGATTATTCTGGAGGATGATGGTTATTACGTTTGTAAAGCTTCAGCCAGTCTGGGTGCTTGGGACTTAGTCTGTTTTAACCATCATCATTTGCGGTTGGTCCAAGTTAAGACTAATCGTTGCAGGCTGTCAGAGAAGAAAGCTCTGATCCGTTTTCAGGCTCCTGAGTTCGCAATTAAAGAGTTGTGGATATTCAAGGATCGAGTGGCAGACCCTTTGATTGAGGTCTTGGATTACGATCCTGACATCGTATGATTTGACTTATTTATTGCTATTTTATTATACTTGGTGTGTCAGTGATCTAAACTTAGATAACTAGGCATCCACAATAAGGTCAAGGTTGCAGGGCGTTGCCTTGGCCTTTTTTATTAGGAGCTTATGACAGATCAGGAAGCAATGGAATTAACTAACGAGCAACTTTATGAAAAAATTAAAGAGCTGGAAGAGCGTGAGTTAAATTTAGAGCGTAAGGTTTTGATCGCAGAGAACGAGTCTTTGCAACTCAAGCGAACTACTAGTCAGTTCAGCTTGATCCGTATTTTATTTATTGGCCTTTTTGTGATGTTGATACTAACAACTGTTTTGGCTTTACAGAGCCAATGGGTGGCAACTGCTCAAGCGGAAACCTTAAAAATGTTTTTACAATTCTTGGAACGTTTGTTGTTGGTTCTAGCGGGTATCGCTTCAACCGCAGCTTCCAACCTATTTAAAGTTACTAATGGTAACGGTGAGGGTTAATGGCAACTGACTCTTTGTATTACTGGAAACCTAATCCTGGCGGTCAGACAACGGCTTGGACTAGTATCAAGGATATCTTGTTTGTCACGGGTGGTAATAGAAGTGGTAAGAGTAATATGTTGTGCCACTTGGCAGCTGCTAATTTGTTGCCTCACCCTAACGAGCCTGATTATTCTTATTACCCTTGCTTGCCTGATTGGGACCAGCTTGATCCGTTTGATAATCCAGATACTCAAGAGTTGAGAAGGTTAAGACGGGTTAAGTTGCCGTCGATTGTCTGGTTCTCTGGCCCTTCGATGGCTGCTCATAAAGATGTGGCTATGGCTTATTTCCCTGACCTGTTAGGCGATCAGATCGAAACGGTTGAGTGGTCAGACGAGACAGGTGTTTGGTCAAGGGTTATTCTCAAGAATGGGAGCCAGTTGTTTTTGAAGTCTGCTGCTCAGGGGTTGCAGGGTTTTCAGCGTGCTAATGTGGACTTGATCCTTAACGATGAACCGTTCGACCAGTTCTTGTATGGTGAGCAGTTGGCCCGTCTGTTAGATAGGAAGGGGCGGTTAGTCATAGGTGCTACGGCTATTACTTCTGATACGAACCCTACAGCTTACCGTCGTAGCGAATGGTTGATCCAGACTTTTGCAGAGCCAGCTAAGCGTAACGATTTGCCACCTAATGTGGATGTGGTGTCAATCCGTTTGACTGAGAACCCTTATATCGACAAAGAGTATGCTAAAGGCATTTATAGTTTGCTGTCAGATACTGAGCGTCGTGCTAGGGTTGAAGGCGAGATGGTCTTGTTTCAAGGTGAGTGCTATTTCAACCGTGATGTGTTGAGCACTTTAAAGCATAAGGCGGTTGAGCCTTCAGTGGGAATGATTACTGAAGATTTAGAATGGATGGAAAACTATAACTTAGGTAAGGGGTTAACTTACCGGATTTGGCAACAGCCAGAACTGGATGGCAATTATGTGATTGGCGTTGACCCTAGTGGTGGTCATGACGATCCTTCAGTCTGTCGTGTTTGGCGTGATAGCCCTAGACAGTTAGTGGCAGAGTTAAGGGGTTGGGTGCCAGAGGATCAGTTGCCTCGTCATTTGATTAGGCTTTGTCATTATTATGCCAACAACTTAGAGGTCAAGCGATTAACTAATGTTACAGTTAACATTGAGGTTAATAGTGGCAGATTGACTATGGCTTCTATGCAGCATGGTAATACGGAGCTAGGAGTGGTTGGAGCTTTGCCCCGTTTATATTTCAGGCCCAAAGCTGGCAGTTTGAGTAAAGGTGTCCACTACCCGTCTGATGTTCCGGGCTGGCATACTTTACCTTCAACTAGAGGGTTTCTACTTTCATCAGCACAGGACATGATCGCTCTGGCTTATAACAGTGATGATGCGGTAATGCCTGATTTGGATTCGTTGACTGAAGATTATTATTGGTTTGTTTGGGAAAAGGGTAAGCCTCAAGCCCAAAGAGGTAAACACGATGACCGTGTCTTTGGTGATGGTTTGGCTTGGTTGGCTTTCAAGCAAAGGTTGTGGCGTTCTAAGTCTCGCCCTGTTGAAGAGGTTTATGAGCCACAAGTTTTCACCTTTGATCATAAAGGTGACTTAGGTTTAGATTTAACCACTGTGCTGAGAGGCGAGGTGGAAAAAACAAAGGATGTCTTTTATGGATAATTCAACCTTTCAGGTTGGAGATCGAGTCGTTATTAATGAGGGAGAGTATGCTGGTAAACAGGCCACTATTTCAGATAGTCAGTTTGTTAAAGGCTTGGGTTGGCAATATGCCCTAGAAGGTGTAGACGATTACCAAGGCAATCGTTATACTTTATTTGAGGGCCAGATCCAATCTGTCCGTCAGGCTAGAACCCAAATAAATAATACACAACAACAACAACAACTACCTACTGGTTACAAGAATGTGGCGCAAGCCATGATGGATGCCGCCAACCAGATCGAAAAAGTGGACACAAATGTAGTTAATGTTTTCAACCAGATCTTAGATGAGTTGAAAGGTATGCGGGCCGTATTGGACGAGCATGTGGCTACTAAAGAACTTAAGATTGTGCTTGACTCTTCTGTACCTGTTGGGCATAATGTCCACGATTTCAGGATGGAAGAAGTTCAGACCGCAGCGTTGCATAACGGTCAGGCCAGCTTGTTTGGCGAGAACAAGGATAGCCTGCCAATGAAACCTATTCAAGAGGAGGAAGTCGATGACTCAGATGAATGATGCTCAGCAACAAATGGCAGAATTTGGTAGCGCTTTAATTCAACCTTATGTCGATCAGATAGAATCAGATAAAGCAGAACTGGATCGCTTGAGGCAAGAGAACCAAGACTTAAAGTCTAAGTTGCAGCCTTTCCTCAACATGTTGCCATTAATTGAACGTGAAGATACTTTCCACTTGAAGCTTAACGCTGATACTTTTGGTGCCAATAATCTCAGGCGTTTAGCTGTTTTGTCTACGGATCTCTATCCTAAGTTGACTAAGAGATGGTTAGAGTGGAAGAACGGTGGCGGTGGGACTCGACCTAAAGATCCTATGCGTCAATTTATTATGAATACTTTAGAGTTGTTTATTGATCGCCCTGATTGGATAAGAGCTACTTTTAAGTCTGGTGGTTGCAAACACCATCGTGACGAATAGAGGATAAGATTATGGCCCAATGGGACCAGTACTTAGAGTTTTTAGAGACAAGGCCAGAAGCCTATAGTGGTGCTCAGACTGCTAGTAATACCAAGCAGAACTGGGACGGTGTGCCTGGCAAATCTATTAAGATGGGAGTATTGTTCTATAATAATGGGTTGTACGATGTTTACTTTGGTGGTGCTAATGTGGATCTAGCTACCAAAGGTGTGCCTGTAGCCCCACAAGGTTCTTTGCAATTAGAGCTGAGTGCAGGTGGAGTCGTTTCTTTCCAGACAATAACTAACGGTGTTACTTCTGACATTCGATGGATAGCCTTGTAGGGAGATAGTATGCCAAGACTGGAGAACTCTGCTTTTGTTGGTTCCTCTGCTTCATTAGCCACTAGTAAGGGGGTGGTTACAACTAACTTAGGGCTTTTGGATGCGATTGCTTTGACCACTGAAGGGGCCATCATTGTTGGTTCTGCTAGTGGTCCAGTGGCAGAAACGGGTGCCACCCTTCTCAATAGTTTGAACTTGGGCGCGTCTAACAGTGTTAGCTTTGGCAGTTTGTCTTTGACTACCCCTCTGCCTGTAGCCAGTGGTGGGACAGGTGGTGATACGGCAGCGACTGGCCGTAACGGTCTGGAGTTAGGTTTAACTGATAGCCCTACTTTCCAAGGTTTAACCCTTAACGATGCTGACCCTGCTGTTAATCAGGTTCTTTTTAAGATCCAAGATAATGCCAGTAACCTGTTCACTGTTGATGCTGAAGGGGATGTTTTTACGGTTAGCGAGTTCTCGTCTGCCGGTAACAAGATAACTCTTGGTCTTAATTCAACTTCTAATCAGTTAGATCAGGGCGGTTTAGCTTTAGGCAGTAATACAATTCTTTGGTCGCATTCTAATAGTCATTGGTCTTTCAATCGCTCAGTTTCTATTACTGGTAATTTAACGGTTTCTGGTAGTTTGTCTTTACCTTCTGCCCTGCCAATAACTAGTGGTGGTACTGGTGGAGTTACAGCTACTACCGCCAGAGATTCCTTAGGTTTAGAGATTGGCAGTGATGTTCAGGCTTATAGTGTCAGGTTGTCTGAGGTAGCTTCTTTACCTCCTACCAGTAACGGCTTTATCGCAGGTGATGGGAATAACTTTGTGATTAAGTCTGGTGATGCTTTGATTGAAGGTGTAGGTCTAGGCGATTTATCTGCCTTAGATACTGTTAACAATACTAACTGGAGTGGTACTGCCCTTGCTGTCACTAATGGTGGTACTGGGTCGACTACTGCGGCTGATGCTAGAACCGCTTTAGGTGTAGATGTTCCTGTCACCTTGGCCGGGTCTCGTAACTACCTGACCCTTAGTAATCAAGAGATTACTGTTGGTGAGGTTGATATCAGTGACGATACCAATCTGGCGGTAGATCCTCCGTTGGTCTTAACTGGTGACACCCTGTCAATCCCAAGCTCTTCAACCAGTGCTTCCGGTTTTATGTCGTCAGCCAGTTTCACTAAGCTGGATGGTATTGAGGCTAATGCAGATGTCACAGATGCAGATAACGTTAATGATGCTGGCGCTGTGATGGAGTCAGACTATAGTGCTAATAGTATCTTATCTGCAGATACAAACAACACTCCTAATGCCTTATCAGTTGGCACTTCAAATCTTGTGGGTAGGAAATCTACTGGTGCTATTTCCTCATTGTCTGCTAGTGAAGTTAGGACTATCATCAATGTAGAGGATAATGCTGATGTTACAACAGCAACTAATGTAGCTGCTGCTGGTGCCGTTATGGACGGTGACTTCACCTCTAGTGGGTTCATGAGAACTGACGGTTCTGGGACTTATACTGTTGATTCTAATACTTATTTAACAGCTGAAACTAATGACTTAAGCGCAGCTGTTACATGGGTTGACATTCCTACTACGAATATAACTCTAGCTTCTGTTACACAGCATCAGGCTTCGCTAACTTCTGGGAAAGTTACTGTCAGTGATAGCAGTAGCAATGCTAATTATGATGTGGTTTTCACAGATGGTTCTGCTAGTTTACTGGAAGACAATGGTGCCTTCTATTACAACCCTTCGACTGGCACTTTAAGAGTTCCCCACTTAACAGTCCAAGGCACTACAACTACAGTTGACAGTGTGCAAATGCAAGCTCAGAATGCTGTGGTATTTGAAGGTGAGACTGCAGATGATTATGAAACAACCTTAACTATCGCTGACCCAACCTCTGATAAAACCATAACATTGCCTGATGCGACTGGCACTATTGTGACTACTGGAAACCTAGATGAAATAAACGAAGTTGGTACGGTTACTACAGGTACATGGCAAGGCACTGCAATTGCTGATACATACATTTCTTCTTCGACAACTTGGGATGGAAAGATTGACACTGCAGGGACTGGGCTTACAAAAAGTTCAACCACGCTAAGTGTAAACACTTCCCAAACCCAGATAACTGAGATTGGAACTATTACGACAGGGACGTGGCAAGGTACAGCTATTGCGGATTCCTACATCTCTTCAGCATCTACTTGGAATGCGAAACAAAATGCTTTAACTTTTGGTATTGGTAACACCAATGCTGTCAAGATTGATGGTGCTGATGTAGCTGATAATGACTACGCTAAGTTCACTTCTAGTGGTCTGGAAGGTAGAGATGCATCTGAGGTTAAAATAGATTTATCATTAAATAATGTAGAAAATACGGCTATCTCTACATGGGGTGGATCAGCCAATGTGGAGACAGTAGGCGATGTTACTACAGGTGAATGGAAAGCTACTGCGATTGCAGACGCCTATATCGCTTCAGCCTCTGATTGGAATACTGCACATGGGTGGGGCAATCATGCTTCAGCTGGATACTTAACTTCTGCTAACTCAGGTAATTGGTCAGCTTCCAGTGGAGATGTTTACAGGAGTACTGGAAGTGTAGGAATAGGGGATGATTCACCAGTATCTAAATTGCATGTTAATGAATCAGGTGGTGCTGA
>CEUI01025749.1_pt1 | contig 48420 bp, 40 predicted proteins | sample 531411 | NCBI WGS metagenome assembly CEUI01 (sample SAMEA2622841, study PRJEB7988) | marine metagenome | isolation source: saline water (ENVO:00002010), including
ATGAACAGCACTTCCTCGGGCTTGACGTTCATCTGCTGGCAGGCGAGCAGCAGCATGTCCGGGGCCGGCTTGCTCTGCTTGACGTGATCCGGGCAGACCAGCACCGCCGAGCGCTCGGCGAGGTTGAGGCGCTGCATGATCGGCTCGGCGTAGCGCACCGGCTTGTTGGTGGCGACGCCCCACTGCAGGCGGGCCAGCTCGATGTCGCCGAGCAGTGCCTCGATGCCGTCGAACGGGCGCGTCAGGACCGCGCAGTGTTCCTGGTAGCGCTCGAGAAACTCCTGGCGCAGGGTCTCGAAGGCCGCGGAATCCGGGTCCTCGTCGAAGGCGCAGGCGACCATGGCGCGAGCACCGCCGGAAACCTGGTCACGAATGGCCTTGTCCGCCAGTGGCGGCAGGCCACGAGCGGCGCGCATGGCCTGGGTGATGGCGATGAAGTCCGGCGCCGAATCGAGGAGGGTGCCGTCCATGTCGAACAGAACTGCGCGCAAACGCATCAGTCTTTCCTCAGCGTCTGGATCATGTAGTTGACGTCGACATCCGCTTCCAGCTTGTAGTGCTTGGTCAGCGGGTTGTAGGTCAGGCCGATGATGTCCTTGACCTCGAGGCCCGCCGCGCGGCTCCAGGCGCCGAGCTCGGAGGGGCGGATGAACTTCTTGAAGTCGTGGGTGCCGCGTGGCAGCAGGCGCAGGATGTACTCGGCGCCGATGACGGCGAACAGGTAGGCCTTGGGGTTGCGGTTGATGGTGGAGAAGAACACCTGGCCGCCCGGCTTGACCAGCTTGTGGCAGGCGCGGATCACCGAGGAGGGGTCCGGCACGTGCTCGAGCATCTCCAGGCAGGTGACCACGTCGAACTGGCCGGGCATTTCCTCGGCCATGGCTTCGGCGGTGATCTGCCGGTATTCGACCTCGACGCCGGACTCCAGCTGGTGCAGCTGGGCGACGGAGAGCGGGGCTTCGCCCATGTCGATGCCGGTGACCGTCGCGCCGCGCTGGGCCATGGCCTCGCTGAGGATGCCGCCGCCGCAGCCGACGTCCAGCACGCGCTTGCCGGCCAGGCTGACGCGTTCATCGATCCAGTTGACCCGCAGCGGGTTGATGTCGTGCAGGGGTTTGAACTCGCTCTCACGGTCCCACCAGCGGTGTGCCAGGGCCTCGAATTTGGCGATTTCGGCGCGGTCGACGTTGCTCATAAGCATCTCTTTCAAAGCATGGAAGCGTATCGCCGTCATGTTGCCAGTTTAAGTCCTGGCGTGGGGCGGCGCGGGTTCGTTCAATGTATGTCAGTTTGTCGCAGGTTCGGGCGAGCCTCTGCCGATTTTCCTGCCCCAGTCCCTGGCTCTGGCGATCAGTTCGCGCTCGTCCATGCGGGTCAGGCGGCCCTCGTCCAGCAATTGCTTGCCGCCCACCCAGAGGTGTTTCACGCAGTCGCGAGCGCTGGCGTAGACAAGCTGCGATACCGGGTCGTAGACCGGTTGCTGGGCCAGGCCGGAGAGGTCGAAGGCGACGAGGTCGGCCAGCTTGCCGGTTTCCAGCGAGCCGACCTGAGCATCCAGGCCGAGGGCGCGGGCGCCGTTGAGCGTGGCCATGCGCAGCGCGCTGTGGGCGTTCAGGGCCGTGGCCGAGCCCGATACGGCCTTGGCCAGCAGGGCGGCGGTGCGCGTTTCACCGAGCAGGTCCAAGTCGTTGTTGCTGGCGGCGCCGTCGGTGCCGATGGCGACGTTGACGCCGGCCTGCCACAGGCGCTCGACCGGGCAGAAGCCGCTGGCCAGCTTGAGGTTGGACTCCGGGCAATGGACGATGCTGCAGTTGTGCTCGACCAGCAGGGCCAGGTCGTCGTCGTCGATCTGGGTCATGTGCACGGCCTGGAAGCGCGGGCCGAGCAGGCCCAGGCGGGCCAGGCGGGCCAGGGGGCGCTCGCCGTGCTTGGCGACGGCCTCGGCCACTTCCTGGGCGGTTTCATGCACGTGCATGTGAATGCCGGCATCCAGCTCGTCGGCCAGCATGCGCACCTGTTCGAGCTTGTCGTCACTGACCGTGTAGGGTGCGTGCGGGCCGAAGGCGATGCGGATGCGCGGGTGCTGCTTGAGGTCGTCGAACAGTTGCAGGCCCTTGCGCAGCGCCTCGGCGGCGTTGAGTGCGCCGGGGACGGGGAAGTCCAGCACGGGGACGGTGATCTGCGCGCGTACGCCTGCCTTGTGCACGCACTCGACGGCCGTCTGCGGGTAGAAGTACATGTCGGAGAAGCAGCTGATGCCGCCCTTGATCTGTTCGGCGATGGCCAGGTCGGTGCCGTCGCGTACGAAGGCCTCGTCGACCCATTTGCCCTCGGCCGGCCAGATGTGCTCGTGCAGCCAAGTCATCAGCGGCAGGTCGTCGGCGATGCCGCGCAGCAGGGTCATCGCCGCATGGCCGTGGGCGTTGATCAGGCCGGGGGCGAGCAGGCAGTCCGGCAGTTCGCGCACCTCGCTGGCGGGATGGCGCAGGGCCTCGGCGCGCGGGGCGATCAGCACGATGTGCCCGTCGCGAATGCCCAGGCCGTGCTCGCGCAGCACCACGCCAGCCGGCTCCACGGGCACCAGCCAGGTCGGCAGGAGCAGAAGGTCGAGAGGGGCTTGGGGCATGGGAGCGTGTCCGTCTGGCTTGAAGGCTGCATGGAAGGCCGCCAGTGTATAGATGAACGCGCGTTGCTTGAAGTCGCCGGGGCTGCTGGATTGTTCGGTTGGCGCCTGCTTCTCTGCGTATAATCCGCGATTTTTTGATGGTTAAGGGTGGGGTGCGCAATGCGCGAGCAATTGCTGGCGGTGGAGAAGGTCCAGGCGATCGAGTGGCGCGATGGTGCGCTTTATCTGCTCGACCAGCGCCTGTTGCCGCATCGGCAGACCTGGTTGCGCTACGACTCCGCGGCAGCGGTGGCGGATGCGATTCGCGACATGGTGGTGCGCGGTGCGCCGGCGATCGGGATCGCGGCGGCCTATGGCCTGGTGCTGGCGGCGCGCGCCAGGCTGCAGGCGGGCGGTGACTGGCGCGCTGCGCTGGAGGCCGACTTCGCTCGCCTGGAACAGGCGCGTCCTACTGCGGTGAACCTGTCCTGGGCCCTGCAGCGCATGCGCGAGCGCCTGGCGCGGCTCAAGGATGACGAGCAGGCGCTGCAGCAGCTGGAGGCCGAGGCGATCGGCATTCACGCCAGTGACCGCGAGGCCAACCTGACCATGGCGCAGCTCGGCATGGAGCTGATTCGCAAGCACCAGGGCAATCCGCAGGTGCTGCTGACCCATTGCAATGCCGGGGCGCTGGCCACCGGCGGTTTTGGCACCGCGCTCGGGGTGATCCGCGCTGCGCACCTGGAGGGGCTGGTCGAGCATGTCTACGTCGACGAGACCCGTCCCTGGCTGCAGGGCGCGCGCCTGACCGCCTGGGAGCTGGCCGGCGACGGCGTGCCGGTCAGCCTCAACGCCGATGCAGCGGCCGCACACCTGATGAAGACCAAGGGCATCACCTGGGTGATAGTCGGCGCCGATCGCATCACTGCCAATGGCGACGTGGCCAACAAGATCGGGACCTATCAGCTGGCGGTCAACGCCATGCACCATGGCGTGCGGCTGATGGTGGTAGCGCCCAGTTCGACCATCGACATGAACCTGGAAAGCGGCGAGGACATCCTGCTCGAGGAGCGCGATGGGCGTGAGCTGCTGGATGTTGCCGGGCACCGGATGGCAGCGGATGTGCATGCGGTCAATCCGGTGTTCGACGTGACGCCAGCTGACCTGGTCGACTACATCGTGACCGAAAAGGGCGTGGTCGAGCGCCCGGACAGCGCGAAGATGACGCAACTGATGTGCCGCAAGCGCCTGCACTGAGTGCGCCGCGCGCTCCCTGTCGCGGGGTAGGTGTGCGGCACGCTTTGTGGTAATCTCCGGCAGTTTTCAGGGGGGCTGGTCACAGCCGCCTTCACTGCATCGAATCGTGACATAACTCGTTGATTTGTCGTGAGTCGCTGATGGCTCGAAGCTATCGCGACGTGCTCCATGGCGTTCAGGAAGAATGACGCGGAGTTTCACCAGAAAAAGGAACCAGGCTTCTCATGGGCGAACTGGCCAAAGAAATCCTCCCGGTCAATATCGAAGACGAGCTGAAACAGTCCTACCTCGACTACGCGATGAGCGTGATCGTCGGGCGTGCGCTGCCGGATGCGCGCGATGGCTTGAAGCCCGTCCACCGTCGTGTGCTGTACGCCATGAGCGAACTGGGCAACGACTGGAACAAGCCCTACAAGAAATCCGCCCGTGTGGTCGGTGACGTGATCGGTAAATACCACCCGCACGGCGACACCGCGGTGTACGACACTATCGTGCGGATGGCGCAGGACTTCTCCCTGCGTTACCTGCTGGTCGACGGTCAGGGCAACTTCGGTTCGGTGGACGGCGACAACGCCGCCGCCATGCGTTACACCGAAGTGCGCATGACCAAGCTGGCCCACGAGCTGCTGGCCGACCTGGACAAGGAAACCGTGGACTGGGTGCCGAACTACGACGGCACCGAGCAGATTCCGGCGGTGATGCCGACCAAGGTGCCGAACCTGCTGGTCAATGGCTCGTCGGGTATCGCCGTGGGCATGGCCACCAACATCCCGCCGCACAACCTCACCGAGGTGATCGATGGCTGCCTGGCGCTGATCGACAACGCCGAGCTGACCGTCGATGACCTGATGCAGTACATCCCGGGCCCTGACTTCCCCACTGCCGGCATCATCAACGGCCGTGCCGGGATCATCGAGGCTTACCGTACCGGTCGCGGGCGCATCTACATCCGTGCCCGCGTCGAGGTCGAGGATATCGACAAGTCCGGCAACCGCCAGCAGCTGGTGGTCACCGAACTGCCGTACCAGCTGAACAAGGCGCGTCTGATCGAGAAGATCGCCGAGCTGGTCAAAGAGAAGAAGATCGAAGGCATCACCGAGCTGCGTGACGAGTCCGACAAGGACGGCATGCGCGTGGTGATCGAGCTGCGTCGTGGCGAAGTGCCGGATGTGGTGCTGAACAACCTCTACGCCCAGACCCAGATGCAGAGCGTGTTCGGTATCAACGTGGTGGCGCTGGTCGATGGTCAGCCGAAGACCCTGAACCTCAAGGAAATGCTCGAGGTGTTCGTCCGTCACCGCCGTGAAGTGGTGACCCGCCGGACCGTCTACGAGCTGCGCAAGGCCCGCGAGCGTGGCCACATCCTCGAAGGCCAGGCCGTGGCGCTGTCCAACATCGACCCGGTGATCGAGCTGATCAAGGCCTCGCCGACGCCGGCCGAGGCCAAGGAGCGTCTGCTTGCCACGGCCTGGGAATCCAGCGCGGTGGAAGCCATGGTCGAGCGCGCCGGCGCCGACTCCTGCCGCCCGGAAGGGCTGGACGAGCAATACGGTCTGCGTGACGGCAAGTACTACCTGTCGCCGGAACAGGCGCAAGCCATTCTGGAACTGCGTCTGCACCGCCTGACCGGCCTGGAGCACGAGAAGCTGCTGGCCGAATACCAGGAGATCCTCGCTCTGATTGGTGAGCTGATCCGTATCCTGACCAGCCCCGAGCGCCTGATGGAAGTCATCCGCGAGGAGCTGGAGAAGGTCAAGGCCGAGTTCGGTGACGCCCGTCGTACCGAGATCATCGCCTCGCGTCAGGACCTGACCATCGCCGACCTGATCACCGAGGAAGAGCGCGTCGTCACCATCTCCCACGGCGGTTATGCCAAGAGCCAGCCGCTGGCGGCCTACGAGGCACAGCGCCGTGGCGGCAAGGGCAAGTCGGCCACCGGGGTGAAGGACGAGGACTACGTCGAGCACCTGCTGGTCGCCAACAGCCATGCCACGCTGCTGCTGTTCTCCAGCAAGGGCAAGGTGTACTGGCTGCGCACGTTCGAGATCCCCGAGGCGTCGCGCACCGCGCGCGGCCGCCCGCTGGTCAACCTGCTGCCGCTGGACGAGGGTGAACGCATCACCGCCATGCTGCAGATCGACCTCGAGGCCCTGCAGCAGAGCGCCGGTGCCGACGAGGACCTGGATGAAGAAGGCGTGGTGATCGAAGGCGAAGCCGTCGAAGTCGCCGAGGTCGAGGAAGTCGAGGAAGTCGAGGGCGAAACCCCCGAGCTGGTCGCCGAGCCGACGGGCGCCTACATCTTCATGGCTACCGCCTTCGGTACCGTGAAGAAGACGCCGCTGGTGCAGTTCAGTCGTCCGCGCAGCGCCGGCCTGATCGCACTGCGCCTGGAAGAGGGTGACACCCTGATCGCCGCCGCGATCACCGATGGCGCCAAGGAAGTCATGCTGTTCTCCGACGCTGGCAAGGTGCTGCGTTTCGCCGAAAGCAAGGTGCGCACCATGGGTCGTACTGCGCGCGGTGTGCGTGGCATGCGCCTGGGCAAGGATCAGGAGCTGATCTCCATGCTCATTCCCGAGTCCGGTGCGCAGATCCTCACGGCATCCGAGCGCGGCTTCGGCAAGCGCACCGGCCTGGGCAAGTTCCCGCGTCGCGGTCGTGGTGGCCAGGGTGTCATCGGCATGGTGACCAGCGAGCGCAACGGCAAGCTGGTCGGCGCCATCCAGGTGCAGGACGGCGAGGAAATCATGCTGATCTCCGACCAGGGCACGCTGGTGCGTACCCGCGTCGACGAAGTCTCCAGCTCGGGTCGTAACACCCAGGGCGTGACGCTGATCAAGCTGGCCAAGGATGAAACCTTGGTCGGTCTGGAGCGTGTGCAGGAGCCGACGCCGGTCGAGGACGACGAACTGCTCGAAGGTGAGGAGGGCGTCGAGGTCGCCGAAGAAGGCGCCGAGGCACCGGTCACCGACGCCGAGGAAGGCAGCGAGGAATAAATACGCGTCTCGTGGGAGGGGCTTCAGCCGCGACTGTCGCCGCTGAAGCCCCTCCCACAGATCGCAGGTTCAGGTCATAGGATGGGGTGAACCCATCGAAATGAATTGAGAGAAGAGAAGTGAGCAAGCGAGCTTTTAACTTCTGCGCCGGCCCGGCCGCGCTGCCGACCGCTGTACTGCAACGTGCCCAGGCCGAAATGCTCGACTGGCAGGGCAAGGGCCTGTCGGTCATGGAGATGAGTCACCGTAGCGACGAGTACGTGGCCATCGCCAGTCAGGCCGAACAGGACCTGCGCGATCTGCTCGCTGTACCCAGTGATTACAAGGTGCTGTTCCTGCAGGGCGGTGCCAGCCAGCAGTTCGCCGAGATCCCGCTGAACCTGCTGCCGGAAGACGGCGTGGCGGATTACGTCGAGACCGGTATCTGGTCGAAGAAGGCCATCGAAGAGGCGCGTCGCTATGGCGCCATCAATGTCGCCGCCAGCGCCAAGGCGCACGACTATTTCGCCATTCCCGGGCAGAACGACTGGCAGCTGTCGAGAGATGCCGCCTACGTGCATTACTGCAGCAACGAAACCATCGGCGGCCTGCAGTTCGACTGGATTCCGCAGGTGGGTGACACGCCCCTGGTGGCGGACATGTCCTCGGACATCCTCTCGCGTCCGCTGGATGTCTCGCAGTTCGGCCTGATCTACGCCGGTGCGCAGAAGAACATCGGCCCCAGCGGCCTGGTGGTGGTGATCGTCCGCGAAGACCTGCTCGGCCGCGCTCGTTCGAGCTGCCCGACCATGCTCGACTACAAGGTCTCGGCGGACAACGGCTCGATGTACAACACCCCGGCGACCTATTCCTGGTACCTCTCCGGCCTGGTGTTCCAGTGGCTGAAGGAGCAGGGCGGCGTCGAGGCCATGGAGCGCATCAACCGCGCCAAGAAAGACCTGCTGTACAAGACCATCGACGACAGCGACTTCTACAGCAACCCGGTCGCGCACAATGCGCGCTCCTGGATGAACGTGCCGTTCCGTCTGGCCGACGAGAAGCTGGACAAGGTGTTCCTGGCCGGCGCCGACGAGCGTGGCCTGCTCAACCTCAAGGGGCACCGCTCGGTGGGTGGCATGCGCGCCTCCATCTACAACGCCGTCGGCCTGGATGCGGTCGAGGCGCTGGTGGCCTACATGGTCGAGTTCGAGAAGGAGCATGGCTGACATGTCCGAGCAGGAACTGCAGGCGCTGCGGGTTCGCATCGACAACCTCGACGAGCGCATCCTCGAGCTGATCAGCGACCGTGCGCGCTGCGCCGAAGAAGTCGCACGGGTGAAGATGAAGGAGCTGAAGGAGGGCGAGTCGCCCGTCTTCTACCGTCCCGAGCGTGAAGCCCAGGTGCTCAAGCGCGTGATGGAACGCAACCAGGGGCCGTTGGGCAACGAGGAAATGGCGCGGCTGTTCCGCGAAATCATGTCCTCCTGCCTGGCCCTGGAGAACCCGCTGAAAGTCGCTTACCTCGGCCCGGAAGGCACCTTCAGTCAGGCAGCGGCGATGAAGCACTTCGGTCACGCGGTGGTCAGCGTGCCGATGGCCGCCATCGACGAGGTGTTCCGCGAGGTCGCCGCCGGCGCGGTGAACTTCGGCGTGGTGCCGGTGGAGAACTCCACCGAAGGGGCGATCAACCACACGCTGGACAGCTTTCTCGAACACGACATGGTCATCTGCGGTGAGGTGGAGCTGCGCATTCACCACCACCTGCTGGTGGGCGAGACCACCAAGACCGACAAGATCACCCGTATCTATTCCCATGCCCAGTCGCTGGCGCAGTGCCGCAAGTGGCTGGATGCGCATTACCCCAACGTCGAGCGCGTGGCGGTTTCCAGCAATGCCGATGCGGCCAAGCGCGTGAAGAGCGAGTGGAACAGCGCGGCCATCGCCGGTGACATGGCTGCCAACCTGTATGGCCTGACCAAGCTGGCCGAGAAGATCGAGGATCGCCCGGACAACTCCACGCGCTTCCTCATCATCGGCAGCCAGGAAGTGCCGCCGACCGGCGACGACAAGACGTCGATCATTGTCTCCATGCGCAACAAGCCGGGTGCCTTGCATGAGCTGCTGGTGCCGTTCCATAACAACGGCATCGACCTGACCCGCATCGAGACCCGTCCGTCGCGCAGCGGCAAGTGGACCTATGTGTTCTTCATCGACTTCATCGGCCACCATCGCGATCCGCTGATCAAGGACGTGCTGGAAAAACTGGCTCAGGAGGCCGTGGCGCTGAAGGTGCTGGGTTCCTATCCGAAGGCGGTACTGTAAGCCAGGGTTCGTGTAGGAGCGGCTTCAGCCGCGAATTGGCGACCGAAGCCGCTCTTGCGAAACCCTCTGCTCGGTCGAGATAACGAGGTTTGTGATGACTTGTGATTTCCTGACCCTGGCCCAGCCGGGTGTGCAGAAGCTTTCCCCCTACGTGCCAGGCAAGCCGGTCGATGAGCTGGCCCGCGAGTTGGGGCTCGATCCGGCCGGTATCGTCAAGCTGGCCAGCAACGAGAATCCGCTGGGCCCCAGCGACAAGGTGCTGGCGGCAATTCGTGCCGAACTGGATGAGCTGACCCGCTATCCGGATGGCAACGGTTTCACCCTCAAGGCTGCCCTGGCCAGCCGCTACGCTGTCGATGCGGCGCAGGTCACCCTGGGCAATGGTTCCAACGACATTCTCGAGCTGGTCGCCCGCGCCTACCTGGCGCCGGGCCTCAATGCCGTGTTCAGCGACTACGCCTTCGCCGTGTACCCCATCGCCACCCAGGCTGTCGGTGCCCAGGGCAAGATCGTGCCGGCCAGGGACTATGGTCACGATCTGGACGCGATGCTCGCCGCGATCGACGACGACACCCGCGTCGTGTTCATCGCCAACCCCAACAACCCGACCGGTACCTGGTTCGGTCCCGAGGCGCTGGAAACCTTCCTGGCCAAGGTGCCGGAGTCGGTGCTGGTGGTGCTGGACGAGGCCTACATCGAGTATGCCGAGGGTGATGAGCTGCCGGATGGTCTGGACTACCTGGCGCGTTATCCCAATCTGCTGGTCTCGCGTACCTTCTCCAAGGCTTATGGCCTGGCGTCGCTGCGGGTCGGCTACGCGATCAGCTCGCCGGCCATCGCCGACGTGCTCAACCGGGTGCGGCAGCCGTTCAACGTCAACAGCCTGGCGCTGGCCGCCGCCTGCGCGGCCCTGGCCGACAGCGACTACCTGGCCGAGAGCCGTCGTCTCAATGACGCCGGCATGCAGCAGCTGGAAGACGGTTTGCGCGCCCTGGGGCTCGGCTGGATTCCGTCCAAGGGCAACTTCATTGCCGTCGACTTCGGGCGTGACACCGCCGCGATCAACCAGGCGCTGCTGCGCGAAGGGGTGATCGTGCGGCCGATGGCGGGCTACCGTATGCCGAACTTCCTGCGCGTTTCCATCGGTTTGCCGAGGGAGAATGCGCGCTTCCTCGAGGCGTTGGCCAAGGTGCTCTCGGCGTGACTGTAACGGCCGTGCAATCGAATGCCCCTAAGATCGGCCGCCTCGTGGTGGTGGGCCTCGGGTTGATCGGTGGCTCCTTCGCCAAGGGGCTGCGTGAGCGTGGCCTGTGTCGCGAAGTGGTGGGGGTCGACCTGGATGCCGAGTCGCGGCGACTGGCCGTGCAGCTGGGGGTGGTCGATCGCTGCGAGTCTGACCTGGCCACCGCCTGTCAGGGTGCCGATGTCATCCAGCTGGCAGTGCCTATCCTGGCCATGGAGAAGCTGCTCGCCGAGCTGGCGAAGCTCGATCTCGGCACGGCAGTGCTGACCGATGTCGGCAGTGCCAAGGGCAATGTCGTGCGCGCCGCGCGCCTGGCCTTCGCCGGCAAGCACGTGCGCCTGGTGCCCGGGCACCCGATCGCCGGTTCCGAGCAGAGCGGGGTGGAGGCTGCCAACGCCGGCTTGTTCCGCCGGCACAAGGTCATCCTCACGCCTTGCGAGCACAGCGATGAGTCAGCCGTGGCACTGGTCGAGAGCCTGTGGCGCGAGCTGGGGGCGGCTGTCGAGGTGATGGAGGTGGAGCATCATGACCAGGTGCTCGCCGCGACCAGTCATCTCCCGCATCTGCTGGCTTTCACCCTGGTCGACTCGCTGGCCAAGCGCAGCGAGAACCTGGAGATTTTCCGTTACGCCGCCGGTGGTTTCCGCGATTTCACGCGGATCGCCGGCAGTGATCCGGTGATGTGGCACGATATCTTCCTCGCCAATCGCGAGGCCGTGCTGCGTACGCTGGACACGTTTCGCGACGACCTCGACGCCCTGCGCGACGCGGTCGACGCTGGGGATGGGCATCAACTGCTGGGCGTGTTCACCCGCGCCCGTGTGGCCCGCGAACATTTCAGCAAAATTCTGGCCCGCAGGGCCTATGTGGACGCTATGCACTCGACCGATCTGATTTTCCTGGCAAAACCCGGTAGCTCGCTGGCCGGCCGTATTCGCGTACCCGGTGACAAATCCATCTCGCATCGTTCGATCATGCTGGGTTCGCTGGCCGAAGGCACGACCGAGGTCGAGGGTTTCCTCGAGGGTGAAGATGCCCTGGCTACCCTGCAGGCGTTTCGCGACATGGGGGTGGTCATCGAAGGCCCGCATCATGGTCGCGTGACCATCCATGGTGTCGGGCTCAATGGCCTGAAGGCGCCGGCCGGCCCGCTGTACATGGGTAACTCCGGTACCTCCATGCGCCTGCTCTCGGGGCTGCTGGCCGCGCAGCCGTTCGATACCACCCTGACCGGCGATGCCTCGCTGTCCAAGCGTCCGATGAATCGCGTGGCCAAGCCGCTGCGGGAAATGGGTGCGGTGATCGAGACCGCTCCGGAAGGTCGTCCGCCGCTGACCATCAAGGGTGGTCAGCGTCTGACCGGCATGGCGTACGAGATGCCGATGGCCAGTGCCCAGGTCAAGTCCTGCCTGCTGCTGGCCGGCCTGTACGCCGCTGGCAGCACCTCGGTGACCGAGCCGGCGCCGACTCGCGACCACACCGAGCGCATGCTGCGCGGCTTCGGCTATCCCGTCAGTGTCGAGGGCGCCACGGCGTGCGTCGAGTCCGGGCACAAGCTCAGTGCGACCCGTATCGAGGTGCCCGCCGACATTTCCTCGGCGGCCTTCTTCCTGGTCGCTGCCAGCATCGCCGAGGGTTCCGAGCTGGTGCTCGAGCATGTGGGCATCAACCCGACCCGTACCGGTGTGATCGACATCCTCAAGCTGATGGGCGGCGATATCACCCTGGAGAACCAGCGTGAAGTCGGCGGTGAGCCGGTTGCGGACATCCGTGTACGCGCCGCCAGGCTCAAGGGCATCGATATCCCGGAAGACCTGGTGCCGCTGGCCATCGACGAGTTCCCCGTGCTGTTCGTGGCTGCTGCCTGCGCCGAAGGTCGCACCGTGCTGCGCGGCGCCGAAGAGCTGCGGGTCAAGGAGTCCGATCGTATCCAGGTCATGGCCGATGGCCTGGTCGCGCTGGGCGTCAAGGCCGAGCCGACCCCGGACGGTATCGTCATCGAAGGCGGCGCCATCGGTGGTGGTGAGGTCTGGGCGCATGGCGATCACCGCATTGCCATGTCCTTCAGCGTCGCCTCGCTGCGTGCCAGTGCGCCGATCCGCATTCACGACTGCGCCAACGTCGCCACCTCCTTCCCCAACTTCCTCGCCCTGGCGGCCGAAGTGGGCATCAACGTGGCAGAAGAGGGCAAGGCATGAGCGCCCCGGTCATCACCGTCGACGGGCCGAGCGGCTCGGGCAAGGGCACGCTCTGCGCGCTGCTGGCCAAGCAGCTGGGCTGGAACCTGCTCGACTCCGGCGCCCTGTATCGCCTGCTGGCCTTCGCCGCCGGTAATCACGGCATCGACCTGACCAACGAGGAAGCGCTCAAGCAACTGGCGGCGCATCTGGATGTGCAGTTCATCGACAAACGCATCATCCTCGAAGGCGAGGAGGTCACCGACGCCATCCGCAACGAGCAGGTGGGGGCGGGCGCTTCCATGGTCGCCTCGCTGCCGGCGGTGCGTGAAGCGCTGCTGCAGCGTCAGCGCGCGTTCCAGGAAATGCCGGGGCTGGTCGCCGATGGCCGCGACATGGGAACGGTGGTGTTCACCGAGGCGCCGCTGAAGGTTTTCCTCACGGCCAGCGCCGAGGAACGTGCTCGCCGCCGCTACCTGCAGTTGAAGGCCAAGGGCGATGATGTTAATCTCGCGAGTCTTCTCGATGAGATTCGGGCGCGCGATGAGCGCGATACCCAGCGCGCAGTGGCACCGCTGAAGCCTGCCGCAGACGCAATCCTGCTGGATTCGACCGAGCTTTCCATCGAGCAAGTGCTAGAACGAATTCTGCGTGAGGTCGCCGAGCGCGATCTCGCCGGGTAAGAGCTCCGGCTGTCCTAAGTCGGAAAGCTCGCAAGGAGGCATGCGGGAGACCAGTCCTTGTCCCGCAGGCCTCTTTTTACATGAACGAACCCACATGGTCTGGAATGTGGTTTGGGCGAATCCCCGCCCTTGATCAACAGGAATCAACATGAGCGAAAGCTTTGCAGAACTATTTGAAGAAAGCCTGAAATCCCTCGACATGCAGCCGGGTGCCATCATCACCGGTATCGTGGTCGACATCGACGGTGACTGGGTTACCGTACACGCCGGCCTGAAGTCCGAGGGCGTCATCCCGCTCGACCAGTTCTTCAACGAACAAGGCGAGCTGACCATCAAGGTCGGTGACGAAGTCCACGTTGCGCTGGACGCGGTTGAAGATGGCTTCGGTGAAACCAAGCTGTCCCGCGAGAAAGCCAAGCGCGCTGAATCCTGGCTGGTTCTGGAAGCTGCGTTCAACGCTGAAGAAGTGGTCAAGGGCGTTATCAACGGTAAGGTCAAAGGCGGCTTCACCGTTGACGTCAACGGCATCCGCGCGTTCCTGCCGGGTTCCCTGGTCGACGTCCGTCCGGTGCGTGATACCACTCACCTGGAAGGCAAAGAGCTGGAATTCAAGGTCATCAAGCTGGACCAGAAGCGCAACAACGTTGTCGTTTCCCGTCGCAGTGTCCTGGAAGCCGAGAACAGCGCCGAGCGCGAAGCTCTGCTGGAATCCCTGCAGGAAGGTCAGCAGGTCAAAGGTATCGTCAAGAACCTCACCGACTACGGTGCGTTCGTTGACCTGGGCGGCGTAGATGGTCTGCTGCACATCACCGACATGGCCTGGAAGCGCATCAAGCACCCGTCCGAAATCGTCAACGTTGGCGACGAGATCGACGTCAAGGTTCTGAAGTACGACCGCGAGCGCAACCGCGTATCCCTGGGCCTGAAGCAACTGGGCGAAGACCCATGGGTTGCCATCAAAGCCCGTTACCCGGAAAACACCCGCGTCATGGCGCGCGTCACCAACCTGACCGACTACGGCTGCTTCGCTGAGCTGGAAGAAGGCGTTGAGGGTCTGGTGCACGTTTCCGAAATGGACTGGACCAACAAGAACATCCACCCGTCGAAAGTCGTCAACGTCGGCGACGAAGTGGAAGTCATGGTTCTGGACATCGACGAAGAGCGTCGTCGTATCTCCCTGGGTATCAAGCAGTGCAAGACTAACCCGTGGGAAGACTTCTCCGGTCAGTTCAACAAGGGTGACAAGATCTCCGGCACCATCAAGTCGATCACCGATTTCGGTATCTTCATTGGTCTGGACGGCGGCATCGACGGCCTGGTTCACCTGTCCGACATCTCCTGGAACGAAGCCGGCGAAGAAGCCGTGCGTCGCTTCAAGAAGGGCGACGAGCTGGAAACCGTCATCCTGTCGGTCGATCCGGAGCGCGAGCGCATCTCCCTGGGCATCAAGCAGCTGGAAGATGATCCGTTCAGCAACTACGTCTCCCTCAACGACAAGGGCACCATCGTCCGCGGCGTTGTGAAGGAAGTGGATGCCAAGGGCGCCATCATCGACCTGGGCAACGAGATCGAAGCCACTCTGAAAGCTTCCGAAATCAGCCGTGACCGCGTTGAAGACGCGCGCAACGTCCTGAAGGAAGGCGACGAAGTAGAAGCCAAGATCATCAGCGTTGACCGCAAGTCCCGCGTTATCAGCCTGTCCATCAAGTCGAAAGACGTCGAGGACGAGAAGGACGCGATGAAGGAACTGCGCAGCAAACAAGACGCTGAAAGCACCGGCCCGACCACCATTGGTGATCTGATCCGTGCTCAGATGGAAAACCAGAACTAAGTTCAGGTAATTCATCGAAGAAAAGGGCGGCCCTCGGGCCGCCCTTTTTCGTTTCTGCAGCGCTCATCGGTCCGTTGCCTTGCAGCGGCTGGCGGTACTCGCCGCGCCCGCTGAATGTGTGCCTGATGCGGTGCTTATGCCTGAGTCATCAACTCTCAATCCGGATATTGCGCTAACACCTTGTTTTTTGGGCTGTTCAAAAGCTGACCAGCGTGCTAAAACCGATCCATCGAGTCTTCTAGCCGCTTGAAAAAGAAGGGAAAACCATGACCAAGTCGGAGTTGATCGAACGAATCGTCACTCACCAGGGTCAGCTCTCCTCCAAGGATGTCGAGCTGGCCATCAAGACCATGCTGGAGCAGATGTCCCAGGCGCTGGCGACAGGGGATCGCATCGAGATCCGTGGCTTCGGCAGCTTCTCCCTGCACTACCGCGCCCCGCGCGTAGGGCGCAACCCGAAAACCGGTCAGTCGGTACGTCTGGATGGCAAGTTCGTGCCGCATTTCAAGCCAGGCAAGGAGCTGCGGGATCGGGTCAACGAGGACGAGTGATCTGGTTCGCAGGGCCTGCTGAACCGCTTGCCGGCGTCATCCTTTTGTCATGCTTGCGAAATAACAGAAAACCGGGAAAATGTGCGGGTTTTCATATCGCTGCCTAGTTGGCCAGTCTTACTGACCACATTGCTTCCGCAAAGGCTGAATCTAACCCGTGCTACTGGGCCGAGTCCCTCTAGGCTTCTGTCGTTAAGGGATTGACCTTTGCGGTACCTCTCTGTTGCTGATCATGATGCTGCTACTCGTAGCGCTTGTCTCCGTCATAGAAAACGCTCGGTAGCAAGGCTTTGCTCGAGTCTCATGTTCATGCTGATGGTATTGATTCTCGCTCCCTTGTTTTCGCTGGCTGCTTCAAGGGACCGCTTGCTTTTGCAAGCCTTCGATCTAGTGCATTGGTCATTGTAATGTCAGCGTGGGAGTAAACGAGGAGTGCTATGAGGCTCGAGTGCAAGTACATGCCATAAATGGCGCTACTCATGCCGACTGGTAGCGTTGGCTTGAGCTGAATGATGCACGTTGTGTATGGCGAGCTTTGATAACATCCTGTGGCTGCGTTGCGATGTGGCTGACAGGAGTCTGATAATTGTAGTTCTGTGAAGTTTTTGATGGGGTGTAATGGTGAAGGCTGACTCGCTGCAGATGTATATCGATAAATTTAAGAATCGAGACGCATTGGTAGGAATTGTCGGTCTCGGCTATGTTGGTTTGCCGTTGATGCTGCGTTATAACGCCATCGGTTTTCGCGTTCTCGGCATTGATATCGATATGGTCAAGGTTGATAAGCTCAATGCTGGTCAGAGCTATATTGAGCATATTTCTGGCAAACATATATCGAAGGCACGTGCGAGCGGTTTCGAGGCGACCAGCGATTTCGCTCGTGCCAGCGAATGTGATGCATTGATTCTTTGTGTGCCGACCCCGCTCAACAAGTATCGCGAACCCGACATGAGCTTCGTGATCAATACGACGGATGCGATCACACCTTACCTCCGCGCAGGGCAGGTGGTTTCGCTGGAAAGCACCACCTATCCAGGCACCACAGAAGAAGAGCTACTGCCGCGTGTCGAATCTACAGGCCTGAAAGTCGGCGAGAGCATCTTTCTGGTTTACTCGCCAGAGCGTGAGGATCCAGGCAATCCCGATTTTGAAACACGGACCATTCCCAAGGTGATTGGTGGTCACACGTCTGCGTGCCTGCAAGTTGGTGTTGCCCTCTATGAGCAGGCGATCGACCAGGTCGTAGCAGTCAGCTCAACAAAAGCTGCAGAAATGACCAAGTTGCTGGAAAACATTCATCGTGCCGTGAATATCGGCCTGGTCAATGAAATGAAAGTGGTCGCTGATCGCATGGGTATCGATATTTTCGAGGTGGTCGATGCCGCTGCGACCAAACCCTTTGGCTTCACCCCGTACTATCCTGGGCCAGGCCTGGGCGGGCACTGTATCCCGATCGACCCATTCTACCTGACCTGGAAGGCGCGTGAGTACGGGTTGCATACCCGCTTCATCGAACTCTCTGGGGAAGTAAACCAGGCCATGCCTGAATATGTCCTTGGCAAGCTTATGGATGGTCTGAACGATCGAGGGCAGGCTCTCAGCGGCAGCAGGGTTCTGATATTGGGTATCGCCTACAAGAAGAATGTCGATGACATGCGCGAATCTCCCTCAGTAGAAATCATGGAGCTCATTCAGGCAAAAGGTGGTGTTGTTGCTTACAGCGATCCGCATGTGCCTGCGTTTCCCCAGATGCGTGAGCATCATTTCGATCTGAGCAGCGAGCCTCTGACCGCAGAGAACATCGCCAGCTTCGATGCCGTGGTTCTGGCCACCGATCATGAGCGTTTCGATTACGAGCTGATCAAGGCTAACGCGAACCTGATTGTCGACACTCGGGGTAAGTATCGCGCCCCGCATCCGAACATCATCAAGGCCTGATTCTGGAAGACGGGTTGGTGTGCGTTACGTGCATACCGCCCGTTAATTCTTGCGAGACACGAACATGAAAAAATTCGCCCTGGTCGGTGCTGCCGGCTATATCGCTCCGCGCCATATGCGTGCCATCAAAGACACTGGCAACCAGTTGGTCTGTGCTTATGATATTAACGACTCGGTCGGTATCATCGACAGCATCTCGCCACAAAGCGAGTTCTTCACCGAGTTCGAGCGGTTCCATGATTATGCTTCGCGCCTTAAGCGTGACCTGTCGACTACTCTCGATTACGTTTCTATCTGCTCGCCGAATTACTTGCATCATCCGCACATCACGGCGGGTCTGCGTCTCGGCTGCGACGTCATCTGTGAAAAGCCACTGGTGCCGACCAGCGATTTGCTCGACGATCTGGCATTGGTCGAGCGCGAGACGGGTAAACGTCTCTACAACATCCTGCAACTCAGGCATCACCAAGCGATCATCGATCTGAAGCAGCGTGTGGGTGCTGGCGATAAGGCGCACAAGCACGAAGTCGAGCTTACATACATCACCAGTCGCGGCAATTGGTACATGGAGAGCTGGAAGGGGGATCCACGCAAATCCTTCGGCGTCGCTACGAATATCGGTGTCCATTTCTTCGATATGCTGCATTTCATCTTCGGCGCGCTACAGCACAACGTGGTGCACTACGTCGATAACTACAAGGCTACCGGCTACCTGGAGTATGAAAGTGCTCGCGTTCGCTGGTTCCTCTCCATCGATGCGAACGACCTGCCTGATGCGGTAAAGGGCAAGAAGCCGACTTACCGCTCCATCACCTGCGATGGTGTAGAGATTGAGTTCTCCGAAGGTTTCACTGACCTGCACACAGTCAGCTACCAAGCTATTCTCGACGGCAATGGATATGGAATCGAGGACGCTCGCCACTGCGTGGAAACCGTGGAGACCATCCGTACCCTGGCCGCTACTCGCGCAAGGAACGGTGAGGATCATTCGTTCCTTGCGCGCCTGCTGGGTTGAACCTATGACCTACTACCAGCATCCCAGCGCAATCGTCGATGAAGGCGCACAGATTGGCGAAGATTCGCGTATCTGGCATTTCGTCCACGTATGCGCGGGCGCCCGGATTGGCAAAGGTGTGTCCCTGGGGCAAAACGTATTCGTCGGTAACAAGGTGCTGATCGGCGATCATTGCAAGATCCAGAACAACGTCTCTGTGTATGACAACGTCACACTCGAGGAAGGCGTCTTCTGTGGTCCGAGTATGGTTTTCACCAACGTCTACAACCCGCGTTCGCTGATCGAACGCAAGAGCGAATATCGCGACACTTGGGTGAAGAAGGGCGCCACGCTAGGTGCAAACTGCACCATAGTCTGTGGCGTCACCATCGGCGAGTTCGCCTTCATAGGAGCAGGCGCTGTAGTCAACAAGGACGTTCCTGCTCATGCACTGATGGTCGGGGTTCCGGCTCGGCAGATTGGCTGGATGAGCGAGTTCGGCGAGCAACTGGATCTGCCGCTCGCCGGGGAGGGGAGTGCACCATGCATTCACTCCGGAGAGCGCTATGTGCTTGAGGGCGGCATTCTGAGAAAGGAGCAAGCGCAGTGATCGAATTCATCGATCTCAAGGCACAACAGGTGCTGATCAAAGACAAGATCGATGCCAATATCCAGCGCGTACTGGCTCACGGTCAGTACATTCTTGGCCCTGAAGTGGCCGAACTGGAGGAAAAGCTGGCGGCTTTCGTGGGCGCCAAGTACTGCATCAGCGTGGCTAACGGTACCGATGCGCTGCAGATTGCGCAGATGGCGCTGGGTATCGGTCCGGGCGATGAAGTGATTACCCCCGGGTTCACTTACATCGCGACTGCAGAAACCGTCGCTCTGTTAGGGGCCAAACCGGTGTATGTGGACATCGATCCGCGTACCTACAACCTTGATCCTCAGCTGCTCGAGGCTGCGATTACGCCGCGCACTAAAGCGATCATTCCCGTTTCGCTGTATGGCCAATGCGCTGACTTTGATGCGATTAATGCCATCGCAGATCGGCACGGCATCCCTGTGATTGAGGACGCGGCGCAAAGCTTTGGTGCCACGTACAAGGGCAAGCGTTCCTGCAATCTCACGACCATTGCCTGTACTAGCTTCTTCCCCAGCAAGCCCCTCGGATGTTACGGCGATGGCGGAGCGATTTTCACCAGCGATGACGAATTGGCCAAGGTAATGCGGCAGATCGCGCGTCATGGTCAGGATCGTCGGTATCACCATGTGCGGGTTGGAGTGAACAGTCGGTTGGATACTCTGCAAGCGGCAATTTTGCTACCCAAGCTGGAGATATTTCCGCATGAACTGGAGCAGCGCGAGCGCGTCGCCCAGGATTACGGTCGTCTGCTGGGAGATGCCGGTATTGCCGCGCCATTTGTTGAGGCGCATAACCGCAGCGCTTGGGCCCAGTACACCGCGCAGATCGCTAATCGCGACCAGGTGCGGGAGCGCCTCAAGGTCGCCGGTATTCCGACCGCGGTGCATTACCCGATCCCGCTCAACCGCCAGCCGGCAGTGAAGGACGACACGTGTCTGCCGGTGGGCGATGCTATTGCCGGGCGGGTGATGAGCTTGCCAATGCATCCGTATCTGGGTGTGGCGCAACGGGCTGTGGTCATTGATGCTCTACAAAAAGCGTTGCTGCGAAGCGCATGACCGCATTGAAACGGCTGGTTAATTCCACCGCTACCTACGCTCTGGCGAATGTCATCAACAGTGCTATCCCGTTTCTGCTGCTGCCAGTACTGACTCGCGTTCTCGCGCCGGTGGAATATGGTGTGGTCACGATGTTCACTACGGTCGTGAGTGTGCTTACTGCCTTCACCGGTCTGAGTATTCATGGAGCAGTGAGTGTGCGTCATTTCGACGTAGAAACGGACCATCCGCGCTTTGTAGGTACCTGTCTGGGGCTTCTGGCCGTCAGCACCAGCCTTGTCCTGTTAATTGTCTGGTTGATGGCGGGGGCGCTCTCTCGCTGGGTAGAAATTCCAGAAGGCTGGCTGCTTATCGCCGTCCTAGCATCGGCCGCGCAGGCCATAGTGCAAGTGCGCTTGGTGATCTGGCAGGTCAGGAGTGAAGTGTGGCGCTATGGCCTGTTCCAGATTCTGCAGACGGCCTTGAATCTCGGGCTGTCGCTGGGATTGATTCTTTTGCTCGGCCTGGGCTGGGAAGGGCGTGTACTGGGCATCTGTGTTGCGGTATTTCTTTTTGCGGGCCTCGCTCTCCATGGTCTGCAGTGTCGAGCGTTGGTTCGTTGGTGCGTTGACCTCGATTACATACGGGCGGCCTTGCGCTTTGGCGTTCCGTTGATCCCTCATGCTGTGGGAGCCATGATGATTGCGATGAGTGATCGCTTTATCATTACTCACCTGCTGGGGATCGGCGTGACGGGTACGTATGCGGTTGGGGTGCAGATGGGGATGGTTGTTGGGCTGCTGGCTGACGCATTCGTCAAGGCTTTTGGTCCCCACCTTTTTTCCGAGCTGAAGAGTCAGGATTCGTTCTCTGACTTTCGTATCGTGCGCCAATGCTCTGTTGTTTTTTTGGGGTTCATGGTGTTGGCGCTAAGCTATGTGGCACTGCTGCCATACTTTTACCCGCTGATCGTCGGAGAGCGATATAGTGCATCTTTGCCGGTAGCTCAGTTGGTGGGTTTCGGCAATGCGTTCATGGGGATGTACTACGTCATAGCAGGGTTTCTATTCTTTTTTGAGCGGACTATGTTGTTGGCAAAGCTCACACTGGTCGTCGGCTTGATCAGCATTGTACTTGCCTATCTGTTGGTCGAGAAAATAGGCGTTATCGGGGCGGCCTGGGCATATGTACTGGTCCAGTTATTGTTCTTTTTGGGTGCGTGGCGTTTGGCGCAGAGCGTTTTTCCTCTTCCATGGCTATCACAATTTCGCAAGAGAAACAATTTTCATGTTGGTTAGCTTGAATCGATATTTGGTGAGGTTATTGCTCGCTAGTTCGGCAGTTTATTGGCGAATTGTTTATTCGGAGTTTCGCAGTCGGTATGATGTTTCGCCTGGCTTTCGATTTAATGGTAAAAATATTCTGCTCTATGGCGATGGGCAGATCGAGCTGGGAGAGTCTAGTTATATTGGTGATAGCTCTACGGTGCAAGCTTCTGCTGGTTTTTGTGTCAGGATTGGTAGAGGCTGTCATATTTCTTCCAATGTCCGGATTTTTACGGAGTCGATGAATGCAGATAGCGATATCAGGATAAAGCCCGTTCCATCTAAGACGGGTAATGTAATGATTGAGGATGCTTGCTGGGTCGGCGCCAATGTACTTATCAATCCCGGTGTCAGTATTGGTGAGAATAGTGTCGTTGGGGCGAATAGTGTAGTGGTTAAAGATATTCCGCCTAATGAAATATGGGGTGGTGTTCCAGCTAGGTGTATCAGAAAGAAATTTCCGCCTACTGTGTGAGCAGTTGGGGTTCCAGTTTAAATGTGTGATGTAGGACTTATGATTCCATACGGTCGACAAAATATTAGTGATGACGATATTGCCGCAGTGGCCGATGTCCTGCGTTCGGAATGGTTGACTCAGGGGCCGGGTATCGCGAGCTTCGAGCAGGCCGTCGCTGCGGCTTGTCAGGCCAAGCATGCGGTGGCGGTGAGCAACGCCACCGCTGCATTGCATATCGCCTGCCTGGCTTTGGATGTCGGTCCGGGCGATCTGGTCTGGACCAGCCCGAATACTTTCGTTGCCAGTGCCAATTGCGCGCGTTACTGCGGTGCGGATGTGGATTTCGTCGACATTGATCCGCAAACCTTGAACATCAGCGTGGAGCGCCTAGCCGATAAGTTGGTGGCAGCCCGCCTGGAGGGGCGCCTGCCCAAGGTATTGATTCCGGTGCACTTTTCCGGGCGCAGCTGCGACATGCGTGCGATCGGGCAGTTGGCCCGGGAGTATGGCTTTCGCGTGATCGAAGATGCTTCTCATGCCGTGGGGGCGAGTCATGAAGGTGTGCCGGTAGGTGCCTGTCAGTATAGCGACGTGACCGTGTTCAGTTTTCATCCGGTGAAGATCATCACCACGGGAGAGGGCGGCATGTTGCTGAGCAACGATGCCGCGCTGGCGAAGCGCTTGGTGCGCTTGCGTACCCATGGTATTGCGCAGAGCAGCGACGAGTTGGTGAGTACTCCGCAGGGCCCTTGGGAGTACCAGCAGATCGAGCTGGGTTTCAACTACCGCATGACCAATCTGCAGGCCGCATTGGGTAAGAGTCAACTGGAACGCCTGCCGCACTTCATCGTCCGGCGGCGAGAGCTGGTGCGGCAATACCATGAGCTGTTGGCTGACCTGCCCATTGTGCTGCCGCAACCAAGCGAGGAATCGTCTTGGCATCTGTATCCGATTCGGGTGCCCTCTGAGCGGCGTCTTGAGGTGTTTTCCCGTTTGCGTGCTGCGGATGTCTGGGTCCAGGTTCACTACATCCCGGTACATACCCAGCCTTATTACCGCAATTTGGGCTTCGAGCCGGGTGACTTCCCAGAGGCGGAGCGTTATTTCGCTGAAGCCTTCAGTCTGCCGCTGTTCTACGACCTGACCGACGATGAGCAACGGTGCGTCGTCGATCTTTTGCGCGAGGCATTGTCTTGAACGTCGCAGTCATCCCGGCGCGAGGCGGCAGCAAACGTATCACGCGCAAGAACATCAAGGACTTCTGCGGCAGGCCGATGATTGCCTGGTCGATCCTGGCTGCTCAGCAGAGCGGCCTTTTCGAGCGCATCATCGTCTCCACGGACGACGAGGAGGTTGCCGAGGTAGGGCGGGAATGGGGGGCGGAGGCTCCTTTCGTGCGTCCGCCGGAACTGTCCGATGACTACGCTGGCACCACTGAGGTGATCGCCCATGCTACGCGTTGGCTCGAAGATCAAGGACAAGCCGTTTCTGCGGTTTGTTGCATCTACGCCACTGCACCGCTGATACGTGTGGACGACCTGAAACGCGGTCTTGAGGTTTTGCAATCGGGCGATTGGGCATATGCTTTCTCGGTTGCCGAGTTCTCGCCGTCGGTCTATCGCGCCTTCCGAGCGTTACCCGAGGGTGGACTTGCCATGCTGTTTCCAGAGTACTTCTCTACACGTTCCCAGGATTTGCCAGCGGCCCTGCATGATGCTGCGCAGTTCTATTGGGGGCGCCCCGGGGCCTGGACACAGGGGCTGAGGATTTTCGATCGCCACTCGATGCCCGTCGCTATTCCGCGCTGGAGAGTGCAGGACATCGATGACATGGACGATTGGATTCGCGCTGAAATGATCTTCAAACAAATGACGAGTGACCAGACACAATGAGTGCATCGGATTATGTGACGCCGCAGGAAGGCTTCTGGGCGGGCGAGTTCGGCTCGGAGTACATCGGCCGTAACGACAGCCAGCAGCTGCTGGCTTCCAACCTGAATTTCTTCACCAAGGCGCTCAAGCAGGCGGGGCGGGTCGGCTCGGCAGTCGAGTTTGGCGCCAACATCGGGATGAACCTGCGGGCCCTGCAGCTGCTGTACCCGGATGTGGTCCTGCATGGTGTGGAGATCAATCCCGACGCGGCGGCCCAGCTGCGCTCGCACATCGGTCAGGACAACGTCTACGAAGGTTCGATTTTCAACTACCCTGTCGTGCAGCAGGCGGACCTCTCCCTGATCAAGGGTGTGCTCATCCACATCAATCCTGACATGCTGCCGGTGGTCTACGAGAAGCTCTACACCGCGTCCAGTCGCTTTGTGCTGGTATGCGAGTACTACAACCCCTCGCCGGTAGCGATTTCCTACCGCGGGCACGCCGACCGGCTGTTCAAGCGCGATTTTGCCGGCGAGATGATGGACAAGTACCCGGATCTGAAGCTGGTCGATTACGGCTTTGCCTATCGCCGCGATCCTGCTTTCCCGCAGGACGACATCACCTGGTTCCTGATGGAAAAGGGGGCCTGAGATGCTCAAGTACTGTGTTCGTTGCGTGATGCCGCATACCAAACCGGATTTGCACATTGACGAGGAGGGAGTCTGCAATGCCTGCCGCTCCTATGAGAAACGTAAGGACGTTGATTGGGACCAGCGCAAGAGCGAGCTGCTGACCCTGCTGGAGAAGTACCGGAAGCAAGGCAGCAACTGGGACTGCATAGTTCCGGTGAGCGGCGGTAAGGACAGCACCTATCAGGTAATCCGGATGCTGCAGTTGGGCCTTAATCCACTGTGCGTGACCTCAACCACCTGCGACCTGAGTGAAATCGGTCGGCGCAACATCGAGAACCTGCAGCGTCTGGGGGTAGATCACGTCGAGTTCTCACCCAACCCTCTGGTGCGCGCGAAGCTCAATCGCATCGGCCTGACCGAGGTGGGTGATATTTCCTGGCCGGAGCACGTCGGCATCTTCACCATCCCGGTGCGTGCAGCGGTACAGTACAACGTGCCTCTGATCGTTTGGGGCGAGAACTCGCAGAACGAATATGGCGGCCCGGCAGCGGCGACCGAGAACAACACCCTGACCCGGCGCTGGCTGGAAGAATTTGGCGGCCTGCTCGGCTTGCGCGTCTCGGACCTATCCGAGACCTACGGCATCGAGCAGCGCCATTTGTTGCCGTATCAGTACCCATCCGACGAGGAGCTGCAGCGAGTCGGCGTGACCGGTCTGTTCCTCGGCCATTACCTGCCCTGGGATGGCCTGTCGAATGCACTGATCGCCCAGGCCAATGGCTTCGTTACTTACGACGAGCCTGTCGAAGGCTCGATGGTGAATTACGAGAACCTCGACAACCACCAGACTGGCATTCACGACTACTTCAAGTATCTGAAGTTCGGCTTTTCCCGCGCGACCGACATCGCCTGCCTGCACGTTCGGCGTGGACGTATCACGCGACAGGACGCTATCGAGATCGTCAAGGCGCGCGACGGCAAGTTCCCCTGGAGCTATCTGGGCAAGCCGCTGGCCGAGATACTCGAGCCGCTGGGGATGACCACCGACGAGTTCATCAAGATCTGCGATCGCTTCACCAACAAGAAGATATTCAAGCGTGATGCGTCGGGTGTTCTAGTCAAGGATCGTCACGGCAACCTCGAGAAGCTGAACCACGACAATCCATGAAGATCGCCATCGTCAACTACGGCATGGGCAATCTGGGCTCGGTGCGCCGGGCCTTCGAGGAGCTTGGTGCCGAGCCGCTGATCGCAAATCACCCGTCGGCGCTTTATGACGTCAATCGCATTGTCCTGCCTGGCGTAGGTGCCTTTGCCGAAGGCATGGCGCACCTGGATCAGGGGGGGTGGAGCGATGCGCTGCGCGAGCTGGTTAGCGAACAGGGCAAGCCTCTGCTGGGAATCTGCCTGGGCATGCAGATGCTTGCCGGGGAAGGTCACGAAGGTGGTGTCACTCCCGGTCTAGGGTTTATTCCTGGACAGGTGCGCCGGCTGGATGCGCTGGGTTGCACAATGCGCATTCCGCATGTCGGCTGGAACGAGGTTTGCCACGTGCAGGAAGATGTTCTCTTCGAAGGTATTCCGTCTGCTGCCGATTTCTATTTCGTACACAGCTACGCCTTCGTTCCTGAGCAGCGTGAGCACTTGCTGGCGAGCGTGCCCTATGGCGCCGATCTGACGGCTGCCGTGCGCCGTGATCATGTGTTCGGCTGTCAGTTCCACCCGGAGAAAAGCTCCAAGGCGGGCCGCCGCCTGTTACGCAACTTTCTGAGTTATTTGCCATGTTGAAGGTTCGTGTCATTCCGACGCTGCTGTGGAAAGGCCTGGGTCTGGTGAAGGGTGTTGGCTTCGATAGTTGGCGTCGCGTTGGGCCAGTACTGCCGGCGGTCAAGGTCTACAACGCCCGTGATGTCGACGAGCTGATCCTGGTGGATATCAACGCCACCCTTGAGAGCGAGTTTCCGGATCATGACTCGGTCAACGATTTTTCCGAGGAGTGCGCGGTGCCGATGACCGTTGGTGGTGGCATCAGCAGTCTCGAGCAGGTTCTGGCGTTACTGCACAGCGGTGCTGACAAGATCGCCATCAATAGTGCGGCCTATGCCGATGCTTCGCTGATCGACGCAGCCGCGTCGCGATTTGGCGCTCAGTGCGTTGTCGCCAGCATTGATGTGCGCCGCCTGGACGATGGCTACCGCTGTTTCAGTCACGCAGGTACGCAAGATACGGGCCGTGAAGTGCTGGCTTGGGCGCGCGAACTGGCTGACCGTGGCGCTGGCGAGATACTGCTGACCTCTATCGAGCGTGACGGCAGCATGACCGGGTATGATCTTGCGCTGGTGGAGCAGGTCGCTTGTGCCGTGGATATTCCGGTGATCGCCTCCGGTGGCGCCGGTAGCTACCAGCACATGGTCGATGTCGTACAGCAGGCAGGTGCATCGGCAGTTGCCGCCGCCAGTATCTTCCACTTCACTGAACTCACCCCAGCAGGGGCCAAAACGGCGATGCTGGCTGCCGGTATTCCAGTGCGGCGCAATTTCGTCGGTGAGGCGAAGCCGTGAAGGTGGTTCTGCGCGTCGATGCCAGCGAGAAGATCGGAACCGGACACTTCATGCGGTGTCTGACGTTGGCCGACACTCTGCTAAAGCGCGGCGCGCAATGCATTTTTCTCACCCGTGATTTGCCGGCGCATCTGCAGCAATTGGTTCGGTGTCAGGGTCACACCCTGCGCCATCTACCTGTGCACGAGGCTGGCACCTGCGTGGGTGATCTGGCGCACTCCAGCTGGTTGGGTTGCGATCAGAATAGCGATGCCGCCGACTGCCTGACGGAACTGCAGGGCCAACTGCATGACTGGCTGATCGTTGATCACTACGCGTTGGACTTCCGCTGGGAAGCTCAACTGCGGCAGGCCGCCAGAAAGATTCTGGTGATCGATGACCTGGCGGACCGTCGACACGACTGTGATCTGCTGCTTGATCAGAACTTATATCACGACATGCAGGCACGCTACGCCGACAAGGTTCCGCAGACCTGTAATCTGTTGCTCGGACCGAAGTTCGCTCTGTTGCGCGAAGAGTTCCGGCAATTGCGTGAAACTCTGGCCGGTCCGCGGACCCGGGTCAGGCGTGTGCTAGTGTTTTTTGGCGGTGTCGACGCTCGCAATTTCACCGGGCAGGCGCTGGCGGCGCTGGCAGACTTTGGTCCTAACAGCTTCGAGGTGGACGTGGTACTTGGCGCACAGCATCCGCAGCGCGCTACCATTGAGTCGTTGTGTCAGGCTCAGGGTTACCGTTGCCATGTGCAGACCCCACGAATGGCTGAGCTGATGGCGGGTGCCGATCTGGCCATCGGGGCGGGCGGTACCGCGACCTGGGAGCGCTGCAGCCTGGGATTGCCAGCCCTAGCGCTGAGCACTGCGGATAACCAGACGCGCCAGTTGGCCGATGCGGCTGCGCAGGGCCTGGTCTATGCACCCGAAGCCGGCGCCGACGTGCAGGAAACTCTTGGCATACACCTGCAGGCATTGCTGCAAAACACTGCCCTGCGTCAACTGATCTCCAGTGCAGGCATGGCTGCCGTGGATGGCCTGGGCGCACAGCGCTTGGCCACTCGCATGGGCTGCAGTGGGCTGAGCCTGCGCGAGGTCTGTGCCGACGACTCGGAACATCTGTTCCGCTGGCGCAATCACCCCTCGATCCGCTCTGTCTCGCGCAACCGTGAAGAAATTGCCTGGGAAGACCATTGTCGCTGGTTCGCAGGTGTGCTTGTCGATACTCGGTGCAAGCTGCTGGTTGGCCTGCAGCACGGGGTGGTCGTGGGTGTCGTAAGGTTCGATATCGATGCTGAAAAGGCCGAAGTATCTATTTATCTCGTCCCCGAAGGGCAGGTGCGCTGTCGCGGGGGAGATTTGTTGCAAAGTGCCGAGGGCTGGCTCATGGAGCATAGTCGCGAAGTGCGGCAGCTGCATGCGCAGGTTATGGGTGGCAACGCAGTCTCCAAAGGGTTGTTCATGGCCGCAGGCTATGACGTCGACAACACGCTGTTTTCAAAGAAGCTGCCTGAACTATGACTGAGTCAATCAAAATCGCAGACCGTTACATTGGGCGTAACCACGCGCCCTTCGTCATTGCCGAGATGTCCGGCAACCATAACCAGTCGCTGGAACGCGCGCTGCAGATAGTCGAGGCAGCTGCCCGCGCTGGTGCTCATGCTCTGAAGATCCAGACCTACACGGCTGATTCGATGACGCTGGATCTGGATGAGGGCGAGTTCCATATCAGCGATCCCAATAGCCTCTGGGCTGGCACCTCTCTGTACAAGCTCTATGGCGAGGCATTCACCCCCTGGGAATGGCACAAGCCGATCTTCGACCGGGCTCGGGAACTGGGCATGACCGCCTTCAGCACACCCTTCGATGACAAGGGTGTGGAGTTTCTCGAGTCGCTGGACGTGCCTTGCTACAAGATCGCGTCCTTCGAGAACACTGATTTGCCGTTGATCCGCCGTGTGGCTGCGACCGGCAAGCCAATGATTATTTCCACCGGCATGGCCACAGTCGCCGAGCTGGACGAGACTGTCCGTGCTGCTCGGCAGGCCGGTTGCAAGGACCTGATCCTGCTCAAGTGCACCAGCACTTATCCGGCGTCGCCGGAGAACACTAACATCCTGACAATTCCGCACTTGCGCGAGCTGTTTGGTTGTGAAACCGGTCTTTCTGATCACACCATGGGCGTCGGCGTTTCCGTGGCGGCTGTAGCACTGGGCGCAAGCGTGGTGGAGAAACACTTCACTCTGAGCCGCGCCGAGGGAGGGGTCGACAGCGCTTTCTCCATGGAGCCGCAGGAGATGGCCCAACTGGTCGTCGAAACAGAGCGCGCCTGGCAGTCGATGGGTCGCGTCAGCTATGGTGCTACTGCTGCAGAGGAAAAGAGCCGGGTGTTCCGCCGTTCCATCTACGCCAGTGAAGATATTGCCGCCGGTGAGCTGTTGTCGTCGAGCAATGTCCGCATCATCCGCCCGGGCCTGGGCCTGCCACCGAAGTATTTCGAACAGGTCCTCGGCAAACGGGCCAAGCAGGAGATCAGGCGAGGCACCCCCATCAGCTGGGATCTTATCTAGTGTCGCGGCCCAGTCTTGCTCAACTGATTGAGATCGAAAACGATCCGATTTTTCTCGAGTTTCGTTGCCCGCGCAGCGGTGTGCTGCTCTGGCCGCTGGTGCGTAATCAGTTCCTGCGTCAGCTGATCTCCGACCTTTACTACCAACAGTCGCCGCTGGTAGCGGCCGTGCCGGCCGTGCCGCGTCGACAGGCATTGGGGGCACTTGGCCGGGTACTGGGTCACAATCTGCGGCAGGGTCGCATGAGCGGTGATGTGTTGGTGGTCGGCACCGGTGCCGGGCATTTTCAGCGCGAGGGTCGCTGGTTCAACCGCATCACCGATTATCTGGCGCAGGAGTCGCCTGCAAGCACGGTGTCGGTCGAAGGCGTGGTGGACTGGCACGTACCGCATCCGCGCTGGAACCAGCGGGTCGTCTACTGGCTGCCCTGGCAGGGCGCAATCACGGTGGCCGGCCGCTTGTTGACGTGCGACGTTCATGTGAGGGCTGCGCGCGAGGTGCTCGAATTCGCCAGGCAGCGGGCCTCGCAGTTGCTGGGGCTGACCATCGCCGATTCGAATATGGGCATGTTGGTCGGCATGCTTGCGCGCAAGCTGGCGCGACTGCCCGTGATGCAATGCGCCTATCGCCGTCTGCTGGAACGGGTACAGCCGCGCTTGGTACTGCTGGAGCAGGCCTGCTACGGGGATTTTGCACCCTTCAATCAGGTCGCGCGCGAGATGGGCATTCGAGTGGCCGAGCCCCAGCACGGCATGGTGTCCGGCGGCCACGACGCCTATTGCTATGCACCTGTTTTGCGAGAGAGCGAGGCGTACCGCGCCTGCCTGCCGCATGACTTCCTGGGTTACGGCGCCTGGTGGAATAGCCAGATCAATGTACCGGTGCAGAAATGGGTGATTGGTAACCCGCATTACAGCGAGCAGCGTCGGTCCATTTCACCTGCCCCGGGAGTGCAGAAGGATATCCTGCTGCTCGGCGATGGGATCGAATTTTCACTTTATCTGGCTCTGGCCCAGGAACTGGCGCAGTTGCTGCGCGGCCGCTACCGCATTGTTTTGCGGCCGCATCCGTTGGAACGTGCCGAGGTCCAGTTGCGTTTTCCCGAAGGACGCGCAGGAGATGTGCTCATCGATCCCAATCGAGATATCTACAGCTCGTTTGCCACGGCTCACGCTGTCGTGGGAGAGGTTTCTACCGGGCTGTTCGAGGCACAGGGAATAGTGGGCAGGGTATTGCTCTGGGAGACCCCCAAGGCACGCTTCAGTTATCCGCAGCATCCATTCTGTGGCTTCGCTGACGCCCGGGCGCTTGTCGAGGCGTTGCAGACACCCGAGGGGGAGTATTCTGCGCTGCTGGCGGAGGAAATCTGGGCGCCTGACTGGGCACACAATTATCGGGAGTATCTCGCGCAGGTACTGGCTGCCCCCGGCTGAAACTAACGTTGGGCGACCAAGGATTAGCAAACAGCGTATCCTTGTGCGCCCGGAATGTTCGGGGTCGGTACTACGCCGGCAAACAGTGAAGTCTCTTTGATCGGTAGCGAATCTTGGCCGTACAGATAATTTCAGTGATCGACTATGGTTGCGGCAACCTAGCGTCGGTCTTCAACATGATCCAGCACGTAGGTGGTGAGGCACGCGTCATCCGCACGCCAGACGAGCTGGAGGGCGCCGGAAAGCTCATTTTGCCTGGCGTCGGTGCCTTTGATCACGGCATTGGCAGCTTGCGTCAAGGCGGCTGGATTGGGCCACTGGAGCAGGCAGTGCATCAGCGCAACGTACCCCTCATGGGGATCTGCCTGGGCATGCAGTTGCTGACTCGCGGCAGCGAAGAAGGCCAGGAGCCGGGGCTTGGCTGGGTCGACGCGCAGGCAAGGCGCTTTCGTCCCAGCGACCCGCGGCTGAAGGTACCGCACATGGGCTGGAACGAGGTGCGACAGGTGCGCTCGGATGAGCTGTTACCAGCATCGGCCGGTCCGCGGCGTTTTTACTTCGTGCATGCGTACCGGGTCGAATGCACTGATCCTGCGGATGTGTTACTGGAATGCGAATACGGCGAAACCTTCGTGGCTGCCTTTCGTCATGCCAATATCTGGGGCTTTCAGTTTCACCCGGAGAAGAGCCATCGATTCGGCATAGAATTATTCCGTCGCTTTCTGGAGGTATGAGGTGCTCAAGCATCGTGTGATACCGGCCCTGTTGTTGCGCGACGGCGGCTTGGTAAAAACCCAGAAGTTTGGCAAGCACAAATACATCGGCGATCCGATCAATGCCATCCGCATCTTCAACGAGAAGGAAGTGGACGAGCTGATGCTGCTCGACATCGACGCCAGCCGTCAGGGGCGAGAGCCGGACTACGCACTGATCGAGAGTCTTGCTGGCGAGTGTTTCATGCCGCTGGGATACGGCGGTGGGATCTTCACCGTGGAGCAGGCACGGAAGATCTTCTCATCTGGCGTGGAAAAGGTCGTTCTACAATCCTCTGCGCTACAGAACCCAGCGCTGGTCACAGAGATCGCCCAACGCTTCGGCAGCCAGAGCGTGGTTGTTTCCATTGATATCAAGCGTGACTGGCTTGGTCGTTATCGGCTGTGGTCGTCCTCTGCTCGTAAAACGCTGTCCACTGACTGGTTGAGTGCGCTTCGATCGATTGTTGCTGCCGGTGCTGGTGAGGTTCTACTTAATTCTGTGGATCGTGACGGAATGCAGCAAGGGTATGATTTGCACTTGATCAAAACCGCCGCCGACTCAGTCGATGTTCCGCTGATAGCCTTGGGTGGAGCCGCAGAACTTGAGCATTTCGCACAAGCGATTGAGGCGGGCGCTTCAGCGGTGGCTGCAGGCAGTCTGTTCGTGTTGCAGGGGCCGTATCGTGCAGTACTTATAAGCTATCCCAATTATTCAGAACTCGAGTCGTTTTTCAGAGGTAAAGATGTTCCCTAAAGAACACAGGACTTGTTCGCGTTGCGTGATGGACGACAGCGCATCCGAAATAACTTTCGACGACGCGGGCGTTTGCAACTACTGCACTTACTTCCAGCAGCGTGTCAATGGTGTGGTCTTCGCCCCCGAGCACGAGCGCGCGGAGCAGCGCAGGGCTGTTGTGGAGAAAGTTAAGAAGGCCGGCAAAGGCAAGAAATATGACTGCATCATCGGTCTCTCCGGTGGAGTGGACAGCTCCTATGTGTTGCATCTGGCCCTGAGCGAAGGCTTGCGGCCGCTGGCCGTGCACATGGACAACAACTGGAATTCCGAGCTGGCGGTCAACAACATCAAGAATCTGGTCACCTGTCTCGGCGTTGATCTGTACACCCACGTCATCGACTGGCCTGAGTACAAGGGGCTGATGCAGGCATTCTTCGACGCCGATGTCATCGATGTGGAGCTGCTTTACGATAACGCGATGCTAGCGGTGAACTACGAGCAGGCGCGGCGCTACGGCATCAAGTACATCCTGTCGGGAAGCAACTCCGCGACCGAAGGAATGCCTATGCCGGAGGGCTGGAACTGGCGCAAGTGGGACAAGCGCAACATCAAGGCGATCGGCCGGCGCAATTCAGTGCGAATTCGTACCTTCCCGATCATGGGAACGCTTGGCTACGTATATAACCGTGTCGTACGTGGAATTCAGTGGGCGTCATTTCTCGACCTTTACGACTACCAGAAGGAAGCGGCACTGGAACTGCTCGAGCAGAAGTACGCCTACAAACGCTACCCCTACAAGCACTACGAATCTGTCTTCACACGCTTCTATCAGGGCTACATCCTTCCAGAAAAGTTCGATGTGGATAAACGCAAGCTGCATCTCTCGACGCTGGTTATGAGTGGTCAGATGACTCGCGATCAGGCACTTGCGCATCTCCAGGACTCTCCCTACGCCTCGCCGGAGGAGCTCGACAGGGACCGCAAGTATTTCCTCAAGAAGATGGGCTGGTCTGAAGGCCAGTTGGAGGAATATCTGCGTCGACCAGGTAAGCCGCACGATGCTTATCCCAGTGAGCGCTTCGCCTGGGATCTCATCCGCAAGATCTATCAGATGTGGCGTGCTTCCTGAGTCCGTCTGTCAGGGGCAGCACGCTCGTTTCCGTTAAGGATTTTTCACTTGAATGTTCTGTTTCTGCATCCTGCTGCGGCTTTCGGTGGCGCATCCAAAAGCCTGATCGAGCTCTACAGGTTGCTACAAGACGGTGGGGTCCGAGGGGCGGTTCTCACCCCAGCCGGAGCCGTTTGCCAGTCCTTCGAAAGGGCCGGCATGCGGGTTTATCCGATAAAGGGACTCAGTCAGTTCGACAACACGCGTTATGGTTACTATCGCAAGGTCCGCTGGTTGATCCTGTTACGCGAGCTCCTCCTGCTGCCGTTTGCGCTGGCGGGGCTGTGGCGGCTGCGGCGCGAACCCTTCGACCTGATCCATATCAACGAGATCACCCTGCTGCCGTTGGGTGTCGTCGCCAAATGGTTACTGCGTGTCCCGATGGTGGTGCACGTTCGCTCGCTGCAGCGTAAGCCGGGCTCCGGCCTGCGAACCCGATGGCTTAACGGACTGCTGCGTCGGTACGCCGATGCGGTGGTGGCGATAGATCACACCGTCGCTGCCACGCTGGAGCCGGAGCTTCCGTTGAGCATCGTCCACAATGGCCTCGAGGTAGCCAGGCAGCCAGTCGAGCAGTTCTCTGCTGACGGGGTTGGATCGGTCAAGGTCGGCTTCCTTGGCGTGCTGATTCCGCTCAAGGGCATCTTCGAGCTGGTTGAGGCGATGCGTATCCTGAAGTCCCGTGGCGTTGCCATCCAGTGCCTCGTGGCGGGTGAGAACGCGCGCGAGATATCCGGACTCAAGGCCTGGATTTTGCGCAAGTTTGCCTTTGCGCGAGATGTCCGGAGCGAGCTGGAGGAGTTGATCTGCCGAGAAGGTCTGGAAGACCGGGTCAAGCTGCTCGGCTTCGTGAGCGATGTCCGCGAACTTTATCCGCAACTGGATATTCTCTGTTTTCCTTCGCATCTGGATGCAGCGGGACGTCCGGTCTTCGAGGCGGCGTTCTACTCGGTGCCCAGTGTCGTGGTCGTGAGCGATCCATTGCCGGACGCTCTATTACACGAGGTGACAGGGCTGGCGGTGCCGACACCAGACCCGCAGTTGATTGCCGACGCGCTGCAGCGGCTTGCAGAAAACCCCGACCTTCGCCGTCAGCTTGGATGTCAAGCGAAGCGTTGGGCCGAGGAAACCTTCGCGATTGACGTCAATGCAGCGCGCATGCTTGAGCTCTATCACCGCGTACTTTCATCAAATGCGAGTCGCTGAACCATGCGCATCCTGATGCTCTCCCAGTACTTCTGGCCGGAAAGCTTCATCATAAATGACATCGTGCGCACGCTCGATGAGCAGGGTCACGAGGTGGTGGTCGCCACCGGCAAGCCCAACTATCCCGATGGCAAGATTTTCGATGGCTACCGCGCGCCGGGTACTCAGCGCGAACGTTACTTAGGACGCGTCGAAGTGCTGCGGGTTCCGCTGTGGCCGCGCGGGCAGGGTGGTGCGAAGAATCTGATCCTCAATTACCTGTCCTTTGTATTTGGCGGTCTGCTGTGCCTGCCGTGGATGCTGCGGGGGCGCCAGTTCGACGCGATTCTGGTGTTCGCTCCATCGCCGATCACCCAGGCGATTCCGGCGATCCTGCTCAAGTGGCTGAAGAAGGCGAAGCTGGCCCTGTGGGTGCAGGACCTGTGGCCGGAGAGCCTCTCGGCCACCGGGTTCGTGCGCAATCCGTACCTGCTACGTGCGGTGGGCTGGATGGTGCGTGCCATCTACTGCCCATGCGACACCCTGCTGGTGCAGTCGCGGGCGTTCGTCGAGCCGGTGGCGCAGTATGCCGACCGGGCGAAGATCCAGTACTACCCCAACTCCATGGATGTCAGCAGCAAGGCCTTGGTGCCTGTGCCTGGCGAGTTGCTCGAGCTGCTCGAGCGGTACTTCTGTGTGGTGTTCGCCGGCAACCTGGGCGCCGCTCAGGCGCTCGACACCCTGGTGCAGGCGGCGGTCCACCTGCGCGATGAGCCGCGTATTCGCCTGGTGCTGGTGGGCAGCGGCAGCCGCTTGGCCTGGCTCAAGGCCCAGCAGCGGGCGCTGGGGCTGGACAACCTTATGTTGCCGGGGCGTTTCCCGATGGAGGCCATGCCGCAGATCTTCGAGCGTGCTTCGGCCCTGCTGGTGTCGCTGAACAACGAGCCGGCCTTTGCCCAGACCATTCCCAGCAAGATCCAGGCGTACCTGGCTGCTGGGCGGCCGATCCTGGCCTGCATGAACGGCGAGGGTGCCCAGGTGGTCTGCGAGGCGCGCGCCGGTTTGGCTTCGCCGGCCGAGCAGGTGCTGCCGCTGGTGGCCAACATCCGCTGCATGCAGGCGCTCGGTACCAGCGAGCGCGCCGCCATGGGCACCTCCGGGCGTGCCTATTTCGATGCCCACTTCGAAATGACCACTCAGGTGCGTCGACTGGTCGAGTTGCTGCAGTGCTGATGCATGTGCATGCCGCTTGGGCCGTGACGGCCCGCAGGGATGTCTGCTGATGCACTTGCTGGTCTTCCCGCTGGCCTTCATGACCAATACCTTCGCCATGATGCTGGTGATGATCGGCCTGAGCCTGTTCGGCAAGCCTGCTCTGGCGGCCGAATTCGGTTTGGTCCACGGGGCAACGGTTGCCTTGTTCTATTCGTTTTCCGGCAACGCGCGCAGCCTGATCCTGGGAGAGTCCGGCGAGGTCGGCGCGGCGGGCATCCTTCGTCTGCGTCTGCTGATGCTGCTGCCTCTGGGCATACTGGCCTTCATACTGTGCATCGCCGTGGTCGACGGCGGCTGGCTGTTCGTGCTGCTGGTCGTGCGGCGGGCTGCGGAGTGGCTGACGGAGATCTTCCTCAGTGAGCAGGAACTGCATCATCAGGGCCGCGCTGCGCTGCGCTTTCTGCTGATCCAGGGCAGCCTGAGCCTGGTGTTGCTGCTGGCGCTGCTCGATGGCGGCGTCATGGCGCTGCCGATGACCCTGTTCTGGAGCCTGTCGCCACTGATCGGCTGCATCAGCCTGGGCCTGCTCGGCCGTGCCTTGCTCCACCCCATGCCGATGTTGCCGAGCATCCGCCAGATGCTCCCGCACTTCGGCTCGACTGCAGTCATCGGCGTCTCGGTGTATGTGTTCCGCCTTTTCATCCTGCTGGTGGCAGGCAAGCAGGTGGCCGGCGATCTGTTCTCGGCCTTTGCGCTGGGCGGCATTCTCGGCGCGATATTCTCCCAGGCGCTGGGGCCGACCATGGTACGTCATGAGCAGCGTTCGGCCGGGCCAGGGCGCCTGGTGCAGCTGTTCAACCTGATGCTGGTGGCGCTGCTGCTGGCTGGGATGGGCCTGGTGGCACTGGTCTGGAGCCTGCCGCAGGTACTCGACTGGACGCACAAGGGCCAGCTGTTCTGGCTGGCAGTAGGCTGCTCGTTGGTGGGTGGCGTGGTCATGGTACTGGCGCAGCGCATTCGCCTGCGTATCATCCAGGACGATGTCGGTGGCGATGTCTTCGGCTCGGACATGCTGGCGAACATCCTGCTGGTGGCGAGCATTCCGTTCGTTTTCTACGGCTTGGGGGTGAATGCCCTGGCGCTGCTGTATCTGCTCGGTGCGCTGTTGTCATGGGTGTTCTACGCTAGCGAGCGGCACGGCCTGCTGCCGCAGCGAGAGAGCGGCTGGTTCAGCCAGCGGCGCCTGCTGCTGCTGATTGCGGTTACGATCTTCCTGCCGCTGTTCTTCCAGCTGCAGGGCGGCATTTTTCGCGACCCTTCGAGCAGCTTCAGTAGCGGAGGGGTGCTGGCGCTGCTACCGATCCCGCTGTCGGTGCTCGCCTGCTACTTGGGGATGTTGTCATTGGGGGGGTATTCGCAAGCGCGGCTGGCGCTGCTGAGCCTGTTCTTCGTGTTCATCGGTATGCTGCTGACCAGCCTGCTGCTGGGGCTGGGGACCAACGGGGAGGGGCGGCTGAAGCTGATCCTGCTGATCCAGTACATCCTGCCGATGTTCGCTCTGGTGCTTGGACAGCAGTTCGGCGGGCACGAGGATGCCCTAGCGTTGGTCGCGCGCGCGGCCCTTCTGGTGCTGCTGGTGATTGTGCCGCTGCAACTGCTGGCTACGTTGCTGGCGCGGGGGGTCTTGCTTTCTCCATCGGTTTTCTTGTTCAGCATTTATCAGCACCTGCAGTACGTGTCATTGTTGTTCGTCGCGGCTTATGTGTTGGCACTGTTTAGTTTGTGGGGACGGCCTAGATTTAACAGTTGCTTGCTGGGCTTGACGTTTGCAATGGGTGGCTATGTGGTGCTGTCTTGGTCCTTGCTGTCAGGTTTTTTATTTTTTCTTGGATTATTGCTATTCCTGCTTCAGCAGTCGTTCAAGGCAAGACATGTTTTATGGCTCCCTGTATTGGCTTTGTGCGGTGTGTTACTGGCTTTTGGATATGTACAGGCGCTGATGCGTACTAATATGCCGTCGTCACTTTCGGCTTCAGCTGATCTTTCGATGCAGGTTCTTGAGGGACGGGTTGGTTATCCAGAACGGTGGATGTTCTACATCGAAGGCATCGTCGACAGCTGGGCCAGTGCTCTGTTCGGACATGTCCAGCCGCCAGCACGTGAGCTGTATCCGAGTGCACTGAACTATTACCTCGACTTCGCCTACAACTTCGGCCTGCTCGGGTTGCTGCCGCTGGTGCTGTTGGCGCTGTACAGCCTGGTCGCGGTGCTGCGGCGCTGGCGTTCGTTCTGGGCCAGTCCTCCGGCCCTGGGGCTGGCGCTGGTGGTCATCTTCATGCTCATGCTCGATAGTGCCTTCAAGGTTGGCCTGCGTCAGCCGTACTTTGGCATGATCATGTTCTTCCTGTGGGGGCTGCTGCTGGCGCAGATTGCGCGGCCTGCGGCTTTCAACGACAAGGGTGTCTGAGGGATTTATGCGTTGGGAAGTTCTGGTCAAGGCCGTATGGCTGGTGGTGTTTACCCTGGTTGCACTGATTGGCGGCTATGTGCTGGTTGAGTATCAGGGCAGCGCCTGGGTCTATCTGCTGTTCACTGCGCTTTCCACGGCAGTGCTGTTCTTCGGTTTTGGTCGTGGCGCGATCTTTTTCGATGCGTTCATCGGTGTTCTGTTGTGGATCGGCTTCTGGTTAAAGTTCAGCGTCCGAACGGCGTTTTTCGACGGGCGATTCAATATTTCCGTGGGCAATTTCGACGGAACTCCTTCGTCGCTGGACAAGGCCTTGCTGGTAGTAAGTTGTGCCCTGGCGGCTATTCTCCTCGCACGCTGGATGCGCCCGCGTTGGGGCTTCCGCTATCCCGACTCGCTGCCGCAGATCGCTTACACCGGCCTGTTCGCCTTTTACAGGAGATACCGTATCGCGGTGCTGGTCGGATTTGTTCTGGCGGTGCTCATGATATGTCTGTCGAATGCGTGGTTTGGCATTTACCAACGTGGTCAGGTCGCACGAGTAAACCTGCCTCTGGGGCTCAATGGCGTCTACGCCTGGATGTTGATGTTCGGGATGGCTTCGGTGTCGGCGATCGTGCTGCGTTTTGAGTTCGAGCTCAATCGGGAGCGTTACTGGATCGCGATTAGCATTGCCTTGCTGGAGACGGCGTTTTCGAACATTTCGCTGTGGAGCCGTGGAATGATCCTCAATGGCTCGTCGCTGCTCTACGGCGCCGTTGCCCAGTTCAGGCGAAGCGAGCCGAGGCTTCGAGTGGGTCTGGCGGCCTTTGTACTGTTAGCTTTTGTTGGCTTTTTCGTGGTGTCCGTGCTTTCGGTCAACTGGCTGCGCGCCAATGCGTTTTATGACGCCCATCCGGATATCGCAACCGGGGAGGCGGTCAGCGAGCAGACCACGTTGCTGTTCCTCGATCGGTGGGTGGGTATCGAGGGGGTGATGGCAGTTGTCGGCTCAGAACGTACCGGTTGGGGTGTGTTTGGCGATGCGTTGGCCGAACGTTTCGATACCTCGGCCAATTCGTTCTACGACCAGCATTTCGTGGAGTCGGCCTATGACAATACGCGCGATGGCGGCACGCATTTCATTTCTTTGCCGGGCTATATCGCATTTCTGTATTACCCAGCTTCCCCGCTTTTCTTATTTGTCGCGGTATTTGTATTTTCCGTTGGCGCGGCGTTGATCGAGTATTTCGTTTATCGGTTCGGCGGAAAAAACCTCGTTCTCTGTGCTTTGATCGCTCAGGTGGTCGCGTTCCGCTATACAAGCTTCGGCTACGTGCCAATGCAGAGCTATCTGCTGTTTGGGTCGATTCTGCTGAATGTCCTGATTCTGTATTTTTCTGATAGGCTCCTGCGTTTTTTCTACAGGCCTTGAGATTCTGGGAAGGTTTTTTGATTCATGGCTCGAATTCTTGTTCTTGGCGTCACCGGCATGCTTGGCAATGCTGTTTTTCGCGTCTTTTCAGCGGATGCCACACATGAAACCTGGGGCACGCTGCGCAGCGCCGCGGCACTGCGTCACTTTGCTGCGGACAGCCGTGCCCGCCTGCTGTGCGGCGTGGATGTCCTCGACCAGGATGCGCTGACTTCAGTGATGGCCAAAATACGGCCGGATGTGGTGATCAACTGTGTGGGGCTTATCAAGCATCTTGCCGATGCCAAGGATCCGCTCACCGCGCTGCCGATCAATGCAATGTTGCCGCACCGGCTGGCACGGCTGTGCGAGCTGGGCGGCGAGCGGCTGATCCATGTCAGTACCGACTGTGTGTTCTCTGGGCGCAAGGGGATGTACCAAGAGAGTGACCTGTCGGATGCGGAAGACCTCTATGGAAAGTCCAAGTACATCGGCGAGCTGCACGATCTGCCGCATGCCATCACCCTGCGCACCTCGATCATTGGCCACGAACTGGGGTCTAGCTATGCGCTGGTTGACTGGTTTCTCTCCCAGCAAGGCGGCGTCAAGGGTTTCACCAGGGCGATCTTTTCAGGCTTGCCGACTGTGGAGCTGGCAAGGGTGATGAAGGACTTCGTCATTCCGCACCCACGGATCAAGGGCCTGTATCATGTCGCCGCTGCGCCAATCGACAAGTTCAGACTGCTTAGCCTGGTGGCGGCTCAGTACGGCAAGCAAATCGAGATTTACCCGGATGATGCGCTGGTGATCGACAGGTCGCTGGATGGCTCGCGTTTTCGCCAGGCTACCGGCTATGTCGCGCCGGGCTGGCCGGAGCTGGTCCGACGTATGTACGAGCAGCGCTAGTCTGCGCTGATGAAAGAGAATCCACGCAGCCGTCTGGCTGCGTTTACGTTTTGGAAGGTTTTATGTTCGACGACAAGGTATTGATGATCACCGGTGGCACCGGTTCCTTTGGGCATACGGTGTTGCGGCGCTTCCTCGATACCGACGTGCGCGAGATCCGCATCTTCTCCCGTGATGAGAAGAAGCAGGAAGACATGCGCATTGCCCTGGCCAATGACAAGGTCAAGTTCTACATCGGCGATGTTCGTGATTACGACAGCCTCAAACAGGCCATGGTCGGCGTCGACTACATCTTCCATGCGGCGGCACTCAAGCAGGTACCGTCCTGCGAGTTCTACCCGATGGAAGCGGTGCGTACCAACGTCAACGGTACCGAGAACGTGCTCAATGCCGCTATCGCCAGCGGTGTGAAGCGCGTGGTGGTGCTTTCGACTGACAAGGCTGTGTACCCGATCAATGCCATGGGTATTTCAAAGGCCATGGCAGAGAAGCTGATGGTCGCCAAGTCGCGCATGATTCCCGAAGGTGGCACAGTGGTCTGTGCCACCCGCTACGGCAACGTGATGGCCTCGCGCGGTTCGGTAATTCCTCTGTTCATCGATCAATTGCGCGGCGGTGAGCCGCTGACTGTGACCGACCCGCAGATGACGCGTTTCCTGATGTCGCTGGAAGACTCGGTTGACCTGGTGCTGCATGCCTTCGAGCATGGCGAGCAGGGCGACTTGTTCGTGCAGAAGGCGCCCGCCTCAACCGTCGGAGATTTGGCCCAGGCGCTCAAGGAGCTGTTCGGTCATGACAATCCGGTGCGAGTCATCGGTACTCGGCATGGCGAGAAACTCTACGAGTCGCTGGTATCGCGCGAGGAAATGGCCAAGGCCGAGGACATGGGGCGCTACTACCGCATTCCAGCCGATAACCGCGATCTGAACTACAAGAAATACTTCGTCGAGGGCGAGGAGAAGATCTCCGAGCTGGACGACTACACCTCGCACAATACCCATCGCCTGGACGTACCCGGCATCAAGGAGCTCCTGCTCAAGCTCGATTACATCAAGGAGCAGCTCGATGCTTAAGGTCATGACGCTGGTCGGGACCCGCCCGGAACTGATCAAGATGAGCCGGGTGATTGCCGAGATGGATCGCCAAGTCAACCACGTGCTGGTGCACTCGGGGCAGAATTACGACTACGAGCTCAATCAGGTCTTCTTTGACGATCTGGAGATCCGCAAGCCCGATCACTTTCTCGGTGCCGCTGGCGAGACCGCCGCGCAGACCATTGCCGAGGTGATTGCCAAGGCGGACGCCGTATTCGAACTGGAAAAGCCTGATGCGTTGCTTCTCTATGGCGATACCAATACCTGTCTGGCGGTAATAGCTGCCAAACGTCGTAAAATTCCGGTTTTCCACATGGAGGCGGGTAACCGCTGCTTCGATCAGCGGGTTCCGGAAGAGCTCAACCGCAAGGTGCTCGATCATCTCTCCGACATCAACCTGGTGCTTACCGAGCATGCCCGTCGCTATTTGATCGCTGAGGGCATTCGCCCAGAAACGATCATCAAGACTGGCTCGCACATGCATGAGGTGCTGGATTACTACCGGCCGAAGATCGAGGCCTCCGACGTGCTTGCCCGCGAGGGGCTCGAGGCCGGAAAGTTCTTCATCGTCAGCGCCCATCGTGAAGAGAACGTCGATACTCCGGACAACCTGCGCGATCTGCTTGCCACCTTGCGAGCGCTGGCCGACGAGTATGGCTTCCCGCTGATTGTCTCGACCCATCCGCGTACACGTAAGCGACTGGAGGCGCTGGGAGAATCGCTGGATCACCCACTGATCCGCTTCTCCAAGCCATTCGGTCTGCTCGATTACATCAAACTGCAGATGAATGCCTTCTGCGTGCTTTCCGACAGCGGCACCATCACCGAGGAAGCCTCTCTGCTCAACCTGCCAGCGGTGACGCTGCGTAATGCTCATGAGCGTCCTGAGGGTATGGATCAGGGCACGTTGATCATGAGCGGGTTGAAGAAGGATTCGGTGTTGGCTGCGGTCAGGGTCATCACCAGTCAGCATCAGGCCGGTGAGCGAATGATCCCGCTGGTGCCGGACTACGAGGGCGGTCCAGTATCGCTGCAGGTGGTGCGGGTGGTGCTCAGTTATACCGACTACGTAAACCGTACTGTCTGGCGCAAGGACTGAGCATGCGTGTTCTGCTGACTGGCGCCAGCGGCTTTGTTGGCCGTGCTGTGCAGGCACGTCTGCTGGTCGACGGTTTGCATCGGTTGCGCTGTGCCCAGCGCAAGGCGCCGGTTGCTCCACTTGCCGGGGTGGAGTACTGCCTGGCTCCCTCGCTGGAGGCTGAGGCCGACTGGTCGCAGGCGCTCGCGGATGTGGATGCGGTTATTCACTGTGCGGCGCGGGTGCATGTGATGCATGAGCAGGCCGCCGATCCACTGGCGGAGTTTCGTCGAGCCAACGTCGAGGGCACGCTACGTCTGGCTCAGCAGGCTGTTGCTGCGGGCGTGCGACGTTTCGTCTTCGTCAGTTCGATAAAGGTCAATGGTGAGCAGACTCTCCCAGGACAGGCTTATAGAGCTGACGATGTTTCGGATGCGACGGACCCTTACGGCATCTCAAAACGAGAGGCTGAGGATGAATTGCTGGCTCTTGCTGCTGAAACAGGGCTGGAGGTGGTCATCGTTCGTCCGCCCTTGATCTATGGCCCTGGGGTCAAGGCCAACTTCTTGAGCATGATGCGCTGGCTGCAGCGGGGTGTACCGTTGCCGTTCGGTGCCATAGGTAACCGCCGCAGTCTGGTTGCATTGGATAACCTGGTGGATTTGCTGGTTGTGTGCCTTACCCATCCGGCGGCCAGTGGGCAGCGTTTTCTGGTTTGCGACGGTGAGGATCTATCTACTACCGAGTTGCTGCGACGTCTGAGTGCCGCTCTCGGGCGCACTGCACGGCTCTTGCCGGTGCCGCAGGCGTTGATTGAGTGGGCTGCGATCTTGCTGGGGCGTCGCCAGCTTAATCAGCGCCTGTGCGGTTCCTTGCAGATCAACATGGACAAGACCCGCGAACGACTGGGGTGGGCTCCACCTCTTTCCGTTGATCAGGCTTTGGCCAAGACTGCTGCGCATTATTTAAAAGAAATATCTAAATGAAAGTTATGGTTCTGATGCTGGTCATCGCTGTCTTGGCGTGGGGGCTGACAGCGTTGCTGCGACGCTATGCGCTGGCCCGCAGTCTGATGGATATACCCAACGCGCGTAGCTCACATAGTCAACCAACGCCTCGTGGAGGTGGAGTCGCCATTGTTGTGGCATTCCTCTTGGGGCTGTGCTCCGCGTCCGCTGCAGGTCTGGATCTACCCGTTGAGATTTATTGCTCGCTGATGGGCGCGGGTGCGGCAATTGCATTGCTTGGATTCCTGGATGACCACGGGCACATAGCCGCCCGCTGGCGTTTGCTTGGACACTTCGCTGCTGCTGCTTGGGCACTTTTCTGGCTCGGTGGGCTGCCGCCGTTGACAGTATTTGGGCTCTCAGTTGATTTTGGTTGGTTGGGTTATTTGCTGGCCTCTTTGTATCTGGTTTGGTTACTCAACCTTTACAACTTCATGGATGGAATCGATGGTATTGCCAGCATCGAGGCGATCTGTGTTTGTGTAGGGGGCGCCCTGTTGTATGTCCTCCAGGGGCATGCTGAGGCTGCAGTACTGCCGCTGTTGTTGTCATTTGCGGTGGCGGGATTTCTCTACTGGAATTTTCCCCCTGCAAAAATTTTCATGGGTGATGCGGGGAGTGGCTTTCTGGGTGTCGTGCTTGGCGTGCTTTCCTTGCAGGCAGCGTGGATCGATCAGTCCCTGCTTTGGGGCTGGCTGATCTTGTTGGGTGTTTTTGTTGTGGACGCGACCTTTACTCTACTTCGGCGTTTGCTACGCGGAGACAAGGTGTATGAGGCTCATCGAAGCCACGCGTATCAATATGCTGCACGTCAGTTTGGTCGTCACCTGCCGGTTACTCTGGCGGTAGGCATGATCAATCTCTGCTGGTTATTGCCAGTAGCCATTTGGGTAGCGCAAGGCGGCGATGGTTTGGTCGGACTATTGTTGGCTTACGTACCTTTGATCGTGCTGGCTATCAAGTTCCGTGCTGGCGAACTGGAGCGCAGATGAGCCAGTTACGTAAATTGCTCGTTCTTGGGGCTGGTGGTCACGGCAAGGCCGTCGCGGAGGCCGCGTTACTTTCTGGTGAGTGGCAGCAGGTAGTTTTCCTTGACGATAGATGGCCTGACCTGAAGATCGTTTGTGGGCTGCCTGTGGTTGGTGGTCTGCGCCACTTGGCTGAAAATGCAGGGACAACTGACGGAGCTATCGCGGCGGTTGGCAATAATGGCTTGCGTCGCACCTGGCAGCGAAAGATCACCGCTGCGGGTATCCCCTTGGTCAGCGTAGTTCACCCTAGTGCTTGTGTAAGTCCTTCAGCTTCAATCAGCCCGGGTTCAGCCATCATGTCACTGGCAGTAGTGGGCACTGAAGTGCATGTGGGGCAAGGGGTGATTGTCAACGCGGGAGCGGTGGTCGACCATGACGTGACGTTGGACGACTATGCGCATCTTGGCGTAGGTGTCTGCTTGGCTGGCGGAGTTACGGTCGGCGAGGCTGCTTGGCTTCAGGCCGGTTGCAGTGCCGGATATGGTGTCGTAATCCAGCCGGGTTCAGTTATTGAGCCTGGCAGGGCTCTGATTGCCAAGGATTGAGGTATTGAGATGATTCGTCGACGAATAGAGTTGTTACGCCGATCTCTTCTGCATTTGTCCCGTCGGGAAAAGCGGGTTCTTCAGCTTGCGGTTGACGTAGTGCTTATTTGGCTCGCGCTGTGGTTGTCCTTTGCCGTTCGTATGGGAGATTGGGATGCTGCCAGACCTTTTTCTGGTCATGGCTGGCTGTTTTTGTTGGCGCCTGTTATCGCACTTCCCATTTTCATCAGGTTGGGTATGTATCGTGCGGTAATGCGTTATGTGGGCAATGATGCTCTTGTGACGATAGCCAAGGCAGTGACCTTGTCTGCATTGCTGCTATCTCTGGCTGTTTATTGGTATCGCGGGCCGACGGCCCTCGTTCCAAGGTCCATGGTTTTCAATTACTGGTGGCTGAGCCTGCTGCTGCTGGGTGGTTTGCGCTTGACCATGCGCCAGTTCTTTATCGGTGATTGGTTTGAGCCGTTTACCCGCAAGCGCGATATCGAGTCCTGCACGTCCAAAGTGGCCATATATGGGGCTGGGGCGGCCGGTAATCAACTCGTAGCAGCGTTGCGTTTGGGTAAAACGATGCGTCCAGTTGCGTTCATTGATGATGATTCCAGTATTGCTACTCGCACGATTGCGGGGCTGCGTGTTTACTCGCCCAAGCACATTCAGCAAATGATCGACGAGACGGGGGTGACAGAGGTTTTGCTGGCAATGCCCTCGATTCCTCGAGCGCGTAGGCGAGAAATACTCGAGGCGCTGGAGCCGCACGCGCTCCATGTGCGCAGTATCCCTGGTTTCATGGATCTGGCCAGTGGGCGAGTGAAGGTCGAAGACCTTCAGGAGGTCGACATCGCTGACCTTCTTGGTCGTGATGCGGTGCCGCCTCGCCAGGATCTGTTCGAGCGCTGCATCAAGGATCAGGTCGTGCTGGTAACGGGAGCCGGTGGTTCCATCGGTTCCGAATTGTGCCGGCAGATACTGGCCAGTGGTGCGCGCACCTTGCTGCTTTTCGAGCACAGCGAGTTCAATCTCTACAGCATTCACAGCGAGTTGCAGCAGCGGATCGAGCGGGAGTCGCTGTCTATCCGGCTGGTGCCGATTCTGGGGTCTATTCGTAACTTCGAGCGCTTGTTCGACATTCTGCAGACCTGGCGGGTGAACACCGTTTATCACGCTGCGGCTTACAAGCATGTGCCGATGGTCGAGCACAATGTTGCCGAGGGGGTGCTGAACAATCTGGTGGGTACCACCAATGCTGCGCAGGCCTCGATCAAGGCGGGTGTCGCCAACTTCGTGCTGATCTCCACGGACAAGGCTGTGCGTCCCACCAATGTCATGGGCAGCACCAAGCGCCTGGCCGAGATGGTGCTGCAGGCGCTGAGCCGTGAGTCGGCGCCGTTGCTCTTCGGCCAGGAACAGGGCGTCCACCAGGTCAACAAGACGCGCTTTACCATGGTGCGCTTCGGTAATGTGCTGGGTTCTTCCGGTTCGGTCATTCCGCTGTTCAGGGAGCAGATCAAGCAGGGCGGGCCGGTGACGGTGACGCATCCGAACATCACGCGCTATTTCATGACCATTCCCGAGGCGGCGCAGCTGGTGATCCAGGCGGGGTCGATGGGGCAGGGCGGTGACGTGTTCGTGCTCGACATGGGCTCGCCGGTGAAGATCGCCGATCTGGCCGAGAAGATGATTCGCCTCTCCGGACTTTCCGTCCGCGACGAGAGCACGCCGCATGGCGACATCGCCATCGAGTTCACGGGCTTGCGTCCCGGCGAGAAGCTTTATGAGGAGTTGCTGATTGGCGAGGATGTGAAGCCGACCGAGCATCCGATGATCATGCGTGCCGAGGAGGACATGCTGCCCTGGGAGGAGCTCAAGGCGCGTCTTCAGGCGCTGCTGGCAGCCGTCGACGAGGATGACTACGCGCGCGTGCGCATGTTGCTGCGCGAGACGGTGCATGGCTACGTGCCTGAGGGTGAGATCGTCGACTGGATCCACCTGCGAAACCGGGAGCGCTGAGGCGAGGATTTGACAGCGGGGGGATAAGGTGTAGTTTGGAGGGCGAAGCCAAGAAGGCTTCGCTTTTTCATTTACAAGGAGTGTTTCCCATGTTGAAAGTCCGTCTTTCTTCACTGCTTTTGGCTGTCCTCGTTTCCCTTCCCCTGGCCGTGACTGCAGCAGAGTCCCCAAAGACCGAGCCTGCGAAAGCGGCTGCCACTCAGGTGGCGCAAACCGGTCTGGTCAATCTGAATACCGCTGATGTGGCAACGCTGCAGCGTGAGTTGGCTGGCATCGGTGCGACCAAGGCTCAGGCGATCGTCGCGTACCGTGAGGAGCACGGTGATTTCGCCACGGTCGATGAGTTGCTGGAGGTGAAGGGAATTGGCGAGGCGACGCTGGAGAAGAATCGCGACAAGCTGAGTGTGAAATGACGCTTGCGGGCGTCCCTGCCCAGGCCGGTCCTTGACCGGCCTTTTGCGTTTTTTTGGGTGCTGATCGGGGTCAGTCCAGAAGCAGGGAGTGGGAAGACGCCAACCAGGTGGCGATTCACGCGGCCCCGAAGGGGTGGGCGAAGCGAATAACCTGGGACATAGTCCCTGGTGAGAGTCCGCAGGCAATAAAAAACCAGCGCTAGGCTGGGCTTTTGAATTTGGCTCCGCGACTTGGACTCGACAGCGAAGCTGAACGCGCTTCAGCGCGGCCCCGGAGGGGTGAGCGAAGCGAATAACCTGGGACGCAGTCCCTGGTGAGAGT